>Ga0302319_10012246_pt1 | contig 16187 bp, 16 predicted proteins | sample Bog_T0_2_FD_203319 | JGI IMG/M metagenome (GOLD analysis project Ga0302319, IMG submission 203319) | Peat permafrost microbial communities from Stordalen Mire near Abisko, Sweden - Bog_T0_2 | ecosystem: Environmental > Terrestrial > Soil > Wetlands > Peat | place: Sweden: Abisko, Stordalen Mire...
GCCCCATCGACATCATGGAAGCCACGCGCTTTCGGGTCATGCGCCCATACTAAATGAGACCTTCGCGAAACTCGGCGTCTTTCCTTTGCGAACTTTGCGTCAAAGCCTTTGCTACAGTAACAATCACCACTCATTTATGAACCCGCTGGAAATGCTCATCCAACTCGGCCACACACTGCCCGCGCCGCCCGCGCCCGGAGGCAACTACACCTCCGCAAAGACCAGCGGCAACATCGTCTATCTCAGCGGCGTGATCTCGCAGGCGGAAGGCACGATCCTCACCGGAACCGTCGGCATCGACCGCACAGTGGACGATGGCTACGTAGCCGCCCGCAGTTGCGCGCTGCTACAGCTCGCGGTTCTGCAGCAGCATCTCGGCTCACTCAGCAAGGTACGCAGCATCCTTACGGTGAACGGCTACGTGAACTCCGTTCCCGGCTTCGCGGACTCGCCCAAGGTCATCAACGGAGCCTCCGACCTGCTGCTTGCGGTCTTCGGCGAACCCGGTCGCCACGTGCGCGCCGCTATTGGCGTCAGCGGCCTGCCGCGCAACGCGCTGGTCGAACTCCAGATGACGGTGGAGATCTGATGCCAGAACATTCACTCAGCGCCGCGCCAACCCACTCGCGCTGGAACGCCGCGCTTACGCCGCGCCTCACCATCGCCGGCGGCGACACAGTCCACTTCGAGTGCGTGGACTCGAGCGGCGCACAGGTGCATCCGGGCATGACCGTCGACGAGTTCGAACACATTGACCGCGGCCTCATCCACGCGCTCACCGGCCCGGTCGCCATCCACGGCGCACAACCCGGCGACGTGCTGCAGATCGACGTCCTTGAAGTCCGACACAAGGGCTGGGGATGGTCCAGCGTGATTCCCGGCCTCGGCTTCCTCAAGCAACGCTTCGCAGAGCCATTCCTCTTCCACTGGCAACTCGACGCCGACACCTCGCTCTCTCTTGCTCCCGCGATCATTCCGCTGCGGCCCTTCTGCGGCATCCTGGGCGTCGCGCCGGCCGAACCCGGCGAGCACCGCACGCGGCCTCCGGGCATCTTTGGCGGCAACATGGACGTGCGCGAGCTCGCCACCGGCGCCACGCTCTACCTGCCCGTGCAGCAACCCGACGCGCTCTTCTCCTGCGGCGACGCCCACGCCGCCCAGGGCGACGGCGAGGTCTGCATCAACGGCATTGAGTGTCCAGCCGATGTCTCGCTGCGCTTCCATCTGCACAAGTCGCAACCCCTCGCCGGCCCGCTGGTTGAGTCCGCGCCGTCTGACGAGTCCGGGCCTGCATGGCTCGTCGTCGAGTCCCACACCAACGCGCTCACCGCCGCGCTCGCCGCCACTGATCGCATGGTCGATTTTCTCGTTGCGACATGGCGCTTCGAGCCGGTCCACGCCTACCTGCTATGCAGCGTTGCGATGAAGCTACAGATCTCACAGGTCGTCAACGAACCCATGATCACCGTCTCCGCCGCCATCGCGAAGAGCATCCTTCCGCAGCGCAAGCTTTTTTCTAATCCCTAATCCCTATGCAGATCAACGACCCCGCCACCGTCGCCGAACTCCTCGAGCTCTATCCGCGCTACGAAGCTGCGCTCGTCAGCAATGACGTCGAAACGCTCACCGCGATGTTCTGGGCCTCGCCCTATGCCATCCGCCTCGGCGCAGGAGAGAATTTATACGGCGTCGACGAGATAGAAGCCTTCCGCAAATCACGCCCGGCAATAAACCTCGCACGCAGCATGGTCCGGCTGGAGATCGTCGCCTTCGGCACGGACTTCGGCAGCATCACCCTGGAGTTCGAGCGCGACAGCCCCGGCGGCGTTGTCCGCGGCCGCCAGAGCCAGGTGTGGGTCCGCCTGCCCGAGGGTTGGCGCATCGTCTCCGCGCACGTGTCGATGCTGTCGAAGACCTGACTGGAAACTGGAATACTGGGAACTGGCAGCTGTCTCTTTCCAACCTAGGCCATCACCGACACCGCGATCTCTTCCATCTTCGCAGCCTCAAGCTTCTCCCTCAGCTCATCGCTGGTCGCTAAGCTCTTCCCTGGCACAAACCGGGCGCGCAGTTGGAACGTCATCTCCGGCTCCGCGAACGGATACGGCGTCAGCCGAAAGCTTCGACCGCCCACGCGCTGCACCTGCACCTCGCTCACACCGCCATCGCGCAGCGGCAGGGGATGCAGCAGCGTGGCCTCCCCGCCAAAGTCCACACAGCTCAGCAGGGAAAGATTGTCGCACGCCTGTAGTAGTTGAAAGTGCCTGTGCAGACTCTGCGGAGTAAGGTGCTCCGAAGCCGTCTTACCCTCTTCCACCAATTGCTGCCGCAGCGCGCGCTGCAGTGTAAGCTGCTCTACCAGAAACGCATCCAGCCACGGCAGATCCTCCGCACGAATGGTGCTGCGATCCGCACGGTCAGAGAGCAGGTTGTGCGTGTGCATGGAGATCAAAATCGCCGCATACGGATCTTCCTTCGCGATCCCCTGCACGGCCTCGCGCCGCACCGCAAGATACGAGGTCAGATCAATCTCTTCAAATGCGGAGTACTTGCCCACCAGTTCGCTGGAGAACGCCGCCGGCTTGCCCTGCTTCGTCACCACGGGGTTTGCATCTCGCTCCCTCCAGCCGTCATCATGCGCGTAGATGCCGCGCAACACATGCTCGCGCGGCTCTGGTGCCGAAAACGACGCATTGCCCCAATGCGATGCGAACTCGCCCGCCAGGTGCGCATGGTCAGGATGCGTCACCAGCCACCAGCCGTCTTCGGTCTCCAACCGCAGCATCGCCGCTCCTATCCTTCCCCGCGCCCGGCCGCAGCTGACTCATGCCACTTATGCAGCGCCAGCCACTCAAAGAACATCACCAGAAAGAAGAACACAAACCCCAGCGCCGTCGCCGAAATCACCAGTGCAAACAGGTAGTCGGTCTGCAACTGCGACATCGCATACAGAATGGAGTAGCCCAGGCCGCCATGACCCACCTGCCCCGAGCCCGCAAACCACTCACCGGTGATCGCTCCAATCACCGCGATGCCACTGGAGATCCGAATGCCCACAAACAAATACGGCAGCGAGTGCGGCAGCCGCAGCTTGCGCAGTATCTGTCCCTGCGACGCGTTGTGCATCAGGAACAGTTGCACCAGGTTCTCGTCCACGCTGATCAGCCCCTGCGTGGCATTGGCGATGACCGGCGCCAGACAGATGATGAACGTCACCACACCCACCGCGAACAGACCCTGGCCCACCCACACAATAATCAGCGGCGCCACCGCCAGAATCGGCACCGTCTGCAGCAGGATCGTGTAGGGAAAGAGCATCCTTCGTATCCACAGTGAGCGCGCAAAGACCAGCGCCACCAGCACGCCCACGGCGATGCTCGCCAGTAGCCCTCCCGCCGCGGCCTCCGCCGAGATCAGCGACGACGCCCACAGATCCGGAAGGCGCTGCACAACGGTCTTCGCCACCAGCCATGGCGAGGGCAGCATGTAGTTGGGCACCGCGAATGCCCATATCACCCCCTGCCACACCAGCAGCAACGCGCCAAAGACAACCACCACACTCAGCAACAGTGTCAGCCTGTTCTTCATAGCCGGTGTGCCTCCCGCAGGATGCGTGATGTATGGTTCACCAACTCGTCGTACGCATCGGACTCGCGCGTCGCCTGCGTGCGCGGATACGGCAGGTCCACCGCGATCTCTTCCGCGACCCGTCCCGGATGCGGAGCCAGCACGATCACTCGCGACGATAGAAACACCGCCTCCGCCACGGAGTGCGTCACAAACATCACCGTCCAGTTCTGCTCCTCGCGCAGCCGCAGCAACTCCTCATTCATGCGGTCGCGTGTCATCTCATCCAGTGCCGCAAACGGCTCGTCCATCAGCAGCAGCCGAGGCCGCGTTGCCAGCGCGCGCGCAATCGACACACGCATCTTCATCCCGCCCGACAGCTGCCGCGGATAACTCTTGCCGACCTTCGCCAGGCCAACCAGATCCAACAGCTTTGCCACAGTGGCAGCAGTCTCCGCGCGCGGCTTGCCTTCCAGCTCCAACGCCAACGCCACATTCCGCTCCACCGTGCGCCATGGCAGCAGCGTCGCGTCTTGAAACACAAACGACACCAGCTCCCTCGCGTACTTCGGCTTCATCCCGTTCACCGCAATCTCACCCGCAGAACACGGCGACAGCCCCGCCACCAGCTTCAGCAGCGTCGACTTCCCACACCCCGACGGCCCAATGATCGACACAAACTCCCCACGCTCAATCGACAGGCTGATGCCCTCCAGCACCGCCGGTCCAGACTCGCCGAACCGCTTCCCAACCTTCGTCAGCAGCACCTCCGGCACGCTCATCCCTTCACCTCCACCACAGGCAACGTCAGCGCCGACGCATGGTCCGCATCGTGCAGCAGCATGTGCGTTGATCGCCCCCAATTCCACGCCGACATCCGCGCCGGCTTCGTCGCATTAGAAGCATTGCGGTCATACAGCGGAAACGCGCCGCCCGCAACCTCGAGCCGCACCCGCTCACCCGCCGCAAACACCGTTGAGGTCGGCTCCAGCGCAAACTCCCAGCGATGCACCTCGTCCGCTTCGTACTCCGCAAAGATCGCCGACGAGCGCGCAATCCCAATACAACAGAACTCCGCGCGCCCGCTTGCCAGCACCCGCACCAGCTTCGCCGTCAGGTCCGCGTGCGCCGCAGAGGTCTTCGCATACAACGCCACCTTCGGACGCCCAAAGACGTGCATCGCCTCCGCCAGCGGCTCACCGCTATAGACCAGCAGATTGTTTCCCATCTCCATTGCCGCCTGGTCCACGCCAACACCCGGTGACCCGACAGGAACCTCGGGATCGTAGACAAACACATCCGCAGGCTCTTCCCGCGCAACAACTTCCGTCAGCGTCCCGTCCCCCTTACGCGACTCCGCCCGTCCGCCGCTGTGCAGGTAGAGCGTCTTCACGGTATCCCCGCAACAATCCTCTGCTTCACACCATTGATTTGCGCCGAGCGCAAAATGCCGCACCTTCGGCTCACCCGCAAACGTCCCCGCATCCTTCAGCCAGTGGTCGAACCAGCGCAGCAGCAGCGCGTCCGTGTCCAGCAGCGCAGCCTCGCCCCACTGCATCCCGCCGGCGCTGTCGCCCCACGGAATATGCACCCACGGCCCGGCCAGCAGATACTGCTGCTCCCGCGCCGGCGACTTCTTCCGCAGCAGCTCAAACCCCGCCATGCTGCCCTCTAGATACGTGTCATACCAGCCCGACACATGCAGCGCCGGAACCGCAATCTTCTCCGCGCGCTCGCTCACATCCATCGTTGTCCAATACTCCCCGGCCCCATCGTGCTCAAACCAGTCGCGCACATAGCTCGGCAGCCCCTCACCCACTATCGGCGGATGCTCCGTATACGGCATCCACTGCGCCTGCGCTGGCAGATTGGTCCACGCCGCTTGCAGCTTCGCCCGCGCGTCCTGCAATCCCAGCCGCACGGCATCCTCCTTCAGCATCTGCAATCCCCAGCGCAGCGACGACCCCAGCCGCAGCGCGCCGTTGTGATAGAACCAGCCGCGATACAGGTCTGCCGCAGTCATCGCCGGCGCAATGCACTGCAACCCCTCTGGCTGCTCCGCCGCCGCCAGCAACTGCGTCATGCCCTGGTAGGAGAAGCCATACATCCCAATGCGTCCGTTGCACTCCGGCCGCGAGCGCAGCCACGCAATCGTCTCCGAGCCGTCGCGGCCCTCATGCCGAAACGGATAGAACGCACCCTCCGAGCCTCCGCGCCCGCGCACATCCTGGATCACCACGTTGTATCCGCGCCGCGCAAACCATACCGGATGCGCATAGACCACCGTCGACGCGATGTCCCGCCCATAGGGCTGCCGCATCAGAAGGGTCGGATGCTTCCCTTCCTTAGCCGGGTAATAGTGGTCCGAGCGCAACACCGTTCCATCGGACAAACGGAATCCGACGCCACGTTCCAGCGTCACCCCTTCGCCACAGTCCACCAACGGCTCTGCGCTCATACGCTCCCGCCAACATGCATCACTCAATAACTCATCACTCAACAGAAACCGCTCTGCGCACTATGGCTTGTGATGGTTCTCATACTCATACACTGCGATCAACGCTGCGGCTGCCTGCTTCGCAGCAGCAGCAATCCACTTCTCGCCGTTCTCCGCCGTCGCTCCGCGCGGATCGCCCATCACACCGCTGGGTGCAATGTCGCGTGTAAGCCAGGCGAAATTCACCGCGCCGTTCTCCGGCGACAGAATGCTCTCGTCCTCGATCTTTGCAATGTAGTTCACCGTGTACGCGCTGGTATCCACCAGCTCCGGCGTCGCACTCAGCAGCACCGCCGTCTCATACTCATTCGCATGGAAGCCGTACTTCGCCTCCTGCGCGCTCAGGCCTTCGGCCTTGGCTCCGGCGCTCGCTCCCATGTGGAATGTCCGCAGCCCGAACTCCGCGCGCAGATCGCGCGCCATCACATCATTCAGTGCGGAGTTCCCCCCATGCGAGTTGTAGAACACCAGCTTCTTGAACCCCGCCGCAGCCACGCTCGCTCCAATGTCATGCAGCACGGCCATGTACGTCGAAGCGCTCATAGCCATCGTCCCGGGAAACCCGATGTGCTCATTGCTCTTGCCGTAGCAGACCGACGGTAGCGCGTAGATGGGGAGATCCGCCTGCAGCAGTGCCAGCGCGTGGCCCAGCAGCAGGTCGCCGATGAGCGTGTCCGTCGCCAGCGGCAGATGGTGTCCATGCTGCTCGATCGCCGCGGTGGGCAGAACCAGCAGCGTCTTGTCGCGCGGCAGAGCATCCACCTGCTTCCAGTTCAAATAAGCAAAGTTCCGCGCCTCGGGAATCCAGCTCTTCATACCGTCTGCTCCTGCTTTGCGTCAACCACGCGTTTCACAAACGACACCATCTTGCCCGGATTCATCAGCCCCTTCGCGTCGTACTTGTACTTGGCCTGCAACTGCGTATTGTCTTCGCGATAGCGTCCGCCGCCCTCCACGTTGTTCACATGCGGGTTCGCGACGAAGACTCCATTGGCACGACAAGTCCAGATCATCTCGTTCAGCCGTTCTTCGGTGCTAAAGCGCACCACTGGGATCGACCCCGGAACCATCACGCCCTCGCCGTTCTTCATCCACTCGATATGCAGCAGAAAGTCCTCGCCATACTCGCCCTTCAGCAGCGCGAACTGCTCCCGCACGCGCTCCGGGCTGAACCCGCACTGCAGATACGTGTACTCAGGATCAGCCTTCATCGCCCATAGCGTGGTGTGGTTCCAGGTGTAGTCCGAGAGCAGCGGCTGCGACTTCAGCCCCGCATACGCCTGCGAGAGCGTTACCGTTCCTCCGGCCTTCACTGCCTCTGCCTCCAGCGCCGGGCGCTGCGTCTCGGCAATCAAACAGAAGATCGACGTTTCGCCATCGCGTACCAGTTGTTTCACCGGCCCAAAGAACGACGGTATCGGCCACTCAAACACCGTAATCAGGCGCTTGTCCCACTCATCGCTCTTCGCCATCGTCTCGCTGAAGTCGAACGCAGTGTCAAAGGTCTTGAAGTTCAGCACCACCTGGCCCCACTCCACCGCCGGCGTCAGTGCAAACCAGATCTTCGTGATCACGCCGTTGGTTCCCCACGCGTGCAGAATCTCATGCACGGCCTCGCCCTCATGCTTCACCACGCGCGGCTCGGCCTCCATCGTCACTACTTCGATCGCGCGCACCGTGCCATAGTCGCGCAATCCGCCGTGCTTCACTGAGCCGATGCCGCCTGAGCCGCCGCCCAGAAACCCGCCCAGCGACGCCTTCACCACAGTCGAGGGATAGCAGCGCAGCTCCCAGCCCACCTCGCGCGCCGCCGTCTCCAGCGCGCCCAGCCGCACACCCGGCTCACACACCGCCACACCGTCGGTGCCGATGGATTCAATCTTGTCCATGCGCTGCAGGTCGAGCACCACGCCACCATTCAACGGCACCGCCTGTCCATAGTTGCCGGTGCCCGCGCCGCGTACCGTCACCGGAACACTCTGCGCATAGCAACAGCGCAACACCGCGCAGACCTCCTCAGCGCTCACTGGCTGCACCGCCACGTCGGCGTGCTTGTCCTCCAGCAGCGGCTTCAGAACCGGCGAGTACCAATAGAAGTCCTTCGACAGCCGCTCCACCACCTGTGGCTGTGTCAGCACCCGCGCCGCATCGCCGATCACCTCTGCCAATCCCGCTGCCAGCTCGCTCATCTACTCTCTGTCCTTATTGCTGCTCCACAGCTTGAACGCCGCCTGCATACGCGGGTCCTCAAAGATCGCCACGCACGCCGCCTGCTCTACCGGCCCCTTCACCTCGCACACCATGTCCGACCGCTGCGCCACCTCGGTCGCCGGAATCCGTATCTGCCGCGTAAAGCGATTGGCGTCAGCGATGGTCGCGCCGTAGACCACGCGGTCCACGCCCGCCCACAGCGCATCGCTCATGCACATCGGGCAAGGCTCGCACGTCGTATACAGCGTGTAGCCCTTCAGAGACGGCGACTTCAGCTTCGCGCACGCCAGCCGCATCGTCCGCACCTCGGCGTGGGAGCTGGGGTCGTTCTCCGCGCTCACCGCGTTCATCGCCCGCATCAGCAGCTCACCCGTCGCCGAGCTCACAATCTCGCACCCAAACGGATTCGGCTCCGTCGCCAGGCTCAGCGACGTCCACGCCGCAAGGTCGCGCATCCGCTCGCCGTCAAACGCTGCATCGCCGGGCTTGCCTGCCACTGGATCACTCATTACCGCTGCATCCTCCGCTTCCGCCCGCCAACGCCCTAGCCTTGCTGCCGTCGCCAGTCCCGCAACTGCCAGTATCCTTCGCCTGCTCCAGTTCATTCAGCCTCTCCCGCGCAGAAGACACGGTCGCCTCAAGCTCTCTTTCCTCTGGCCTTCCTGCAAACTATCCCAATTCGGTTGCGGTGCTCTTACTGTATCGCAACCTCGCGGCTGCGTTACCATAACCCCACCGGATGTCCGTGCACGATTCCACCCCGTCACATTCTCCCATCGCTGCTCTGCGCGGCCAGTACCTCCGTGAGCAGACCACGCCCCTCGCCGAACTCGACGCCGCGCTGGCTCGCTCCAACGCCAACGGCCGCCACAACACCTACCTCGCGCAGGATGCCGTCTGGTCCCGCGCAGAAGCCGCGCATCTCCGCCTCGAAGAAATTGACTCGCAGCCTCTGTGGGGCGTGCCCGTATCGCTCAAGGACTGCTTCGACCTCGCGGGCTTCACCACCTCCTGCGGGTCATCGTTTTACAAACAAGAACACGGCATCGCCGCGCAGGACTCCGCCGTCGCCACCAAACTGCGCGCTGCGGGCGCTGTGATCACCGGCAAGACCCACCTCCACCAGCTCGCCTACGGCATCACCGGCGAAAACCGCGACTTCGGCGACTGCCTGCAGCCCCGCGAAGCCCGCCTGCTCTGCGGCGGCTCGTCCTCGGGCGCAGCGGCCAGCGTGCAGGAGGGCTCCGCCCTCGCCGCCATCGGCACCGACACCGGCGGCTCCATCCGCACCCCCGCCGCGCTCTGCGGGCTCAGCGGCTACCGATCGTCCATCACCCTCAACACGGACGTCCTCTGGCAAGGCGGCGCGCACCTCGCCCCCAGCTTTGACACCCTCGGCTGGCTCTACCGCGACCTCGCCGACGGCCCGCTGCTGGGCCACACCCTCTTCGATCTGCCCTACGCCGTCGCACCCCCACTCGCGTCGCTGAGGATCGGCCTCCCCGACGCCGCCTTCTTGCACGACTGCGAACCCGACGTCCTCGCCACGCTCCATCACTGGCACTCACATCTCGCCGCGCAGGGCGTCCGCCTCACACCCTTCGACGCCACGCTCTGGCAGGGTGCGCTCGATATCTTCGCTCCCATCCAAGCCAGCGAGGCCGCCGCTCTGCACCACGGCCACTTCCACCACTTCGAGCCCGCCATCGCTGAGCGCCTTGCCTGGGGCGCAGCCTTCACCCCCTCCGACATCGCCGCCCTGCACCTCCGCCTCGCCGCCTTCCGCGAGCAGACCGCTGCGCTCTTTCAACACTTCGACTACCTGCTGCTGCCCTGCGCGCCTATGTCTGCCCTCTACGCCGGCGCCGACCACGGGACCACCCGCGCGCGCATCCTGCGCTACACGGCCCCCGCCTCGCTGTGCGGCAACCCCGTAATCACCCTCGCCGACCCCCACCGTCCCGGCGGCGTCCAACTCCTTGCCCCGCTCGACTCCGACGCCAGCCTCCTCGCCCTCAGCACGGTGCTCGTCTAGGCGGGTGCCCCATCCCCGACGCGCGGTTTCATCGCCTGGCAGGGTAGGGTGAGGCTGCCAACACCGGCTCTGCTACCCTGCATTCATGCGACCCCAAACCCTCCAGCTCGCCGCCCTGCTGCTGCCGCTCGCGCTGACCGGCTGCCGCGCACACCACGACAGCAACGGACTCACGCCGGTCTCCTTCCAGGCCGACTGGTACCCGCAGCCGGAGCACGGCGGCTTCTACGACGCTCTGGCCAAGGGCTACTACAAGCAGGAGGGGCTGGATGTCACCATCCTCCCCGGCGGCCCCTACGTCGCCGATGAGGCGCTCGTTGCCAGCGGCAAGATCCAGTTCGCTATGAACTCGTCGGACCATGTGCTGGAGTCCATCGCCAACTCCCAGGAGCCCATCGTCGCCATCGGCACCACCATGCAGCACGACCCGCAGGGAATCATGGTCCACGCTGACTCGCCCGTCCATACCTGGGCTGACCTCAACGGACGCACCGTCGCCGTCCGCCCTGGTTCCACGTGGTGGGAGTTCATCGCAGGCAAGTTCCATCTCGACCGCGTGCATGAAATCCCCGCCACCTACTCAGTCGCCAACTTCATCCAGGACCCCAACTACATCCAGCAGGGCTTTCTCACCTCCGAACCCTACTTCGCGTCCAGGGGCGGCGCACCTGCACGCTTTCTGCTCAACCGCAACGCCGGCTACGACCCCTATCGCGTCTTCTTCACCTCGCAGAGCTTCGCGCACGAGCATCCGGAGATCGTCGCGAAGTTCACCCGCGCCTCCATCCGCGGCTGGAAGGACTACATGCAGGACCCCAGCGTCGCCAACGCGCTCATTGAGAAACTGAACCCCGCCATGAGCCCTGACTGGGCCGCCTACAGCTACAAGACACTCCAGCAGGGTAACTTCATCACCGGCGACGACCCCACCGGCGCGCAGACCGGCACCTTCGATCCCGCCCGCTGGCAGACCATGTACGAGCAGCTCCGCTCGCTTGGCGTCATCAAGCAGCCCATCGACCCGAAGTCCGCTTACTCCACGCAGTATTACAAATAGCCAAGACCCCCCCGGGACGTGTCATCTCGACCGGAGCAGGACGGCTTCATCGTCCTGCGGAGCGGAGAGACCTGCATTTCTTAGCGCTGGCCATCATTCTGTGCAATCCTCACCACATCGCCCGCCCCCCGCAACGAATACGCCGTTTCCCCTGCGGGAACCACCACCGCCCAACCGGCGGGCAACGGCATCGCCCCAACCGAGCAGCCCTCCGCCAGCGCCACCAGGATCTGCATCGCGCCCGTGCCATCCAGGTCAGCCTCGCCCTTCAGCGTAAAGCGGTCCACAACGAAGTACGGCGAAGTCACCAGCCGGACAAATCCCGGCATCGCCACCGGCGCCACTAGACCTGCCTCGCTGGAGTTCCGCAGCACCGCCAGCCCCTGCTCCAGATGCAGCTCGCGGGGCCGGCCGTAGTCGTAGAGCCGGTAGGTGATGTCGCTCATCTGCTGCGTCTCTAGCACCACCACGCCCGGCCCGATGGCATGAATCGTCCCTGCGTCGACGTAGACCATATCGCCGCGCTTCACCCGCAGGTGCCGTAGCTGTTGCTCGATGGAACCGTCCGCGATCGCCGCGCGCACCTGCTCCGGAGACAGAGGCTCGTTTAGCCCGACGGCCACCGTCGCTCCCGGTTCGGCATCCACGATGTACCAGCACTCGGTCTTGCCGCGCGCCTGCCCCAGCGCCCGCGCCTCGGCGTCGTTGGGATGCACCTGCACGGAGAGCTTTTCGCGCGGAAACAGCAGCTTGATCAGCAGCGGAAACCCGCCAGCATCCGCGCCCAACGCCGCGGGGTCGCGCCGCGCCAGCTCGCGCAGAGTCTCCCCTGGGGTCGCACTGCCGCCCTCCGCCACGCACTCTTCGGCGGTCAGCCAGGCCTCGCCCACCGGCTGGCCCGGCTCCGGCTGCGGATACCACACCGGCAGCCGCTCCACTCCCCACACCCGCTGCTTCAGCACGGGCCGCACCGCCACCGGACCTATGGAATTCTTTTCGCTCAACCGTTCACCGCCAACTCGTCGCTCCAATCTCCCGATGCTACTACTCGGCCGGGAAAGCAGTTACTCTTGAATGCGCAGACATTCCCGGCCCGGCAATCGTACCTGGCCCGCAGCATCCGTCCCCAAGGAGCCCCACTTGCCCGCACCTCTCCGCAACATCAGCGCACCCGGCTACGCCGGCGACTCCGCCGTCAAGACCGACACGCGCGCCATGACCGTCGCCACCGCGCTCTTCTTCATGGTCGGCTTCCTCACCTGCCTCAACGACGTCATCAGCCCACACCTCAAGTCCATCTTTGGGCTCGACTACACCCAGACCCAGCTCGTCCCATTCTTCTTCTTCTCTTCCTACTTCGTCTTCTCCTATCCTGCGGGCTGGCTCGTGGAAAAGTACGGCTACAAGAGGACCATGGTCACCGGCCTGTTCATCATGGCCTGTGGCGCTCTTGGCTTCCTTCCCGCGGCGCATATGGCACTGTTTCCGGTCTTTCTGGCTGCGGACGTTGTCGTGGCGGCAGGGATGACCGTCGTGCAGGTCGCGGTGAACCCCTATGTCACCATCATCGGCCCTGCCGCCACCGCGTCCAGCCGCCTCAACCTTGCGCAGGCCTTCAACTCCTTCGGCACCTTCATCGCGCCGTTTGTCGGGGCCTACCTCATTCTCCGCACCGCTCCTGCGGCTGTCAGCCCGGAGCGGCTGCTCTCCATGACCGACGTTGCCCGCCAAGCCTACCGTGTCGCGCAGGCAGCCACCGTTCAGGCGCCGTACATTGCCATCGCCGTCGCCCTCGCCCTGCTGGGCATCGCGCTGGCCGCCATCAAGCTCAAACCCCAGGTCGGCCACACCGACCTCACCCAGGACTTCCGTCCCGGTGCCTTTGCCGAGGCACTCTCCAAACCGGACACCATCTGGAACCACCCCTGGCTGCTCGCCGGCGCGCTCGGCATCTTCACCTACGTCGGCGCGGAGGTCTCCATCGGCAACCTCCTGATTAACTACATGGGACTGCCCCAGATTGCGGGCCTGCGCGAGGCCGTCGCCGGCGAGTTCCTGATGGTCTACTGGGGAGGCGCGATGGTCGGCCGCTTCATCGGCTCAGCCGTCCTGCAACGGGTGCGCACCGGCCCGGTGCTAGGGACCGCGGCCATCTGCGCCGGCCTGCTGGTCCTCACCTCCGTGCTGACAAACGGTCACCTGGCGATGGCCGCCATTCTGGCCGTCGGCCTCTGCAACTCCATCATGTTCCCGTCTATCTTCACACTGGGCATTCAGGACCTTGGGCCGCTCACCAGCAAGGGCTCCAGCCTGATGATCGCTGCCATCGTGGGCGGCGCTCTGATTCCGCTCTCGCAGGGCAAGCTCGCCGACCGCATCGGCCTGCATCCCTCCTTCATCATTCCCGCCGTCTGCTACATCTACATTGCCGCCTTCGGCATCGCCGCCATCCGCCGCCCGCCCGGCAGCGACTCGCTGCTGCCCGTGGAGCCCGTCTAAAGCGGGTGCCCATCCTCGACCAGCAGTCACCGGGCCCCCCTTACGACGTTCTTTGTCGGATGGGTGGCAGAGCCGGGCAGGGTGGGGTGCCATTACCGCTACACTAATCCCGACGCATGCCCGCCACCTCTCAGCTTCGCGTCGTCGCCATCGGCGGCGGCACCGGTCTCTCCACGCTGCTGCGGGGACTCAAGCGCTACACAGCCGCGCCTCCAGGAACGCTGCCCGTCGCGAGCCCTGCTCCCTGTCTCATCCGCGACCTCTCAGCCATCGTCACAGTCACAGACGATGGCGGGTCCTCCGGCCGCCTGCGCGAAGACCTGAACATGCTGCCGCCCGGCGACGTGCGCAACTGCATGGTCGCGCTCTCGGAGGACGAGCACCTGCTCTCCCAGCTCTTTCAGCACCGCTTCGCCCACGGCGACCTCGAAGGCCACAGCTTTGGCAACCTCTTCCTCGCCGCGCTCACAGAGATCAGCGGCGACTTCGCGCAGGCCGTGCAGGCCGGCTCGCAGATCCTCGCCACACGCGGCCGCATCTACCCATCCACCACGGCCAATGCGCGGCTCTCCGCGCGCATGGTCGACGGATCGCTGGTGCAGGGCGAGACCAGCATTACCGCCAGCCGGCAGACCATCGCCGAGTTGATGCTCTCCCCCGCCGACGCCCCACCGCTGCCCGGCACGCTGGACGCCATCGCCGCCGCTGACCTGATCACGCTCGGCCCCGGCTCGCTCTACACCTCGCTGATTACCAATCTCCTCGTCCGCGGGATCCCGGAGGCACTCGCAGCCGCGTCCGCTACACGCGTCTACATCTGCAACCTCATGACCCAGGCCAACGAGTCACTCGGCCTCACCGCCGCGCAGCACATCGAAAAGATCCTCGACCACGCCCGCTCGCAGATCTTCGACTACGCGCTGATCAACACCGCGCCCATCCGCCACGCTACGCTCGAACAGTACGCCCGCGAGGGCCAGTCGCCTATCGTCGCAGACCTGGACCGCATCCGCGCGCTCGGCGTCGAGCCCATCACCGGCAACTTCGTCCATGAGGGAGACGTGCTCCGCCACAGCTACGACGTGCTCGCCGAAACCGTCCTGAATCTTGCGCTTCGCCGCTGAAGCAACCTGCGCTACTCTGTCTCTATGGACACACCCACGCTTGAAGGCCGCGGAGTCCGCCTGGAGCCCCTCACGCTCGACCATCTGCCGGAGCTGGAGACCGTCGTCTTCGACCCCGCCACGTGGAAGTACATGCTCCACCCCATGCGCACCACTACCGACCTGCGCACCTGGGTGGAGTCCGCGCTGCAGGACGAGGCCACCGGCACCACCATGCCCTGGGTGACCGTGCAGAAGGGCGTCGGTGGCACCGCGGACCACATCGTCGGCGCCACCCGTTTTATGGACCTCGACCTCCACCACCGCACCACGGAGCTCGGCCATACCTGGCTGATCAGCACCTGCCGCGGCACCCGCGTCAACACGGAGGCCAAGCTGCTGCAGTTCACCTATGCGTTTGAGACCCTCAAACTCTTGCGCGTCGCGCTCAAGACCCACGCCTCCAACCAGCGCTCCCAGGCGGCAATCAAAGCGGTCGGCGGCATCTACGAGGGTACTTTCCGCAACCACTACCTCATGCCCGACGGCTCCAGCCGCGACTCCGCCTGGTTCAGCATCATCGCCAAGGAGTGGCCCGAGGTGAAAGACATGCTCACCCGCCGCATGAACGCGCCGATCTAAACCGAAATACCAACCAGCGCGGGCCCTTCCACCACAGTCCGCTTCAACTGCCCGCACGCCGCATAGATGTCCCTGCCACGCGGCCGACGGATGTACGTCGCAATTCCGCCGGCGATCAGCATCTTCTGGAAGACGGCCACGTCCTCCGGCGTCGGCTGGTGGTAGTTGATGCCCGGCCCCGGGTTCCAGACGATCAGGTTCACCTTCGAGCGAATTCCCCGCAGCAAGGCCAGCACCTCGCGTGCGTGCTTGGGCTGATCGTTCACCCCGCCCAAGAGCACATACTCAAACGTCACCCACTCGCGTGTCCGCAGCGGAATCTTCTGCACCGCCTCCAGCAGCGCGGCGATATTCCACTTCCGCGTGATGGGCATAATCTGCTCGCGGACCACGTCATTGCTGGCGTTGAGTGAGAGCGCCAGCTTAGGCCGCACCGCCTCCTTCGCAAATGCCTCAATCCCCGGCAGAATCCCGCTCGTCGACACCGTCATCCGCGACTCCGGAATGCCGACGCCCTCCACCAGCAGCCGCACGCTTTGCATGAACGCGTCGTAGTTCAGAAACGGCTCACCCATG
>Ga0302319_10012247_pt1 | contig 16187 bp, 14 predicted proteins | sample Bog_T0_2_FD_203319 | JGI IMG/M metagenome (GOLD analysis project Ga0302319, IMG submission 203319) | Peat permafrost microbial communities from Stordalen Mire near Abisko, Sweden - Bog_T0_2 | ecosystem: Environmental > Terrestrial > Soil > Wetlands > Peat | place: Sweden: Abisko, Stordalen Mire...
CCGCCACGACGTCGACGTGGTCGCGGATCTCCGCCCTCTTTCAGAGTTGTATTGGTGTGTCAGCCGCAAAGGACCGAATGTACGGAGCCGCGGGACAACAGCCCGACTATCAGGTCTCGTCACCCGTTTTTAGTGCGAGTACGAACGGCGGCGAGGAGGTCGCCTCGGCCGCGCAGTACTACCGCACGACGACGATGGTAAGGAAGGACACCGCCGAAATGACCAAGGCCAAATTCGGTGCGTGCTTTGCCCAGACGAACGCGGCGTTGCTCGAATCGGTCTACTCGAAGAACTTCACGCACGTTCCGGTCGGTTCTAATTGGCGGCCCGTCACCTTCGAGCCGGGATTTTCTCGTGGTGGTGTGGAGAAGTTGAACGTGCCGGGCGTCACTGGTTCGCTCTATCTCGTGTTCGTGCAAATCACGGGTGGGCACTACGAAGTAACTCTCGGTGCACTCTTGTCCCAGTGGCCGAAGGACAAACCTTTTATGGCGACGTTGGTCAGCACGCTATTGGCGCGCATGACCTCGAGCACTGCGACCGCCGCTTAAGACGGGTGACGTGACCTCGCGTCGCTGATGGCGCGACGCGAACGACTTGCTCAGGAGCACGAACATCAGACTGCTGAGCGCGATGTAACCAATCCACACGACTGCTTGGGCAACTGTGGGGTGGTCCGCGTAGCCAAGCAGTGAATGCAGGATGTCGCCGAGGCTCGAGGACTCGGCGATGAAGCCGCTCGAATTCCACATCACGTGAGAGCCAACCGTGATCCACCCGAGCTGTTGAAGGTTCTCCACGGCGTCCGCGAGCAGACCCGCGGCAAAGAACATGAGGATCAAACCGAGGATGCGAAAGAAGCGACCGAGGTTGAGTTTCGTGCCCATCTTGTACATCGCGTAGGCGAGCGCCAAGGCCGTGGCAAGGCCCAGCACCGCGCCCACGAGCAGGAGGTCGCCGTGCACGGGGGTCGCGGCCTGGCGCGAACTCGCAAAGACGATGGCGAGAGTAAAGACCATGGTTTCAAGGCCCTCGCGACCCACGGCCTGGAACGAGAGAACGCCGAGCCCCCACCGGCTCCCTTTGGACAGAGCGACGTCACTGCGCGCCTGGAGTTCCTTCGCCATGTGGCGCGCGTGCTTGTGCATCCAGTACGTCATGCCGGTAAGAACGGTCGCGGCGAGCACGTAGGTCGCGGTCTCGAAGTAGGTCTGGACGTTCGACCCCTCGTATTGACGAATGAAGAAATAGGCCCCGAAACCACCGCCGAGCACGAGCACCATCGCCGCAGCGACCCCAAGCCACACGTCGCGAAAGTGCTTCCGCTGTTCAATTCGTGCCAAGTACGACAAGAGGATGGCCACGATCATCGACGCTTCGATTCCTTCACGCAAGAAGATCACAAAGGTGGGTATCACGGCGTCGCTTTCTAGATAAACAGTTTTTCGGTTCCTCTAAGGCTACTGGTACGTGCAATGACTGGGCCACGTGGGTCCACGCACCGCAGGTGGTGGAATGACCCGGATAATCTTGGTCTTTCGTCTCTGTGGGCTTGTCGTTAGAGTGCCGCGCGCTCGTTGCCGAGCAAGAGGTCGTACGCACGTTCGGGCACGACGTCCGCGAGCGCGAGGAGACCTCGGTAGGTCACCTCGCTCGGTCCGCGACGGTCGTTGTCCATCAAATTGGCCATGATCGAAAGCAGCGCGCGCATCACCGGCTCCACGCGAAGCCCGGCGCCCACGGCCGCCGAGAGGATGCGCGGTTCTGAGATGAGTCGCACGAAAGCACGCGCCACTTTGTAGTAGTCGCCGTATGCCTCATCGAGTAATTCGTCGTAGTGCGCGAGATAACTGTCGTCGTTCGCGACGAGGGCTTCGCCGAGCACGCTCGCCGCGAGCCGACCCGTCTCGTAGCCGTACGCAATACCCTCACCATTAAAGGGATTTATTGCCCCTGCCGCGTCGCCGATCGTAACCGTATTGGCTCCCACGTGAGGACCCAGGGCGAGTCCCATTGGAAGTCGCCCGCCCGTCGGTGCGCCGCATTGCGTCTCGGCGTTGAGCCCCCAGGCGTCCGCGCATTGGGCGACGAAGTAATCCTGGAGACGAGTGGTGTTCACGCCCTTCCACGCACCGCCGGTCGAAAGCAGCCCGACGCCAACGTTGACTCTCCCGTCGCCGAGTGGAAAGATCCATCCGTAACCCGGGACGACCTTTCCCTCGGGGTCGCGGATGTCCAGGTGCGAATCAATCCACGGTTCGTCGTGTCGTTCACTGGTGTAGTAGCCGCGTAGAGCCATGCCCATGGGCCAGGACTTGTTGCGCGCAACGCCGAGTTCGCGTCCAATCCGCGAATTTTGTCCGTCGGCGGCGACCACGTAGCGAGCGCGAATCTCACTCGTCGTTCCCGAGTCCTTCTGCTTGATAATCACGCCGCTCGCACCCTTTAGACCACCGAAAATTGCCGTGGTGGGTTCGAGGAGGTCGACCACTTCGACGCCGTTCAGCAGCGTCGCACCGTGCGCGCGAGCGTGCTCGGCCACCAATCCATCGAGATTGAAGCGCGTGATGGTGTAGCCGTAATTGGGGAATTTCGGATGCTCCGGCCAGTTCATCGCGAGCGTTGCGCCAAAGCCGAAGGCGCGCAGGCCGTTATAGCGGTGACCGTGTTGGGCGACCGGTCCTTCGAGACCCATTTCTTGTAGTTGGTACACGGAGCGCGGCGTCAGCCCATCGCCACAGGTTTTCTCACGAGGAAACGTCTTTTTCTCGATCAGACACACCGACCAGCCGGCGCGAGCCAGCCAGTACGCACACGCCGAACCGCTCGGACCGCCACCAATGATGACGACGTCGTAGATAGGGAACGCTGCGGTGATGTCGTGGTCGTCTGTCACGCGACGAGCCTAGGCCGTTACCTCAGCCGTACGACATCGCTGGGCGAGTCCAAGTCTGATAAGAAGTTCGGGTGGACCAGTACTTACCATTGCTGGGACTCCTCGTTCTGGGGGTGTTATTTGCGTCGGGTTCGCTCGTGGCGTCCGCTTGGTTGGCGCCGCACAAGCGGCCTACCGACGCCAAACTTGCCCCCTATGAATGCGGGATTGTCCCCGAGAACGAGCCGCCGGCACGTTTCCCCGTCCGTTTCTATTTGGTCGCCATGATTTTCGTCATCTTTGACATTGAAGTCGTCTTCATGTATCCCTTTGCGGTCGTCTTTCGTCAGCTGCACGTCTTCGGACTCATCGAAGTCCTCACATTCTCGGTGACCGTGTTCGCGGCGTTGGTGTTCCTCGTGAGCGAGGGGGCGTTGCAATGGGGTCCCGTTAAGCATCTGACGCCGGGCATGCCCGCACGCACGAGTTCATCGACCATCGTGCGCATTGGTCAAGATCCTGAACAGGCGGCGTGATCGGTGGGGCTCGAAGATCTCCAACATAACTTTCTGACCGGTCAGATTGAGGATCTCGTGCGTTGGGCTCGACGCGCCTCGGTATGGCCGGCGTCGTTCGGACTGGCGTGCTGCGCGATTGAGATGATGGCCGCAGGCGCCGCGGACTTCGACCTCGCGCGATACGGCATGGAAGTATTTCGCAATTCGCCGCGCCAAGCTGATCTCATGATCGTGGCGGGGCGGGTCTCGCAGAAAATGGGGCCAGTGCTACGTCAGGTGTACGACCAAATGATGGAACCCAAGTGGGTTATATCAATGGGCGTCTGTGCGTCGACGGGAGGTTTGTTCAATAACTACGCGATTGTGCAGGGCGTTGATCAAATCGTGCCGGTGGACGTCTACGCGCCGGGATGCCCGCCGAGCCCCGAGACGTTGATGCACGCGATCTTGACGCTGCACGAACAGATTCGCACCGGTGAAATCTTGCGGCGTCGAAGTGAAGGGCGCCCAACGCACGTGGAGGATGCGCAGAACCTCTGGACTCCAGAGGTTCCTGTTGCGGTAAGGGTGGGCACGCCGAAGTGATTTCACTTTCTCCCTTGGCCCCCCCAGGCGTTCGTACCAGTGAAGGTATGGCCGCAGACCTCGTGTGCTTTCCCACGCGCGCGCAGTACTTCGCATTGGTCGAATCCTTCAAGGCCGACGCGTTCGAGATGTGCGTGGACGTGTGTGGCGTGGACTATCTCAGCCACATGGACCGTCCGCTTCCCGAGGGTGTCGAGGGGACGCGGTTTGAAGTGGTCACGAACCTGCTGAGTCTTTCGAAACGTCAGCGCGTGCGCATCCGCGTGCAGGCGGGAAACGACGAACCTGAAGTCGAGTCGCTCTTTGCGTTGTACTCGGGCGTTGAAGCAATGGAGCGCGAGGCGTTCGACCTGTTCGGCATCATCTTTACCAATCACCCCGATCTCACGCGAATTCTCATGCCCGAGGACTGGGAGGGACATCCCCTTCGCAAGGACTACGGCGCGGGGAACGTTCCCGTCCAGTTCAAAGAAGCGCCGGGGCCGAGGTGAGCGATCCAACCGTGCGCTCAATCGAACGAGAGGAACTTCTCGTTGCCGAAACCTCCGAGGGCGAGCAGGAACTCCAACGCCGTGCGAAGACCGCCGCCAATGAACTCGGACGAGAAATAGGAGCGGTGCTTCGCAGCAACGACCTGCACATCGATCCCACGTCAATCGACTTCGATCGCCAAGACGACGAGACCATGATCATAAACATGGGTCCGTCGCACCCGTCGACGCACGGCGTGCTACGCCTCATGCTCGAACTCGACGGCGAGTACGTGCTGCGTTGCAAGCCGGTCATTGGCTACTTGCACACCGGCATGGAAAAGACGGCGGAAGAACTCAGCTACATCCAAGGTGCCGTGAACGTAACGCGCATGGATTACCTCTCGCCGGTGATCAATGAACTCAACTACTCGATGGCCGTCGAAAAATTGCTCGGGATTGAAATTCCCGATCGCGCCATATGGATCCGAATGATGATGAGCGAACTCAATCGGATCTCCTCGCACCTGGTGTGGATGGCGACCAACGGGATGGACCTCGGTTCGACGTCCATGATGATCTATGGACTTCGCGAACGCGAACTGATCCTCGCGTTTTTCGAAAAGACCGCGGGGCTTCGCATGAACCTCAATTACGTGCGCCCCGGAGGAGTCGCCGCGGACTTGCCTGACGGTTGGAAAGACGACGTGACGGTCATTTGTGACACCATCGACGAGCGGACGTACGAGTACGACCAGTTGCTCACGGGTCAGCCAATCTTTCGAGAGCGCATGGTCGGGGTCGCCCCGATCACCGCCGAAGAAGCGCTCTCGCTCTCTGTCACCGGACCGCTCTTGCGATCGACGGGAGTCGCGTGGGACCTGCGGCGCACGATGCCGTACCTTGCGTACGATCAAGTCGAGTTCGACGTCATCGTGGGCACCTACGGTGACAACTTTGACCGTTACGCGATTCGATTAAACGAAATCCGTGAGTCGATTCGTATCGTGCGCCAGTGCGTCGAAATGATGCCGAGTGGCGACTACCGCAGTCAGGACCCCAAAGTGACACCACCGCCGCGCGCGCGTATTGGCGAGTCAATGGAGGCGTTGATTCACCACTTCAAACTTTTCACTGAGGGCTTTCACGTGCCGGTGGGAGAGGTGTACTCCGCCGTCGAGTCGCCGCGCGGCGAGATTGGTTGTTACTTGGTCTCCGACGGTGGGGCCAAGCCGTACCGCCTGCACGTGCGCGGGCCGAGTTTCGTGAACCTCCAGGCAATACCGCTGCTGATGAGGGGCGGCTCGGTATCGGACGCCATCACGACCGTCTCGACCATCGATCCGGTGCTCGGCGAGGTCGATCGATGAGTCACTTCAAGCCGGATATTCGTCAACGCGCCGAGGAACTCGTGTCGCTCTATCCGCGAGCGCGCTCGGCCATGTTGCCACTGTTGCACCTCGCCCAAGAACAAGACGGCTACCTCAGCGAAGAGGGCATCGAAGAGGTCGCGCTACTCACCGGCACCACGACCGCCGACGTACGCGGTACGGCGGCCTTCTATGACATGTACCACCTCGAACCGGTGGGCGCGTACGTGGTGGGCGTGTGTACGAACGTGGCGTGCCTGTTAGCGGGTGGTGAAGAGCTATTGGAACACGCGGCAAAGACCCTCGGCTGTGCGGTGGGCACCACGTCGGCTGACGGGCTTTTCACCCTTGAAGAAACCGAGTGCCTGGCAGATTGTGACATCGCACCGTGCGTGTCGGTGAATCACCGTTTCGTGCGAACAACGACGCCCGAGGCGTTTGACACCATGATCGGTGAGGTTCGTGCGGGTATGCGAAGCCACGACATACCGGTGCACGGCAACCTCATCCGCGTGCGACGCAGCGTCGGACTACGCGCGCCGCGAGAGGAAGTAATCGAACAACGAGCACGGTCATCAGCCGCGCGCGCCCAGCGCGCCGAAGAGGCGAAGTGATGGCCGTACTCGACGCTCCGCGAATTGTCTCCTCCAGGGCGCAGTTCGCTGACTCCTACACGCTGTCACGTTACTTAGCGACGGGCGGTTACGTCGCGTTGCGTAAGGCGCTGACGATGTTTCCTGAGCAAGTCGCCGCCGAAGTCGATAAGGCGTCCCTGCTCGGACGTGGCGGCGCAGGATTCCCCGCGGGGCGAAAATGGTCGATGTTACGTAAGTCGCCGATTTCCTATCTCGTGGTCAACGGTGATGAGTCGGAGCCCGCGACGTTTAAGGACCACTTTCTCGTCGAGAGCGATCCGCATCAACTCGTCGAAGGTGTCATCATCGCCGCGTACTCCTTGCAGGTGAGCCAGGCCTTTATCTATATCCGCGGCGAATTCGCCCTCGGTCTCGAACGTGTGCAACAGGCAGTGAACGACGCGTACGCCCAAGGCGCGCTTGGTTCAAAAATATTCGGCTCGGACTTCTCGCTCGACATAGTGGTGCACCCGGGCGCGGGCGCCTACATCTGCGGTGAGGAAACGGCGTTGATCGAGGGTCTCGAAGGCAAGCGGGGTTTTCCTCGAATTAAACCGCCCTTCTTTCCGGCGGTCACTGGACTGTACGGCGAACCCACCGTGGTCAACAACGTAGAGACGATGTCAAACCTGCCTTGGATCGTGAACAACGGTGGGGAGGCCTTCGCGGCGCTCGGTGCCGGTCGTTCGACGGGAACCCGTCTGTTCGCTTTGGCCGGTCGGGTAGTGAACCCCGGTGTCTACGAAATCGAGATGGTGAAGAACACGTTTCGCGATCTCATCTACGACCCGAAGCTCGGTGGCGGGATCACCGGCGATCACAAGTTGAAGGCCATCATTCCTGGGGGCGTTTCTGCGCCGTGGTTCGGACCGGAGATGCTCGACCTGCCCCTTGGTCAAGACGAAGTGGGCGAGAAGGGTTCGATGTTGGGCTCTGGTTCCGTGGTGGTGATGGACGAGACGAGTTGCGTCGTGCGAGTGGCGTGGCGAATCACAAAGTTCTTCGCGCGCGAATCCTGCGGCCAGTGCACGCCTTGTCGCGAAGGATCAGGTTGGATCGAACGAGCGATGTATCGCCTCGAGCACGGTGGTGGACGCATGGAGGATATGGATTTATTGCTCGACCTCTGTGACAACATTGCGCCGGGCCTTTCGTGGCCGCCCCAACAGACCACGATCTGCGTCTTGGGCTCGTCGATACCTTCCTCGGTGCACTCGGCAATTGCCATGTTCCCTGACGACTTTCGCGAGCACGTACTTCACGGAGGGTGCCCCCATGACTGACGTCATTCGCACAACGGTGCGAATCACCGTGAACGGTCGAGAGATCGACGTGACGCCGGGAGAACTGCTCATTGAAGCCGCAGAGCAAGCGGGCGAGTACATCCCTCGTTTCTGCTATCACCCGCGCATGGATCCGGTCGGCATGTGCCGAATGTGCCTGGTGGAGATCGATGGTCCGCGAGGCGCCACGCTCCAACCCGCGTGCTATATCCACGTCAACGACGGCATGAGTGTGGTGACGAACTCAGAGAAAGTGAAGAAGGCACAAGACGGCGTTCTCGAGTTCTTGCTCGCAAACCATCCATTGGACTGTCCGGTCTGTGACAAGGGAGGCGAGTGTCCACTACAGGACCAGACGTTGGCCCACGGTTCGGGCGAAACGCGATTTATCGAGGAGAAACGACACTTCGTCAAGCCCATCGAGATTGGTGAATTAGTACTGCTTGACCGGGAACGTTGCATTCAATGCGCGCGTTGCACGCGATTCTCTGACGAGATCGCGGGCGACACCGAGATTGCCTTTTCGGGACGAGGTGACGCGATCGAAGTCGCCCCGTCACCGGATCGACCTTTCAATTCGGTCTTTTCGGGAAATACCGTGCAGATCTGTCCGGTCGGCGCTCTTACCGCCAAGCCCTACCGCTTCAGCGCTCGACCCTGGGACCTCGAACAAGTAGAGAGCACGTGCACGACTTGTGCGGTGGGATGTCGCATCGCGGTGCAGTCATCGGGCAATCGACTCACGCGCGTTCTGGGCGTCGACAGTGATCCAGTCAATCAGGGGTGGCTCTGTGACAAGGGACGATTCACTCTCGATTCGATTGACCAGAATCCGACGTCATCCAACGTCCTCGACGAGTCGACGAGAATCGATTCGCCCATGATTCGTATCAACGGGGTGCTCGAACCGGTCAGTTGGGGCGAGGCCCTCGAGGCGGCGGCGACGCTGTTACGTCACGCCACGGGCCACAGTGTGGGTGCAATAGGTGGTGCGTCCTTGACGAACGAAGGGGCGTTCGCGTGGGAACGCTTCGTGCGCGGCGTGCTCATCAGCGAAAATCTCGACGCGCAGTTCGACGATGGTCTTGATCCAATTCTCTTGCAGGGCCTGGCGAAGGCGACGATTAACGACGCGGTCAACGCGAAGACCGTGGTGACGTTGTCGGGTGATCTGCGTGAGGAGTTGCCGATTCTTTTCCTGCGTCTTCGTCAAAGTATCGTGCGAAATGGCCACGCGCTCGTTGAGTTCGCGTTTGGTCCCTCGGCGTTGCGACCCGTCGCTCGCGTGTCACTGGCCGTGCGACCGGGCGAAATGCATTTGGCGGCGCGGGCCATCGCCGACGGTTCCGATGCACCAACCGGGGTGGCTTTTCGTAATGAGCAACTCGACGAGGTACGTCAACTAATTGGCGACACCGGCGATGGCGTGGTCTTCGTGGTGGGCCGAGCGAATCTCGCAGAAGATCCTCGGGTCCTCGAGAATGCGATTCGTCGTTTGGCCGCTCGCTACAGCGACGCGACGTTCCTCGTCGCGCTGCGCCGCTCGAACGTGGTGGGAGCATTGGACATGGGGCTTAGTCCTGGCCTACGGCCTGGACGCGGCTTTGATCCTCGCGCGAAGGGTCGCAGCACACGCGAACAACTCGCCGCCTTACGAAGTGGCGAGCAAAAAGTGTTGCTCGTGCTCGGCGGCAATGTGCTCGGCAATGTGCTCGACACCAACGGCGCGAGACAAGCCCTTGAAGTGGCGGACGTCATCGCCGTCACGGGGCACGGAGGCCCCACTCTCGCTTACGCAAATGTGGTGTTGCCAGTTGCGGTCACCCACGAGCGAACGGGCACGGTGACCAATATCGAAGGTCGAGTGACGGCGGTCACACCAAAAATCGTCGCGCCTGGTTCGGCGTGGCCCGACGTCGCGATCGCGGCCGAGCTCGCCGCACTACTGGGTGAGAACTTGGGTCTTGAGTCGGTCGAACACACCGCGCACGCGATTGAAGCGACGACGGGCTACCCGGCACTTTCGGTGATGAACGACGAGGTCTTTGACGGTACGGTCGTTGGGGCGAAGGGCGCACCGTCGCTTCGACACGCGCTCGATCCTATGGCAGTACCGGGCATTCGCTCGACCGAATCGGTCGGCATTGCGTCCTACGTCGGCGCGACGATGGTGGCGGACTCACCACGTGGTGCGCTCGTCGCGAGTGCGACTCTCGCGGACCTCGCCAACGACGATGTCCTCGACGTACCGCCCGCCGACGCGTACGCGTTGCGCCTGGTGGTGTCGCGACGTCTCTACGATCATGGCGTCGCGATGCAGGGTTCACCCGCGTTGGCGAACTTGGTGGACCCGCCGTCGCTGTCGTTGCATCGCGTTGACCTTGACCGGCTTGGTGTCCCAAGTGGCACCGTCGTCGATGTCACTGGCGCACACGGCACGTTGCCACTGCCGGTCGTGCTCGACGACGGCGTTTGCGTGGGAACGGGCGTCATCGCGTTCGGTTCCTTGACCCTCGCAGGTGACGACGTTGTCGCGACGCTCGTAGATTTTGACAGCGTTTTCAGTCAGGTTCGATTGGAAACGCGATGAACGCACTGCTCGCCACGGCCGATCCTCTGTTCAAACACGGGGTGTCGTGGGCCGTGTTCTTGATCGTGGTCATCAAGATCGTCGTTGGTTTTGGCGCGCTGATGAACGCCGTCATATTGATGATCTGGTTCGAACGCAAGGCCATCTCGGATATGCAAAGTCGCATCGGGCCTCAACGCTGGGGTCCTTTTGGTTTGCTGCAAACCGTGGCGGACGGGCTTAAGTTGATTGGCAAGGAAGATCTCGTTCCCGCCGAAGCCGATCGTTTCGTTTTCAAATTGGCGCCTTATCTGGTCGTTCTTCCGGCCTTTCTCACGTTCGCCATCGTGCCCATTGGTGGGACGATGCACATTGCGGGCCACGCCGTGCAACTACAAATCGCCGATCCGCCCATGGGAATCCTCCTCATGCTCGCGATGTCGGGTATCTCGGTCTACGGGGTGATGCTCGCTGGCTGGTCCTCGGGTTCGAAGTATCCGTTGCTCTCCTCGGTGCGCGCGAGCGCCCAAATGATCAGTTACGAAGCGGCACTGGGAATGACCATCGTGACCGTCATTTTGATCACCGGTTCGCTCACCACGCACAGCATTGTTCTCTCCCAGGGTGGGGGTATCTGGCACTGGAATTTGATTCGCTTGGGGCTGGTCCCTTTCGCGATCTTTCTCATCGCTATCACTGCTGAACTCAATCGACCTCCTTTTGATGTCGTTGAGTCAGAGAGTGAGCTCGTTGGTGGTTATCACACCGAGTATTCCTCGTTTCGTTTTGCCATTTTCTTTTTGGCCGAGTTCATGAACACAATCACAATGTCGGCGATCATGGTCACGCTCTTCTTCGGGGGACCCGCGGGGTGGGTTCCTCCCGTCGCGCATTTGAAGTGGATCTTTCCGATTATTTGGTTTCTGATCAAGACCTCCGCGTTTTGTTTCTGTTACGTCTGGTTTCGTGCGGCGCTTCCGCGCTTTCGCTACGACCAACTCATGGACTTGGGCTGGAAGCGACTCATCCCGTTGAGTCTCGGATGGATGTTGATCGTGGCTGGTTTTCTCATCTCGTGGCGATGGGGTCTTCTCATGATCAGTGTGGGCATCATTGCCTGGTTGGTGCTCACCAGGGCGTTCGAACTCGGAAAGACCCGCGAGTCCGGACCCGAGCGCGTGCTGCCGACCGTCGGCGAGCGTCCTATTCCCGGTCGGGTCATACGCAAACTCAGTGACGAGGAGGCGTAGTGGCGAATCCTTTTAATTTCTTCGGTGGTTTGAAGTTGACCATGGCGCACATTGGTCGACCCAAGGTCACCACGAGTTACCCCCAGCACAAGCGAGCCAAACAACCTCGTCAACACGGTCGCCACGTTCTCAATCGTTACGAGGACGGGATGGAGAAGTGCATTGGCTGTGAGTTGTGCGCGGGTGTGTGCCCCGTGAACTGCATCTACGTGCGCGGACTCGACAACCCATCCGATCACCCCGTGAGTCCGGGCGAGCGCTACGGCTACGTATACGAGATCAATTACTTGCGGTGCATCCACTGTGATCTTTGCGTCGAGGCGTGTCCAACGCAGGCAATCACCGAGTCAAAGATGTTCGAGTTCTCCTTTACGAATCGAGCGGACGCCATCTATACCAAGGCGGAATTGCTGGTGGATGATTTAGGTTTTCCGCAGCGTCTGCCGTGGGAAGACTGGCGCGAAGGCGAGGCGGCGATGTCGGGGGGCTGGATGCGCGCTACGTCGCCCTCGGGCGACGCGTCCTTCGAGGGCGTCGTGCAGTGGACGGCGGACCTGGGCGAGGGAGTTCGTGCGCCCGAGGCGGGCCAGTCCGAGCAGCGCGACGACGAGGCCACGGGCTCCAAGCAAATTCGCAACGTGTTCTATCGCCACCTTCAACCCATTGACGTGCCGCTGGATCGTCGTGGCCTGCAGGGACTGATTCGCAACGCGCGTGAGAAAATTCCGGTGCGACGTCCGCGTGAGAAATCATGATTGCGCTGACCTACGCCTGGCCGAGCATCCTCGTCTTCGCCGCCGCGGCCGTGCTCGTGGTGGTGGGCGCCGTCGGGGTGATTGCCTTTACGAATCCCGTGCACAGTGCGCTCAGCCTCATCATGACGCTGTTCGGCGTCGCGGTGGCGTTCGTCGCCCAGCAAGCCGATTTCCTCGCCGCCGTGCAAATAATCGTCTACGCCGGCGCGATCGTGGTGCTCTTCTTGTTCGTCATCATGTTCCTTGGCGTGGATAGTCGACAACACGTGAACGTCGAACCATTGATCGGCCAGCGCCCACTCGCCGCTCTGGGCATCGCCATTACGGTCGGAGGCCTCATTGCGCTGATGGCCGAGTCGCACTGGGTCACGGGTGTCAAGTCGGTTGTGACGAACGGGAGGCCGCTTCAGTCAGGCACCGCGAACGTGCACCAACTCGGCACGGCGGTCTTTACGACCTACCTGTTCGCGTTCGAAGCCACTGCGGCATTGTTAGTCATCGCGGTCGTGGGTGCGGTGCTCCTCGCTCGTCGCGAACGCACGGCGTACGACGAAGACGTGAACGACGAGGTGGACGCGTGAACGTTCCCGCCGCCTGGTACCTCGTGCTCGCCGCGATTCTCTTCGGGATCGGGGGTTTCGGTTTTCTCACGCGTCGAAGCGCACTGATCATGTTCATGTGCGTGGAGTTGATGCTCAATGCCGTCAATCTCACCTTCGTCACGTTCGCTCGTACGTTGGGTGACATCGGTGGGCAGGCAACCGTGTTTTTCGTCATGGTCGTGGCGGCGGCGGAAGTCACGGTCGGACTGGGCATCGTCGTGGCGGTCTTTCGCAGAAGGGCGTCCACGTCCGTCGATGAGCTGTCGGAACTGAAGGGCTGAAATGGCGCACTTCACGACACTTATCGTGCTCCTTCCGCTGCTGGGTTACGTCTTCGTCTTGCTCAACGGCAAAAACATGAACGAGTCCCAGATTGGCTACGTCGCCACCGGGGTAGTGGGCCTCAGTTTTGTCGCGTCGGTTATCACGTTCGTGCTTCTGCTCAACCGCAGCGACCGTCAGGTGACGGTGCACCTCTTTAATTGGATCGACGTGGGAACGCTTCACGTGCCCGCCGCGCTGTTGGTGGATCCGTTGTCGATCACGATGTGTCTCTTCGTGACGGGTATCTCCACGCTGATCCATCTCTATTCGATCTCCTATATGCACGGTGAGAAGGATTACAAGAAATTCTTCTTGTATTTGAACCTTTTCGTCTTTTCCATGTTGACGTTGGTGCTCGCGAACAATCTGGTGTTCACCTTCGTGGGATGGGAAGGCGTCGGCGTATGTTCGTACTGGTTGGTCAGTTACTACTTTGACCGCGATAGCGCGTCCTCGGCCGGAAAGAAAGCCTTCATCTACAACCGCGTGGGCGACGTCGGCCTGCTGCTCGCCATGTTCTTGCTGTTCTCTCGAACGGGGACTCTCACGTACCTGGGGGTCTTTCAAAAGGCCGGCAGTCTTTCGCCGACGGTAGCGACGCTGGTGGTGCTCGCGCTTCTGCTCGCCGCTGCCGGAAAAAGCGCGCAGATCCCGCTCTTTAACTGGTTGCCGGACGCCATGGAAGGCCCCACGCCGGTGTCGGCACTGATACACGCGGCCACGATGGTCACCGCGGGTGTCTACTTGCTCGTACGCATGTCACCGGTGCTCGCCTTGTCCTCGTCGGGACGCATGACGATCGCCATCATTGGTGGCGTGACGGCCTTTGTCGCTGCCACCATTGCCACGTCCCAGAAGGACATAAAGAAGGTCCTCGCGTTCTCGACGGTGTCCCAAATTGGTTACATGGTGCTGGCGGTTGGCGTCGGTGCGTACGCGGCCGCCATCTTCCTCATGGTCAGCCACGCATTCTTCAAGGCCTTGTTGTTCCTTGGATCGGGTTCGGTCATCCACTCGCTCAACGGTGAACAGGACTTGCGAAAAATGGGCGCACTGCAGAGGTTTCTGCCCCTCACGTTCCCCACGTTCCTCATCGGGTGGCTCACCATCTCGGGTATCCCGCCCTTTGCGGGGTTCTGGTCCAAGGGCGACGTCTTGACGAACGTCTTCGCGCACGACAAGGCGCTGTGGGTTCTGGGCGTCGTCACCGCGATTCTTACCGCCTATTACATGAGTCGGCTTTTCGTGCTGACGTTTCGCGGCACTGAACGCTTCCGCGAGGTCACTCACGGCCACGATCCGCACGAGTCGCCGTGGCTGATGACGCTACCCCTCGTGGTCTTGGCGGTGCTCTCGGTGCTCGGAGGCGTGCTCGATCTGCCGTGGATCCATCACAATTCACTGGCCGGGTTTTTGAGTTCCACGTTTGGGTACGTGGCGCCCATCGGCGCACAGAGCACGTTCAGCCAATGGGGATTGGCGATCGTTGACATCGCCGCTGCCCTCATAGGCCTCGCCGCGGCGTTCAGCATCTGGCGCAGTCGTTCGGAAGACGAAAAACTCACGCCGCCGTTCTTAGAGCACGTGTGGTACTGGGATGACTTCTATGACGCCACCATTGGACGTCCCTTGGAAAAGGTTGCCCAATTCAGCGACACGGTCGTTGAGGATCGCGTCATCGACGGTGGGGTCATGGGTATCGCGCACGGCATCAAACGGAGTGCCGAAGGTGTACGAAAGATTCAGTCGGGCTTCGTTCGCCATTACGCGCTCGCGATGGCTCTTGGGGTCGCGGTGATCGTGGTCTATCTCGTGGCGAGGGCTGGTTAAGCATGCATTCGTCCTTGTGGCTCAGCGCACTACTCGTCGTGCCGTTACTGGGTTCGATCGTTGCGCTCCTCGCTCGAGGTAAGACGGGGCTCTCCTACGCCGTCGCCGTCGTGAGTGCGTCGATCGAGATGGCCCTCGGAGTAGTCATATTCTTCCTCTACAACAGTCACGTCAAGGGTGCGCAGACGTTCGACTTCGCCACTCGACACGTGCTCTCTGCTCCATTTGGACTCGCCTATGACGTCGCCCTTGACGGCATCTCGTTGTTCATGGTCGAACTCACCGCGATCGTCGTGCTCCTCGCGCTGCTCGGCGGACGTGACAAACGTCGAGAGCCGTCGTTCGTCGCGTGGCTACTAATCCTGACGTCACTGACCATGGGAAGTTTCGTCGCGCACGATTTGCTTGAGTTCTTTGTCTTCTTCGAGCTCACCCTCGTGCCGTGTTACTTCATCATCACCGGCTGGGGCGGCAAGGAAGCGAACAAGGCGGCGCTCAAGTTTTTCATCTACACGTTTAGTGCTTCGGCGTTCTTGCTCATTGGTATCCTCTACCTCGGTTTCGCCCATCAGCACCAGGTGGGGGGTTCGTTGACGTTCGCCTACGGGGTGCTCGCTTCAACGGCGATGACCCACGCGACGGCCATTTGGTTGTTTACGGGTTTCGCCATTGCCTTTGGCGTGAAGGCGCCGATCTGGCCACTGCACACCTGGTCGCCGCTCACCTACGCCGAGGCGCCCACGGCGGGGTCCATTGAACTCTCCGCGCTGCTCGCCAAACTTGGTTCGTACGGGTTACTGCGTTTCGCGGTGGGACTCTTCCCGCTCGCGCTCGCCGACGTGCGTCCGGTGATGCTCACCCTGGCGGTCATCGGCATCTTGTGGGGGTCGATTCTCGCATGCACCGCAAAAGACCTCAAGCGCTTCGTCGCGTATAGTTCACTCGCCCAAATGGGCTTCATCACACTCGGGGTCGTCTCGGGTTCAAAGATAGCGACGGTCGGCGCGGTCTTGCTGATGTTCAACCACGGCATCCTCACGATTGGCTTCTTTCTCATCATTGGTTTCCTCGAACAGCGACGCGCCAGTTACCAGATCGCTGATCTACAGGGACTGCAGGGC
>Ga0302319_10012249_pt1 | contig 16186 bp, 11 predicted proteins | sample Bog_T0_2_FD_203319 | JGI IMG/M metagenome (GOLD analysis project Ga0302319, IMG submission 203319) | Peat permafrost microbial communities from Stordalen Mire near Abisko, Sweden - Bog_T0_2 | ecosystem: Environmental > Terrestrial > Soil > Wetlands > Peat | place: Sweden: Abisko, Stordalen Mire...
CGCCTCGCTGGCGCCGATATCTCTATCTTTCCGAATTCTGGTGGCCGTTTCGGGTTTACGCACCCGGAATGTGGAGCAATCGCCGAAGCCCTTCGACGCCCTCTTGGCCATCTGCTTCCTGCTTGGCCCGCGCCCGCCGGGGGGATGACGCTGGACAAGGTCGGCGGGATGTGTGAGCAATACGGAGAATCGGCGGTCTTTCTGCTTGGCGGGGCCCTGCTTGGCGGTGGCTCCGTGCACGACTCCACCACCCGGTTCCTTAACGCTCTGAAGGAGCGTTTTGGGGAGCGCCGCGGTCCTGCTCGCGAATCTGACGCTCGGTGCCAAGACGCAAAGGGAGGGGTTTTGGATGGCTCGCCGGAGTTCTCGTGGATCGGTCGCGCCCCGATCCCCTACAAGGGGCAGAAGCGGCTACCGTTTGAGGGCATCTCCCGGGTTGAGTTGTTTGGCAAGGGTGGTGAGGCGTCTGGGTTCGACGTCCGTTACTTTGAAATCCAACCGGGCGGCTTCTCGAGTCGGGAAAAGCATCAGCACACCCACTGTGTGATCATTGCCCGAGGCAGTGGCGTTGTCTCCCTAAACGGAGACCGAACGCCGGTCAAGCCGAACGATATCGTACATGTTCCTCCCATGGTCATTCATCAGTTCTTGAATGAGAGCGATGAGCCCTTTGGCTTCTACTGCGTCGTAGATCGCCACCGCGATCGCCCACTGGCCCCCTAAATGGCGCAATTGATGAAACGAACGGTGGTCTTCGACCTGGGCGGCGTCATGGTCCGGATCAACCGCACTTGGCAGGCGGTGTCCGAATTTGTGGGGGCGCCCATCCGCCTTCCGGCTGACCGTCCCTTGCTCCTATGGGAGAGTCCCGCCTTTGCCGCCTACCAGGAAGGGCGGCTCTCCGATGAGGACTATCACCGCGCGTTGGGGCATGACCTGGGAGTTGGGCCCGAGGAAGCGGTGCTCCTTAGCCGTGGGGTGTTGAGGGATGGATACGCGGGGGCCTTCGAGTTGGTTCAGGAACTGCACGCCAACGGAATTCAGACCGGCTGCCTCTCCAACACCGTGGCCGATCATTGGATTGCGATGGTGGAGACTGACGACTACCCCCACATCCGCGACCTCCAGGTCAAACTGCCCTCGCACCTCGTCGGCCTCGCCAAGCCCGACCCGGCGATCTACCGCCTCTTTGAGGAGCGTGCCGGTGCGTCGGGTGCGGACATTGCCTTCTTTGATGACCTGCCCGAGAACGTGGCCGCGGCTAGCGAACTTCGGTGGCAGGCGTTCCTCATCGATCCCTATGCCGAGACCGTGCCCCAGATGCGCGCCAGACTCACCGAAATCGAGTGGCTGTAGACGTGATTGCTCGGTCCGGTAACCTGGCTAAATGATCGCATCCTTTATAGGTCTGCTGCTGATTGCGGGCCGGCAGCACAGCCCGCTCTACCGTGGCATGTCATATACAAACAGTATCTCGGGTCTGGGCGCTTATGTGCGATCAGATGCCAGCCTCGCCGCCATGGCGAGCGATGGTGTGAACTGCATCGCCCTCAATCCCCAGCAGTCCCAATCCACAATCTTATCGGGCGATATTCACCTAAATCCTCGGTCATTCGGGAATTCAGATGCTGCGATCATCCATACCATCAGGGTCGCCCATAAGCTTGGAATGAAGATCCTTCTGAAGCCGATGGTCAACCCCAGGGGGCATTGGCGTGGCGACATTCCGGCAAGTGGCGGCTGGTTCCAGGCCTATACCGGATTCATTCAGCACTACGCAGTCATGGCGGCGAGCGAACATGTGGAGGCGTTTAGCGTAGGCTGTGAATTTCGAGCCAACGAGTGGGATGATGCGGAGTGGCGCCGCTTGATCGGCACGGTGCGGCAGTTCTATAAGGGTCCCATTACGTACTGCTGCAACTGGGATAGCTACAAGAAGGTGAGTTGGTGGGATGCCGTTGATTTCATCGGCATAGACGCCTATTTCCCCCTCGCCCACACTCCCGACGCTAGCCCGGAGGCGCTTGAGGCCGCTGCGACGAGTCTGGCCGACTCCCTGGCGGCATGGAGAAAAATGAATCACCCGGACAAGCAGATTGCCTTCACCGAGATTGGCTACCAGTCGCTCCCGAAGACGGCTATGCACCCCTGGGAGACCTCCGGCAACTCGGCCGATCCCGAGGCCCAGGCGAATGCCTACGAAGCCATGTTGCAGGCTTTCTGGGGCCGCCGTTGGTGGGCCGGCGCCTTCTGGTGGGGCTGGTCCTCCGACCCGGATGGGGGCGGCCCGAGAGACACCGACTTCACCCCTCAAAACAAACCCGCTGAGGCGGTGATGAGAGCGTTCTACATGTTGCCGATGCGAAAATAGCGACAAAGGATCCCTAGCGGGACCGGGCTATCGGAATGTCGGCCCATTCGGGCCATAGAGGAACCCCCAGACGTTGATGGAATGCTAGCGGGCCTCCCGTGTTGGGGCAGTTGCTTGCCAGGAAGCTCCCACCCGCGACGCGGATTAGAAGGTAAAACCTGGGACGCGAACCGCGCCGACGCGGACCAACGAACTTATGAGTGCATTCGATATCAAACACAAATCTCGAACCATCGCCGAAGGCGTGGACAAGACGGCCAACCGCGCGATGATGCGCGCGATGGGCTTGGGCGACAAGGAACTGGCCCAGCCGTGGATTGGCGTGGCCTCCGTCTGGGGCGAAGCGACTCCCTGCAACCTGAACCTGGACGAGCAGGCCGACGCCATTGCCGCCCACATCAACGCCAACGGCGCCACCTCTCGCCAGTTCACCACCATCAGCGTCAGCGACGGCATCGCAATGGGTCATCAAGGGATGAAGTGTTCGCTGATTTCGCGTGAAGTCATCGCCGATTCGGTGGAGCTGATGATGCGTGCGCACTGCTACGACGCCCTGGTCGGCGTTGCCGGCTGCGATAAGAGCCTGCCCGGCTTGCTCATGGTGATGGGGCGGTTGAATGTGCCGAGCATCTTTCTTTACGGTGGCACCATCATGCCGGGCATCCTTCATGGCCGCGACGTGACCATTCAGGATGCCTTCGAGGCGGCCGGCGCCCATGCGGCAGGGAAGATCGATGACAAGGAGCTTCACGCGGTGGAGTGTGCGGTTTGCCCGGGCGCGGGCTCCTGCGGCGGCCAGTACACCGCCAACACCATGGCCTGCGTCTCTGAGGCGCTTGGCATGGCACTGCCCGGATCGGCCTCGCCGCCCGCCGTCTCCCACGACCGCTTGGCTTGGCTGGAGAAGGTCGGCATCGGCGTGATTGCGACCCTGACGGCCGGTATCTTGCCACGGCAGGTGATGACGCGCAAAGCGTTTGAGAACGCAATCGCCGTCGCCGCCGCCACCGGCGGAAGCACCAACGTCGCCTTGCACATTCCCGCCATCGCCCACGAGGTCGGCATCGAGATCACCTTTGATGATATCGAGCGCGTCAGCAAGCGCACTCCGACCCTCGCCTCGCTACGGCCGGGCGGCAAGTTCATCATGGCCGACCTGCACCGCATTGGCGGCGTACCGGTGGTGCTGAAGGCGCTGCTTGATGCGGGTTGCCTGCACGGCGATGTGCTCACCGTCAATGGGAACACCATGGCCGAGAACCTTGCCGACGTCGTGATTCCCGATGGTCAAGAAGTGGTAGTCACGAAGGAGCGAGCCTTTGATCCTGAGGGCGGCCTCTCGATCGTGCGCGGCAACCTAGCCCCTGAGGGGGGCGTTTGCAAGACCACCGGCGTCACCAAACTGATCCACCGGGGCCCCGCCCGGGTGTTCGATTCGGAGGAGGCAGCGATGTCGGCGGTTCAGCACCGTGAGATCAAGGCGGGCGATGTGGTCGTCATCCGCTATGAGGGCCCCAGGGGCGGCCCCGGCATGCGGGAGATGCTCGGTGTGACTTCGGCGATCGTGGGGCAGGGGCTCGGTTATGAGGTCGCTCTGCTGACCGATGGTCGCTTCTCCGGCGCAACGCGTGGCCTAATGATCGGACACGTCGGCCCCGAGGCCTACGTCGGCGGCCCGATCGCCCTGGTCCGCGACGGCGACACCATCGAGATCGACATCCACGCCGGAGTGCTTCGCGTTGACCTTTCCGATTCGGAACTCGCCGCCCGCAAAGCGGCCTGGAAGGCCCCGGAGCGCAATATTGGCGGAGCCCTAGAAAAGTACGCCCGGACCGTCGGTCCGGCTTGCTACGGCGCGGTCACGGTTGCCCAGTGCCCGTGATGTGAGAAGGCACTCTCGTCCACGATGTCCACCAAGTCCACCGCGGCCCGGTAGTCCGTGGTGGACTTGGTGGCGGAATGGACGTTGTGGAAGCAATAGGGAGTTATCGGCAGCTTCAAAGGATCACGCCCCCCGGTGCCAGAATGTGCGGTCAAGCCACTTCACAAGGTCATCGACGTACGTATGCATGATCGGAATGTCGAAGAGGGAAAGAATGGTGCCCGAAATCAGACCGCCGACCACGGCAACCGCGAGCGGCTGGTAAGCATCCAGGCCGGTCTTCGGGGCGATGGCTACAGGGAGCATCACGATGAGGGCGATGCCCGAGGTCATGAGGATGGGCCGCAGCCGGTTTGGGCATCCGGCGGCGATCGCCTCATCGCGCGCAAGGCCTTCGTCGCGGTATCGCATGATCAGATCGATCATCAGCACCGCCGTCGTGATGTCCATGCCGGTCAGAACGATGATTCCGAGGATTGAGACGGTGCTGAAGGCGGCGTGGGCCAGCCACAAGGCCACAAAAACCCCCGCCAACTCCAGCGGCAGCGATGCGATCATTTGAAGCGGCTGAAGGAACCCCTTGAACTGGATGACCAGCACCAGATACATCAACCCAATGGAGAGAGTCAGCCCGCCGAGAAGGCGCCGAAACGAGTCCATCATCTGCGTCATATCGCCGCGCATCTCCATCCCGTAGCCAGGAGGGAAGTCGACCGGAGCGATCGCGAGGTTCTTGTTGCCGCCATAGGCGTTTGAAACCAGGTTCATCACCACGTCCATTGAGGGCAAGTTGCCAGGGCGGTAGTAGCCAGTGATGCCAATCACCCGTCGCAGATTATCGTGCTCAATGGCGGTGGGCGTCGCCTCGGGAACGATGCGAGCGACCGACTTGAGCGGCACCGATAGGCCCTTGGCGCCGGTCAAGTAGATTCCGTCGAGGTCGGTGCGGTCTTGGGGACGGTAGCGCACCTGGATCGTTGCCTGACGCAAGTTTGGCAGCAGGTAGAAGGCATCGGTGAGGCCGCCTTTGGTCGCGTAGTAGGCCTGGTCGGCGATGTCTTGCGAACTGAGGCCAAGCTGCTGCGCGCGTTCGAGGTCAACCTTGATGTGATAGTCCGGCAGCCCCATCGCCCAGGTGCGGGCGGGCTGAGCGAGTTCGGGCATCTTCTGGGCGGCCCGAAGCACTTGGCCCCCGATCCGGTCCAACTCCCCCAAGTCAGGACCGTAGATGTTCACGTGGATCGGCGCCTCGGCGGTAGCCATCACATCCGAACCCATTTCCTTGATCTGGAACCGCCGGATGCCCGGCACCGAGTTCAGGGCTTCGCTCTGAACAGAGTCCATGAGTTGAAAGATCGTCGCATGCCTCGCATCCTTGTCGGAGAGCGTGAGCATGAATGCAGCGCCATTCACCGATGGCATCTGGTAGCCGGTAAAGAACGGGCTCCAAGACTCGAACATCGACTCCGCGCCGACCTCGACGCTGGCCTTTTCGATCTCCGGGTGCTTCAGGATGATGCCTTCGATTTGGCGGACGGCCGCCTCGGTGCCCGCAAACGAGGTCCCCGGTTCCATCTCAAGTTGGGCTGAGGCCTGGCCGGTGTCGGCTAGCGGCATCATCTCAGATCCCAGGAAATAGTAGAAAGTGAAGCCAATGATCAGCGTCACCGCAACGCGCATGAAGTTCCGGAACCGGTTCTTCAGCAGCCACCGAATTACCTTTCCGTAGCCGTTCTCCATCTTTGTCAGGGCGTGCTGGACGGGATCGAGTACGAGGTAGAGCCAACCTAGGACTGGATGGCAGCGATCTTCCTGGCGGGCCGATTCCGGGCGCAGCAAGTGGGCGCTGAGCCAAGCGGTGAGGGTGAATGAGACGAGCATCGAGGCAAGCAGGCCAAAGATGAGGGGCCACACAAGCTCTTCGAACATCTGCTGGACGATGCCGCCGCAAAAGAGCAGCGGAGCGAGTGCCAGCACAATCATCAAGGTGGAGGCGATGACCGCGACTCGAACCTCGGCGATGCCGTCGATGGTCGCGTCCTTGGGGTTCTTGCCCATACGAAGGTGACGCTCGACCGCGTGAATGTCGATGATCGAGTCGTCGACGAGTCGCCCGATCGAGAGTAGCAGGCCAATAAGCGTTCCGCTGTTGAAAGTCATCCCGAACGGAACCATCATCAGCACCGCCATCGCAAGCGACGTAGGCAGGGTGATCATCGCAATGAGCGCTCCCCGCCATTCGCCCAGGAAGAGTAAAAGGGCGATGCCAGTCAGAACGATGGCCGTAAAGAGCTCTTCCCAGACGTTGCCGAACAAGATCCCAACGAAGTGGGCATTGTCATAGGCCACGTCAAAGTGCAGCCCCGGATACTCCCGTTCCAAGCTCGCTGCCTCTTTCATAACCGCCGGCACGATGAGGGCCGAACTGGCGCCGGGGTTCTGGATGACGCTGACCGAGATCGCCGTCTCCACGCTATGACTGGCGCCGTTCAGGTAGTGGTAGGCGCTTCGCCGCTCCCAGAATCCGTCGACGACGTTGGCGACGTCACGAACGAGCACGACCTTGGGGGCGGTAGCGCCACCGCCTACGGTGGCAATCGGGAAGGCGCCCACATCCTCAGCGGATTGGGGACGCGTGTCCACCCGCAGGATGCCTTCGTGGTCGTCGCTGGTCAGCACGCCACCGGGCGCACTCACGTTGAATCGGTCGATGGCATTGCGAACATCAAGGATTGAGAGGCCGTGGGCCGCCGCCCGGTCACGGTCGACGATCACCTGCATCTGGCGGCGGTAGCCCCCGAAGGGAACCACCGCGTACACATCGGGGACAAACTTGAGACGTCGCACCGCCACGTTGTCGGCAAACTCGCGCAACCGCGCCATGTCCCATCCCCTGTCCGCGTCTCCGCGAAGCGAAAGGGTGAGGATCGGGAGGTTCAGGGGATCGATGGGGATGATCCACGAGGGCTTCAGGTTCGCGCCGGTGGCGGGGAGGCCGGCCTGAGTCACATTCATCAACGTCTGCACGTCCACCAGGGCCCTGCGCATGTCGGTACCGTACGGGAATTCCAGCGTCACGATGGACACTCCATCCTGGCTGGTGCTCCGGATCGCATGAAGCCCTTTGACCTGCAGGAGCTGCTCCTCGATAGGTTTGGAGATGGTGGCTTCCATTTCCTGCGCCGAGAGTCCGGGCATCATCGTGACCACGCCGACCATCGGGCTTTCGACATAGGGTGCAAACCGCCGGGGCATCACCTGGATGCTCAGAGCCGCGAGCACGAGAATGGCGGTATAGAACGCGATGACCGCGTATCCATGTTCGATGCTCCACTTATGGATCATGTGGAGCGCATTCGGCTGGCGCACCTTCACTGGGCCACCACCTGGCCCTTGAACATGTGCATGCCGCATTCAAAGTCCAGCGATTGACCGCGTGCCAACGCCGGGAGAACGATCTCTGGACTCTGGTTCAACTGAACATCGATCGTCCTGCCGAGGCTGGGGAAAAGCACGGTCGTAGCGCAAGTAGCGGTAGGCAGGCGTGAGAACCGAAGGTGGGCGGGTACGCCGCTCGCTACCAAGACTTGTTTAGGCTCGAATCCATTCGATGTGAATCGAACATCGACCACGTGAACGGGTGCGGTCGGCGATATCGGGGGCCTGGACGCTTGAACTCCGGTGAGTTCGGTGGCCCCCTCGCTAGCCTCGTCGACCACGGCGGTTCCATCCAACATGTCCACTGGCGGCGTGAGGATCACCTGATCTCCGTCGTTGAGCCCGTGCATCACCGCGATCTCGTCCCCGTTCTGGTCGCCAAGGGCGACCTCGACGCGCTTGGCCACCTGGTTCGCAGCTACCCAAACCGTCGGCTTTGGCCAAGATGCAGTTGGCCACACCACCGCGCTCACCGGAATGACCGCGACCGGAGCCGCCTCGGCCACGCCGATCTCCATCGATAAGAACTCACCCGGCTTGAATCGGCCGTCGGTATTTGGGATGAGCGCCTCGACCACTCCGGTTCGAGCGTCGACGGTGACCCCTGGTTGGATGGCGGTCAACAGCGCCTTGACTTCATGGCCGTCGATCGTCGCGTTGACTTGGTCACCCAGGTGCAGCTTGGCGAGATCTTCCTGCGCCACGTTGGCCTGCAGGCGAAGCGGGCTAAACCGGTCGACCTTCAAAACCACTTGGCCGGCGGTGACCACTTGACCGGGCGCCATATCCCGCTCAACCACCGCACCATCAACCTCAGCTCGCAACTCCGCGAATCCTCGCTGCACGTCGGCAGACTGAAGAGCGGCCGCTGCTGCGCGAACCGAGTCTTCCTGCTCGCCCACACGGCTTCCAGCGACCTTCACTCCGGCCTCCATCGTTGCGAGAACAGCCTGTTTGGACGCGACCTCGCTAATCGATTGGTCGGCTCGGCGTTGGGCAGCGGTCACCTCGACGTCGGCTTGGCGGAGGGCGGCTTGCGCGGACAGGATAGAAGCTTCGCTTTCAGACACCTTGTCTGAAGCCTCTCTTGCGGCCGCCGCTGCTTTGTCGGCGTCTGCCTTCGAGCGATCCATCTGTTGTGCGGGGATGACTCCGGCCTGAAACAGCATTTGGTCCCGCTTGTACTGGGCTCGTGCATATTGCAGATCGGCCTCGGCAGACTTCACCTCTTCATTCGTTGCCTCGAGGCTGTCCTCGTCCGCCTTAACGGTGGCATGAGCCCCATCGGCGACTTCCTTTGCCGCTTGCACCATCGTAGATGCCTCGTCTTGGGCTGACTTCGCCGTGATCACATCGCTTTTGGATTGATCAACCTGTCTCAACGCCTGATCGACGCTGGCGCTGGCTTCTGCCACGCTCTGCCCGGCTTGAGCTACCTCCGCAGAACGGGCGGCGACTTCGGGATCGAGCTGGCTGGTGTCCAACTGAGCCAAGAGTTGACCCTTGCGAACTCGGTCACCCAAGTAAACTGGCATCGAGAGGATGGTTCCCGTCACTCGAGGAGTGACCGCTTGCTCCGTATAGGCTGCGGTCTGGCCGGGGTAGCGAATGGTCGGGGTGAATGGCTTGATTCGCACGACCGCCAAGCGCACGGGGATCGCCCCCGGAGGCGGAGGAGTTTCCATCGCCATCGCCTGTGCGTCAATAGGCGTCATCGCCCCTGGCCGTCGCCAGTGTTGAACCACCCAAATCGCGGCAAACAAGACAACGACCAGGAGTAGGACCGACCCGATGGTCGCTCGCGACATACCGATGGGCAGACCTGCTCGGCGGCGCTGCCAGATGATGAGGCCGGCTGAGAGGGCGACCACGCCTGCAATTAGTGGAACCGGGCTCGAACGACCTTCCCCCGAAGTGTCCTCGCCGGTCGACAGGTTGACCGTGGTTTGGGCCTGACCCTCAGCGCCGGAAATCGCGACGCTCGCCAGATAGGTCCCGTCCATTGCCAGGGATGCGGGCGCAGTATAGACGCCGGGTTCGCCGGTAGGATGGGCAATCTGCTCTCGCTCGCCCATATCCATGCCGGGCATCTTGACTAGCGCTCGTATCGTGAGCCCATCCAGCTTGTGCCCGGCGGCGTCGGTAACGGTAAACAGCAGGTCAGCCTGCCCGGTCGTGAGTACGACCGGATTGGTGACCAGCCGAAATGTGTAGGGCCCAGCTTGCCCACTTATCGCAAAGCAGAGGCTCGACCATGCAAGGACCGTGACGAGTCCCACCGTGCGCAGGGCTGCCCCGTGCGGAAGGGACCAACGAACGAGACGTGAGTGAGCGTCCAGGTGAATGCGGGCGAGGGCCGCAGGCGGTATGGCGAAACGAATTGACATGGAGTTCCTGTGCGTGTGGGGTTTGCGTAACACGGCGAGGGGCCGCGCTGCCTTAACGGCGGCGGCTACGCAACAGGCACAGGGGGAGCACGGTCGGAATTGAGGCGAGACTGTTCTGAGGGCGGAGGACCGGAGTCAATCCCGAGGATGCCCGGCTGAAACACGGGCGTAAGGACCGGCCACGCCACTTCGGGCGGGAGTGTCGCGGCAAACGGTTCAAATGGACTCGTTGAAGGAGGGACAAGCCTTGGTGAAGTTCCGGCGGTTGTTGCGGCCCTTGCCTCACAATTGCAGCCCGTGGGGGCGCTCACGCTTGTTCGGGGCAGTCTTCGCAAGTTCGAGGCGCTGACGCCTTGGCGGGCCCCGCACTGATCACAACAGTGATGGCCCCAGCGGCAGTTCATATGGCAAACCTGCCCTGTGCCGGAAACGTTGCGGGCCGAGTGGGCGAAGCATGGACCCACGGAGGCTCCGGCGGGAAGCAATCCTGCCGCCAAAACCAGCACGAGCCACAGATTCAGCCAGATTCGAGATCGTCGCATCGATTCACTGTGCCCAGCAGAACCCGCTCACTAGTTTGGTGGCGACGCCGCTGGAACCATCTTTCAGATTATGGGCCACCTTTTCGGATCGTCTCGTCCTTAATATGGTGGACGGGAATTGGATTGGGATATTGGTGGATGGGGCGGGGCAAGGAAGCCATGTCGGGTTGACCAGGGCTGGGGCCACCGACCATGCCGATCAGGCTTGCACCGTCGCTTTTGCTGTGACCAATTCGGCAATCTGGCGGCAGCATTCCTCGAGCGGAAGTTCGTCCGTTTTCAGAATCAGATTGGCGTGTTCGGGGTTTTCGTACCCAGACTGGACGCCGGTGAAATTGCTCATTTGGCCCGTATTCGCCTTGCGCCAGTGGCCTTTCACATCGCGTTGCGCACATGTCTCGGCACTGCAACTTACAAAAATCTCGTGAAAACGTTCACTCCCGATAATCTCCTTGGCCATCGACCGCATGGAGCGACGGGGTGAGATCAGGGCGACGAATACCGCAATCTCCGATGCGGCCATCAGCTTGGCTAGTTCGGCCACCCGGCGCACGTTCTCGGTACGACTGGCCTCATCGAAGCCCAAGTCGGAGTTGACGCCCGATCGCAGCTCGTCGCCATCTAGGATGAAAGATGAGATTGAGTGCTCTTGGCACTGCCGTCGAAGCTCCTGAGCGATCGTGGTCTTGCCGCTGCAGGGAAGGCCCGTCAGCCAGACCACCTGACCCGATAGTTGCTGGAGATGATTCTTTGGAATGCACATTTTAAGCCCTACCTCCCGTCCCCATGCGGTCGTTACCCGAAAAGCGGGACCTACGACCGCGTACATAGACGACGGTTTGTAGGTTACTGTTCAGAGCGCCGGGTTGGTTGTAGCCCTCATCTCGGGTGATCTGGCATTCTTTGTGCCGAAGCCCCGCTTGGTACACTCTTCAGATGGTGACCGGTGGGCACACTGGGCTTCCCATATGCGCATTGTTGTCAAATTCGGAACGAGCACGGTGACGGGTGGGGCCGCCAAAATCTCGGTGTCCCGCCTTGCTGATTTGATGGGACAAGTGGGGTCTCTGCTCGGTGCAGGTCACCAGGTGGCGATCGTCTCCAGCGGTGCGATTGCTGCCGGTCGAGAAGTCCTCGACTTTCCAAGTTTCCCTAAGCACATTCCGAAGAAGCAAATGCTCGCGGCGGTCGGCCAGCCAAAGCTGATGGCCCTGTATCAAGAGGTCTGTGCGCCTCTTGGGCTGGTCACGGCCCAGGTCTTGTTGACCCGCAGCGACCTCGATGACCGCAGCCGCTACCTGAATGCCCGCAACACCTTGGTCGGCCTGCTGGAACAGGGCATCGTTCCGGTCGTCAACGAAAACGACACGGTTGCCACCAAGGAGATCAAAGTGGGGGACAACGACAACCTCTCCGCCCTTGTTGCCTGCTTGGTGAACGCCGAATTACTCATACTCTTGACCGACCAAGACGGAATCTACACCGCCGACCCCTCGAAGGATCCCGAAGCAAGACTGGTCCCTGAAGTTTCCGGCGAATTCCCTGACTGGCTCTGGAAGGCTGCGGCAGGAGCAGGAGAGCTCGGGACGGGCGGGATGTATACCAAGGTTGAAGCAGCCCAGCTCGCTACCCGCTCTGGCTGTGCAGTGACCATCGCGAACGGCTGTGTGACCAACGTGATGGCCGATATTGCCAAGGGGTCGAAGCTGGGAACTTGGTTTCAACCTTTCGTGAGCACTTTGGAGAGTCGCAAAACTTATATTCTCGCCTCCGGGCGGGTGGGTGGGGCCATTTCTGTGGATCGTGGCGCAGAACGGGCGATGCGGAAGGGGGGTAGTTTGCTCTCGGCCGGGATTACGCGGGTGGAGGGCGACTTCGACCGTGGCGAAACGATTAAGGTTTTGGACGAGAAACATAAAGAATTCGCCCGCGGCATTGCGAACTACACTTCGCGCGATCTTGGTCGGCTCTGCGGCCGGCAGTCAGATGAGATTGAGGCGATTCTCGGATATCATTACGGAGACGAGATCGTTCACCACGACGATCTGATCCTGCTCTAATCCGCATGCCCACCCCTTTGCCCAATTCCGCGGCTTTATTTGATCCGACCGACACCGGCACCCGCGCCCGTCAGGCTTGGCGCAAGATGGCCGTCGCTTCCGCCTCCATCCGCGAAGGCGCCCTCAAGACGCTTGCACAACTGTTAGAATCGTCGCCGTCCGAAGTGCTTGCCGCCAATGACTTGGATGTTGCGGCGGCCCTTGCTGCGGGTATGAGCGGCGCCATGGTCGAGCGCCTGACCTTGAACCCTGCCAGGATGGCCGCGCTCAGCAAGAGCGTGTTCGAAGTCGCCGCAATGCCCGATCCCATTGGGGAATGTTATGACCAATCGGAGCTTCCGAACGGGCTGAAAACCCATCGACAGCGGGTTCCGCTGGGGGTGCTCGGCGTCGTGTATGAGTCGCGCCCAAACGTGACGATCGATGTAGCCGCGCTCGCCTTCCGAACGGGGAATGCCGCCATTCTCCGAGGCGGAAAAGAGGCGCTGAGAACGAACGCAGCACTGATCGCCTTGGTGCACACGGCGCTTGAGGTCAATGGGCTGCCAGCCGACGTGGTTCAGTTTATCGACGATCCCGACCGAGGGGTTCTCCTTGAGTTCATGGAGATGTCGGATTATGTGGACGTGATCATCCCCCGGGGAGGGGAAGGTCTGCAGCGATTCTGCCGTGAGCATAGCCGGATTCCCGTGATCACCGGTGGCGTGGGCATTTGCCATCTGTTCGTGGATGCTTCAGCCGATCTTGGCCGCTCGCTTGAGGTCATTACCAACGCCAAGACTCAGCGCCCTTCCGTTTGCAATGCCCTAGACACCGTGCTCATTCACCGGGCCATTGCCTCGCGTTTCATTCCCACCCTGCTGGATCATCTCGGCGCGCGAGGTGTGAGTTTTCGTGCCGATCCTTCGGCCACGCCATACTTGGCCGGTCGTCACGCGGAGCCTGCCGGGGTTGAGGATTTCGACACCGAGTGGTTGGATTTGATCCTTGGGGTGAAGGTCGTCGATTCGATCGAGGAAGCGATTGAGCACATCGAGGCCCACGGCAGCGGCCACTCCGACGGCATTCTCACTGAGGACGCCGAGCACGCGGCACAATTCACGACGCTCGTCGATTCGGCCGCAGTGTTCGTGAACGCGAGCACCCGATTCAACGATGGCGGACAACTGGGTCTTGGCGCAGAAGTCGCGGTCTCCACTCAACGCCTCCACGTCCGTGGCCCGATGGGCATTCGCGAGCTCACGAGCTACAAGTGGGTGGTAGAAGGCAACTACAGCGTCCGCGCCTGATTTGCGATCCAGACATGTCCGTCGACATCCTCTCTCTTTGGGACTTTGGCCAGCCGGCGGAAAGCGAGCAGCGCTTTCGCGAAGCGCTTACCACCGCGACGCCTGACGAGGCTCTCATCCTGCAAACGCAGATTGCTCGCTCATATGGCCTGCGGCGAGACTTCGTGAAGGCGACCGAAATCCTAGCGGAACTCCATCCGCAACTGGTCGGCGCCTCCGCCGAGGCGAACGTTCGCTACTACCTGGAACTTGGCCGCACGCTCTGCTCTCCCATCCATCCCCGCGAATCCCAGACTGAGGAAGTGAAGACCAAGGCCGGTGCGGCCTACACCGACGCCTTCAACCTCGCCCAAGCCAGCGGCCTGGACTACCTCGCCGTGGACGCCCTCCACATGATGGCAATGGTGGTCTCCGACCCCGAAGCGCAACTCCAATGGGACCTGAAAGCGTTGGAGTATATGGAAGCCTCTGCAGGTCCAGAGGCGAAGAAGTGGGAGGGCTCCTTACGCCATAACATCGGCTACGCGCTACACCTTCAAGGCCGCTACGCGGAGGCGCTTGACCAATTTGAGCAAGCCCTCGCTTTCCGAGAAGCCGCCGCCAATCAGGCCCAGATTCGAGTCGCCCACTGGATGATCGCTTGGACCCTTCGCGCCATGGGCCGCCTTGACGAGGCCCTGGTCATCCAGCTCCGTCTGGAGCAAGAGTGGCACTCCAACGCCCAGCCCGCCCCGTACGTTTTTGAGGAGTTAGAGCACCTCTACCGAGCGCTCGGCAATTCGGAAAGGGCGGACCATTACGCGGCAATGCGCGCACTGGCGAGCAGTTGACACTCCGACGGGACGCTGAAACTTAGGGCATACACGGCGCCGTCACCGGGAACTGAGCTGCTACTCCCGCCGCCACACCAAGCAGGTGCTGGTAGCTCGGCAGAATGTGCATGCAGCCTATGTCGATCTTCAGGGCGCCGGCGGGGTTGTAGGCGAACGTCTGCCCCACCTGTTGATAGCCCATGCCCAACGGAAGGCGCAGAGGCACATGCGGCACCACGTCGAAGGGATTAATCACACGGTAGGTGTCGGGCACTTTGGCGTTATAGTCGGTCGCGAAAGCGTTGTTGCCGACGTTAGGGCAGGCGTAGGTGTAGACGATGGGCGGAGCCGGCAGCACGTTGAGTGTTAAGTCGTAAGCGCAAAGCGTCGCTAACGCCGCGCCGAGACTGTGCCCTGTCACCACCACTGAGTCTCCCAGCCTTAGCTGGCTCCTGACGTATTCGGCAACCGTGGGCGCATTGTCGTCGTGATCGGTGCGAAGGGACATGTAGACGCCGGTGAAACCATCTTCCGTGGATCCGGTTGCCCCGGCAATCGGGCAAGGGATGCTCAGAAACTGGACGTCATCCACCCACTCCCAAATGTGATCGGTGCCTCGCAATGCCACCACCAGTGTGGTCCCCACTCTCGCCACAAAGCCAAAGGGAACATAGTCCGTCGCAAATGAAATATCGGTCGCGAGGTCGTTGGCATAGAGCGCCTGGATCGATTCGAAAACCACTCCCACCGGGGGAGTAAAGATCGGGGCATCGCCGCTGTCGACCTGGTAGGCAGTTGCGACGAGTTGGGTGTAGTAAATCGAGGTGTTCAGCGAGTAGGGCATGGTCGTTTCCTTCAACAGACTTAACTTACGGACCTAGCATACAGCAAGGAGGCATGCCAGTGGCAGGCGGGTGGATTTGCGCGGCAAGCGGGCGCGCTTCGTGCCACATCCAGCCTGGCAATAAAAGTTCTGTTAAATGCAAATTTCACTATGGTATCTCAACAATACCACGTTTATAATACTGATATCCCATGGTAAGAGGCAACCCCATATGTCACTGATTCAAATTGGTCTCGTCGACAAGACGAAGAAAATCGACCCCGCCCTGCTCACCGCTGCCGCCGCCGCTCTGAACGTTCAGGTGATCCAGGACCTGCCGAAATATTGGCCGATCACCGCGACGGTTCAATACCTCAGCGAGCCCACTCACATCCCGGTCGGTACTTGGCCCCTGTTCTTGGTGGCTTCGCTCCCTCCAGGGGAAGGTGGCTTCCACATGAACAAGCACAAGCAGCCCTATGCCGAAGTCATCGCCAGTCCCGAAAGCGAGGAGTGGACAATTGACGCAAGTCACGAGATCATCGAAATGCTGGTGGACCCGTATGGCAACCGGATGCAGAC
>Ga0302319_10012250_pt1 | contig 16186 bp, 16 predicted proteins | sample Bog_T0_2_FD_203319 | JGI IMG/M metagenome (GOLD analysis project Ga0302319, IMG submission 203319) | Peat permafrost microbial communities from Stordalen Mire near Abisko, Sweden - Bog_T0_2 | ecosystem: Environmental > Terrestrial > Soil > Wetlands > Peat | place: Sweden: Abisko, Stordalen Mire...
GGCGTCCGAGCCCGCCTGCAGCAGGACCCAGTCGTGCCCCATGACCTCCTTGGGGATGGTGCCGATGTTGGTGAGGACCACATCCAGCCGCTCCCCCGGGCTGGCCTCGATGGTGGTGAGGCTGTACTTCATGGTGTCGCCCGCGGTGATTTCGACAATCCGCGGGCCGCCCGGGGTGGCGCTGGCGCCGCTCGAGGCGGGGGAATTGTTCTGGCCGCAGCCCGCGAGCAGCAGGGCGGCCAGGATGGGAGTGAGCAAAACGGGAGTTTTCATGGTCATGGCGGGAGCAGCTTGGACGGGTTGGGGCCGCTTGCAAATCGTGAAGTTATTGGAATAAGCGCCTAATGCACACCGCTGCCGGATTAATAAATGCCCTGATCGCCGCGGCTCAAGGTTGCAGGTGGCGGACAGAAATGAAAGAAACGCGTTGAATATGGCTTGAAAACTACGGGCGTTCCCGAACCTTGATCGGCAGTATACATGCGTTGGCTCCCTTTTCCCACTAATCCCTCCCGCTGGTCCACTGGCGCAGTCGCGCTGGCCGGCGCCGCGTTCCTCTCCGGCTGCTCGTGGCTCGGGCTCGACGGCCACCAGTCCACGATCCAGGTCGAGGGTCCGGTCGCCCGTTCCCAGCTCAACCTGTTTTATGTCACCTGCTGGGTGACGCTCGTCATCTTCATCCTGGTCGGCAGCATCCTGGCGTATGCGACGATCAAGTTCCGCGCCCGGAACGAGGCCGACGAACGGGCGGAACCGCCACCGCAAGCTCATGGCAATCCGCTGGTTGAGGTGGGACTGATCGGCGGGGCGGTGCTGGCCCTGCTCATCATCGCGCTCCCGACCGTCAAGGGCATCTTTTACACCTACGACGTGCCCGAAGTACAGAAGGGCGATGCATTCGAGGTGACGGCGACGGGCTACCAATGGTGGTTCAAGTTCGAGTACCCGAGCGAGCAGATCCCGGGGCACGGGGCCCTCAGCACCGGCAACGAGCTGGTCATTCCCGCCGGGCGGCCGGTGCACGTCAACCTGCGCTCGATGGATGTGATGCACAGCTTCTGGGTGCCGAAGCTGGCGGGCAAGGTGGACATGATCCCGAACCGGGCGAACCGCCTCTGGCTCGAGGCCGAGCACCCCGGGTACTACTGGGGCCAGTGTGCCGAATTCTGCGGGGAGTCCCATGCCCTGATGCGTTTCCGGGTGATCGCCCTGGGGCCGCGGGAGTTCAACGACTGGCTCAATCACCAGATGGAGCCGGCCCGCGACGTGGCGGCCGCCGCGGCGGCCCGGCCACCGGCCCAATTCGCCTCGCTGCGGACCTTCAGCCAGAATGAGACCGGGGTGTCCGGCGCCTTCGAGGTCTCGCCGCTCGATGCGTGGCGGGCCAAGCAGTTCCCGGAGCGGGACGAGGATCCCGGCCTGATCGCGCAGGGCAGGGCGCTCTTCGCCGAAAAGACCTGCGTCACCTGCCATACCATCCGGGGCAATTCCCTCGCCGTCGGCGTGGTCGGGCCCGAATTGACCCATGTCGGCGCCCGCTCGACCATTGCCGGCGGCCTGCTCGACAACAACGCGGAGGAGCTGCGGCGGTGGATTCACAATCCCGAGTCGGTGAAGCCCGGCAACAAGATGTGGGTCACCGGCTACCTGGTGAACCACATTACGCTGACCCCGGCCGACGAGGTCGCCCTCGTCGCCTATCTCCAGAGCCTCAAATAAATCGGGCCCATTTCAATCCCCCACCCATATGGCAGACGCATTGCTTAAATCGGAATTCCTGGGCGAGGACGACCATGGCGCGGCCAAGACCTACGTGCTCTGGCGCCCAACGGTCAAAACCGGGCTGATGAGCTGGCTGACCACCGTCGACCACAAGCGCATCGGCTTCCTCTACGGGATCTCGGCCCTGTTTTTCTTCCTCGTGGGCGGGCTCGAGGCGCTCTTCATCCGCATCCAGCTGATCGTGCCGAACAACCATTTCCTGTCGGCGCAGCAGTACAACGAGATGTTCACGATGCATGCGACGACGATGATCTTCCTGTCGATCATGCCGCTGAGCGCCGCGTTCTTCAACTTCATCATGCCGCTGCAGATCGGGGCCCGCGACGTGGCGTTTCCCCGGCTCAACGCCTTTTCCTACTGGGTGTTCCTGGCGGGCGCGATCATCCTCAATATCGGCTGGTTCATCAATGACGGCGCGCCCAACGGGGGCTGGTTCGGCTACACTCCCCTCACCACCCGGCTGTACAGCCCCAACCACGCGATCGACATGTGGGTGATGGGCCTGCAGCTGCTGGGCGTCGCCTCCATCGCGGCGTCGCTCAATTTCATCGTCACGATCATCAACCTGCGCGCGCCGGGGATGACGATGATGCGGCTGCCGGTCTTCACCTGGATGACCCTGGTCACGGCCTTCCTGCTCGTCCTGGCCTTTCCCGCGATCACGATCGCGCTGGTCGAGCTGATGATGGACCGGTTGTTTGGCACCAACTTCTTCGAGGTTTCCAACGGGGGCATGCCGATCCTCTGGACCCATCTCTTCTGGGTCTTCGGCCATCCGGAGGTCTACATCCTCATCCTGCCCGGGATGGGCGTCATCTCGGAGATCCTGCCGACCTTCGCCCGCAAGCCGCTCTTCGGCTACCCGATCGTGGTCTTCTCCGGCGCCAGCATCGGTTTCCTCGGCTTCGGGGTCTGGAGCCACCACATGTTCACGACCGGGATGGGCACGATGGGCACCTCCGCCTTTGCGCTCACGACCATGGTCATAGCCGTCCCGACCGGAGTGAAGATCTTCAACTGGATCGGCACGCTGTGGGGCGGGCACATCGTCATGCGCACCCCGATGCTCTTCGCGCTCGGCTTTATCTGGATGTTCATGATCGGCGGCTTCTCCGGCGTGATGCATGCGGCCGCCCCGGCCGACGCCCAGCAGCACAACAGCTACTTCGTCGTGGCCCACTTCCACTATGTGCTGATCGGCGGGTCGCTCTTCTCGCTGCTGGCCGGCATCCACTACTGGTTCCCCCTCATGTTCGGGCGCAGGGTGAGCGAGTTCTGGGGCAAGGTCTCCTTCTGGGTCGTCTTCGCCGGCTTCAACATCACGTTTTTCCCGATGCATTTCCTCGGCCTGGACGGGATGCCGCGCCGCACGTTCACCTACGACCACAACATGGGCTGGGACACCGGGAACATGATTGCCACGATCGGCGCCTTCATCCTCGGGATCGGCGTCGGCATCTACTTCACCGTGATGATCTACACCTTCTTCAAGGGCGAGAAGGTGGGGAAGGATCCCTGGGATGCCCGGACCCTGGAGTGGAGCCTGCCCGCCCCGCCCCCGGAGTACAATTACCGGGTCATCCCGACCGTGCATGCGCGCGACAACTGGTGGTATGAGAAGCACCACCGCGCGGAGGTGGCCAAGGAAAACGCCGAGCACGCCAGGGCCGAGGAGGCCCACGGCGGCATCCACATGCCGTTCCAGTCCATTTATCCGTTCATTGCCGCCGTGGGCGTCCTGATCGGGGCGATCGGCGTGGCCATCGTCGATCCCGACCCGGGACCGGGGCTGATCGGCAAGAAGTTGGCGGTGTCCCTGATCGGCTTCGTCATCATGTTCGTTGCGATCTGCCTCTGGTCCCTGGAGGGCAACGGGGGATACCACATCCATCCGAAGGCTGAATCGGAAACCTGAAACCGGGCCGAAATCTGAAACTTGAAACCTGAAACTCGAATATTTTCACCATGAGCACCGCGGCGGCTGGCGCCATCGACCACCACCACGACCCGACGACGTCGACCGGGATTCCGAACAAGAAGCTCCTGATGTGGGCTTTCCTGGCTTCCGACTGCATGTTCTTCGGGTGCCTGATCTCCACCCACCTGATTTACCGGCTGCACCCGCCGCCCGGGGTGCCGGCCGCGCGCCAGATCTTCAGCATTGAGCTGACCTCCTTCTCGACCTTCATCCTCCTGATGTCGTCGCTGATGATGGCGCTGGCGGTCAATGCGATCCAGAAGGGCAACCTGCGGAGCATGCGGGCGTCGATCCTCACCACGATCCTGTTCGGGAGCATCTTCCTCGGCTGCCAGGTCTACGAGTTCAACAACTTCGTCTACGAGAAGCACCTGACGATCACCAACAGCATCCTGGGCTCGACCTTTTTCACCCTGACGGGCACGCACGGCACCCACGTCGCGATTGGCGTGCTGTGGCTGACCCTGATGTACGTCCGTTCGTTCAAGCCCTCCGGGCCCGAGGCGGCCAAGGGGACCTGGCTGCTCCTCAGCTTCGTCCACCTCATCGTCTTCGCGGCGACCCTGGTGCTCTCGATGTACCTGGTCCTGCACTTCACCCGCGCCGCCCAGGCGTCGGGCTTCAGCGGCGGCACCTGCCTCAGCTTCGTCGGCTCCCAGTACCCGGCGATTCTCGGGGCGATCACGGGCTTCCTCGCCCTGCGCTGGTTTGCCCAGCCGCGCGGCGCGGTCGATTTCGACCAGCACAACGCGGTCGATGTCGAGATGATGGGCCTTTATTGGCACTTCGTCGACATCGTCTGGATCGTCATCTTCACCGCCGTCTACCTCCTCGAGTACATCTCGTAATCGCATGAGCACCCCCGCTTTGGCCCACGCCGCCCCGCACCACGACGCCGAGGAGAACAAGTTTCAGCTCTTCGTGCAGATCGCGATGCTCCTCGCGGTCATCACCGGGATCGAAATCATCACCGTCTACCTGCCGTTCGCGAGCTGGCTGCTGGTCACCACCCTGGTGGTCTTTTCGGCGGTGAAGTTCATGTTCGTCATCTTCATTTTCATGCACCTGCGGTGGGACAAGCCGTTTTGCACCATCCTGTTTTTCATCGGTTTGATCCTGGCCAGTGGCACGATGTGGGCGTTGCTCAAGCTCTTTGGCGCGGCGGCGAGCATCCCGCTCAGCTCGGCCGGGATGATCGACGGACTGGGCCTGCTGCGCTAAACCGGCGGCCCGGGGTGGGAGCCCTCCCGTCCCGGCAACAATTCCATGATCGATTGGTGGCAATGGCGCAGCGAACCGGCGCTGGTTTGCATCCTGATCGCAGCCGGCTGGGGGTACGGGCTCGTCGCGGGGCCGCTGCGGAGCCGGATCGCCCCCGGCGCGCCGTTTCCCCGGACCGAGGCCGTCCGCTTCTACGCCGCGCTCCTCCTCTGTTATCTCGCCGTGGCCTCGCCTTTCGGCCGGGTGGCCGTGGCCTTCCTCTTCAGCGCCCACATGGTCCAGGAACTGGTGATCATGTACCCGGTCGCGGTGCTGGCCCTGCGCGGCCTGCCGGGGTGGATGCTCGACGCGGTCGTGGCCCGGCCGCCGGTGCGCCGGGTGCTCGGCTGGCTGCTCCGCCCGCTGTTTTGCGGGGGTCTCTTCGTCCTGGTCGTGACCGGCTGGCACCTGCCGCGCCCCTTCGAATGGGCGATCGAGGACGAGTCGGCGCACGCGGTCCAGCAGGTGTCGCTGTTCATTGCCGCCGTGCTCTTCTGGTGGCCGCTGATCAGCCCCTCCCGGGTGTTTCCGCCGCTCGGCTTTGCCGGCCGCCTGGTCTATCTCTTCTGCACCGAAGTCGCGCTCACGGCCCTGTTCTCCTACCTGCTCATGGCCGATCACGGGATCTACCCCACCTACGAGTTCGCGCCGCGGCTGTTGGCCAGCCTCGACCCGGTCAATGACCAGGTCCTGGGCGGCATCCTCCTCAGTGCGGTCAGCTCACTGGTCCTGCTGATCGCCCTGGGCCTGACTTTCCGCCACTGGTCGCGCAAGGACGCGCCGCACCGCTAACGGTACGCCGCAAGCAGCGAATAGACCACTACGCCCGTCACCGACACATACAGCCAGACGGGGAAGGTGTAGCGGGCGAGGCGGCGATGGGCCGGGAAGCGGCCGGTCAGCGAGAGGAAAAACGTGATCAGGATCATCGGCAGCGCGACCACGGACAGCGTGATGTGGGAAATAAGCAGGGCGAAGTACGCCGGCCGGATCGCGCCCTGGCCGTGGAAGCGCATGTCGCCGTGCAGGGCGTGGTTCACGATGTATGTGACCAGGAAGATGGAGGAAAATACGAAGGCCGTGAACATCGCCGAGCGGTGGGGCATGATCCGGCCGGCGCGGATGTGGCGGAAGCCGGCGACCAGGGCGATCGCCGCGAGACCGTTGAGCGTCGCATTGACGGCGGGCAGGAAGGACAGGTGCGCGCCGGCCGCATCCGAAGGCGCATGGTAATAGACCAGCCAGCAGAGGAACAGGCTGGCCGCAGCGCTGATGGCGAGGATCGCGACCACGACCGAGGCGGGGGTGCGGGCGGCGGAGGGAGTGGTATTCATTTCGGATTTGAACAGGAAGATCGGGAAGGTCGGGAAGAAGGCCGGTGGGGAATTCGGTCGGATCAGGCCTCTTCCCGATCTTCCCGTCCTTCCTGTTAAAAAAATACGATGCGGTCGACGACGAGGGCGACGAGGACGAGCGGCAGGTAGGTGATGGACGTCAGGAACAGCTTGCGCGCCTCCACGTCGCGGCGGCCCGGACGCAGGAACGCCGCGGCGCGCCACAGGAACCAGGCGCCGCCGACGGCCGCGGCGGCCCCGTACCAGCGCGAGTCGAGGCCGAGCGCAACCGGGAGCAGGCTGACCGCGACGAGCAGGACGGTGTTGAGCAGGGCGCAGATGGCGGCCGACCGCCCCGTCTGGTCGCGGACGGAGGGCATGGGAAAGTTGACGGTCGCGTAGTCGCGGCGATGGGTCCAGGAGACCGCCATGAAATGCGGGACCTGCCAGAAGAAGAGGATGCCGAACAGGATCCAGCCCAGGGCGGAGATCCGGTTCTCCCCTGCCGCCCAGCCGACGAGCGGGGGGATGGCGCCGGCCACCGCGCCGATCTCTGTGCTCCAGCGCGACCAGCGCTTGGCCGGCGTGTAGAATCCCAGGTAGGCGACGATGGTGAGCAGGAGAAAGAGCGCGGTCAGCTTGTTGATCAAGGCGAAGCTGAGCATCAGGGCGGCGATGCACATCAGCCAGCCGAGCACGAAGGCCGAGCCGGTCGGGATGCGGCCGGCCGGGATCGGGCGCTGGGCGGTGCGCACCATCCGCGCGTCGGTTTCGCGTTCCATCAACTGGTTGAGCGTGGCCACGCCGCCCGCGGCGAGCGAGGTGACAAGGGCGACCCAGAGGACGCGGGGAAAGGCGCTGGCCGGGCGGGCCGCCGCGAAGCTGAGCAGCGCCGTGATGACCGAGAGCAGGCTCAGGCGGGGCTTGGTCAGCTCCAGGAAATCGGCGAACCGGGCCGTCGGGGCGGGCGCGGTGCTCATGCTTCGATCGCGTCGCGGTGGGCGACCCAGGTGAGCCAGAAGGCGGTGGCGAGGGTGAGGGCGCCGACCAGGACATGCCCGGTCGTCACCACCGGATCGCGGTAAGTCCAGATGATCTGCGCCCCGAGGACGAGCTGCAGCGCGAGCAGGCTGACCAGGGCGAGGGCGCCCGTGCGCATGGCGGCGGGCACCCCGTGGTCGCGCCAGATCCTCAAGGCGAACCAGAGAAGGGCGACCGTCAGGACCGCGGCCATGGCGCGGTGGGCAAAATGGATTGCCACCTTGAAACTCCAGGCGCCCGGCAGCAGGCCGCCGTCCGGGGTGGACCAGGGGAAGGTCGGGATCGCCAGCCCGGCGAAGCTGTGCCGCATCACGGCGGCGATGCCGAGCTGGACGAAGAGGAGCGTGCAGCAGACGATCCCGGCACGCCGCACCCCCGGCGAGGCCGCCACGGGCTGCTCCAGCCAGGAGCGCGAGCAGCCGACCGAGATTGCAATCAGGGTGCAGACGACCGCCTGCGCGAGGCAGGCGTGCAGCATCGCCGCCACCTGGGCATTGAGCAGGACGCGCAAGCCGCCCACCACCGCCTGGACGAGTACCAGCCCGATCGCGAAGACCGCCAGCCGCCGCATCCAGCGGCGCGGGTCGGTGCGCCAGACCCAGGCCCCGACCACGATGATGACGATGCTCATCACCCCGGCGCTGAGCCGGTGGGCATGCTCGGAGAACATCGCCTCATTGGTCAGCCAGCCCTTGGGGTTGAGGGATCCGTTGGAGAGGGGCCAGTCGGGAAACGCCATCCCGGCGCCGATGCTGGTCGTGAAGGCCCCCAGGACCACGAGCACGAAGACCCAGACGGTGCCGCAGGCGGCGGTAACCGCCAGCGCCGGGCGGTATGCGGGCGTGGGTGAAGTCTGGGCCGGGGAAGCCATGAATCAAAAGAGGGGTCATCAGAAGGCAGCCCGCCGTCCGGAGCAAACTCTTTGACAACTCTATCCGCCGGGAAATGGTTGTTTGTATGGAAACTTATCGCGGAAGCGCCGGGACTCCGCGCCTACTTTCCAATCCCAGGTCCCGGCGATTCTGGCTGCTTCTTATCCTCCTGGCCGGCTGCGCCCGGCTGGCCCCGGCCCCCGCCGAAAAGCGCTATCCGCTCACCGGCGAGGTCGTGGCGGTGGATCGGACTCACAACCTGCTGACGGTCAGGCACGACGCGATCCCGGGCCTCATGCCGGGCATGACGATGGATTTTCCCGTCTCGTCCGGCGACGTCGCGGTGGCGACGCCGGGGGAGCGCATCCGCGCGGACCTGGTGCTGGACACGGCGGGGGCCGGCCGCCTCGAAAAGATCTGGCCGGATGACGCAGCCTCCAAGGCCGAGATCTCCGACGGGGCCCTCGCGTTGCGCCAGGACACCCACCTGCGGGGCAACGAGGCCTACCGCGAGGTGGGCGAAAACATCCCCGACTTCACCCTTTACGACCAGGACGGCCGGGTGGTGCCGAGCGGACGGTTCCGCGGCAAGCAGATCATGCTCAATTTCATCTATACGCGCTGCCCGATCGCCAACATGTGCCCGGCCTCGACGGCGAAGATGATGGCGACGCAGAAGCTGGCCCGCGCCGCGGGCATCAGGAACCTCGAGTTGGTCTCGATCACCCTCGATCCGGCCTACGACACGCCGGGCGTGCTCCGCGAGTATGCGGACATCCGCGGCATCGACACGGGCAATTTTTCGTTTCTGACCGGCCCGGAACCCGCGATCCGCGACCTGCTGCTCCAATTCGGGGTGATCGCGGAATTCGAGGGCGGGCTGCTCAAGCACACGCTGGCGACCCTGCTGATCGATGAGAAGGGCCGGATCATCGACCGCGCGGACGGCAGCGTCTGGGAGCCGGCGGACTTCGTGGCCAAGATGCACCGGACATGAGCCCCGCGCTTCCCTGGCGGCAGGCCGCCTTCATCACCCTGGGCGCCGCGGCGGCCCTGGCCGGGTTTTATCTCCTGCCCGCCGGGTCGAGCCTGACCCCGATGGACTTCCTGGCGGACAAGGCGACCGTCCTGCAGTTCTGCGATCCCCGCAACACCCGGCCCCTGGAGGTGAGCGCGGCCCGCCCGGCGGTGACGCTGGCGCTGGCGAAGGCCTTGACCGTAGACGCGGCGTCCCGCCGCGTGATTTTTACCCTGACGACGATCAGCGGCAAACCCGTCGGACCCGCCGACCTGCTGCCGCGGGGGCAGCCGAAGGTGCGGGTCGCGATCACCGGGCAGGCGGGAGCGGAGGCTTTCTCTGGCGTGGCGGCGCCGGGAGCAAGGAGCGGGGAGTGGAGCGTTGATTTTGTGCCGCTGGCCGCCGGCCGTTATCATATCGCCGCGACGTTCACCCCGGCTGCGACCGGGTCGGAAATTGCGGCGGCCGGCGATCTGGGATTGGAAAAAAAGTAGCGCAGGCGGGACGCCTGCGCTACTTTTCCGACGACATTACGCGCCCGTCAAAACCTCAGGTGCTTCACCGTCAGGCCCTGGTTGATGAGCTGCTTGAGAGCGTCGATCCCGATCCTCAGGTGTTCGGCGACGTAGGTCTTGCTCACCTTCTTGTCGCTTTCCGCCGTCTTGATCCCCTCCGGGAGCATGGGCTGGTCGGAGACGAGGAGGAGGGCGCCGGTGGGCGTCTCATTGTAGAACCCGGTCATGAAGATGGTGGCCGTTTCCATGTCGACCGCGATCACCCGGATCTTTTTCAGGTACTCCTTGAAGGCCTCGTCGTGCTCCCAGACGCGGCGGTTCGTGGTGTAGATCGTCCCGGTCCAGTAGTCGCGCGCATGGTCGCGGATCGTGGTCGAGATCGCCTTCTGGAGGGCGAAGGCCGGCAGGGCCGGCACCTCGGGGGGAAAGTAGTCGTTGCTCGCGCCCTCGCCCCGGATGGCGGCGATCGGCAGGATGAAGTCCCCGAGCACCGCGCGGTGCTTGATGCCCCCGCACTTTCCCAGAAAAAGGACCGCCTTGGGGGGAAGGGCGCTGAGCAGATCCATGACGGTGGCGGCCGTCGCGCTGCCCATGCCAAAATTGATGATGGTGATATCCCCGGCCGTGGCGTTCGGCATCGGCTTGTCCGTGCCCACGACCGGCACTTTGTGCCACTGGGCGAAGAGATTTACGTATTCCTGGAAATTGGTCAGGAGGATGTACTTGCCGAACTTCGAGAGCGGCAACCCCGTGTAGCGCGGCAGCCAGTTTTGCACGATGCGATGCCGGACATTGGGGCGGGGCGGCGGTGTCGTTGACTTAGGCATGGGCCAGGGCGTTGTGGGTGTTCAGATGGTCGACCCCGGTGTATTTCTGCGACTGCTCGTCGGCGTGGTAGCTGGAGCGGACCAGCGCGCCGCTCTCGACCACGCCGAAGCCGATGCCCAGGCCGAACAGCTTCCATTCCTTGAACTCCTCCGGCGTCGCCCAGCGCTCGACCGGCAGGTGCTGCGGAGTCGGCTGGAGGTACTGGCCCATGGTCAGGATGTCTACCCGGTCGGCCGCGAGGTCGCGGAGGGTCTGCTCGATTTCCTCCCGGCGCTCGCCCAGCCCGAGCATGATGCCGGTCTTGGTCGTAAAGCCCCGGCCCTTGGCGTGGCGCAGGACGCTGCGCGAGCGGTCGTAGCGGGCTTGCACGCGCACGGGCTTTTGCAGGCGCTCCACCGTCTCGACGTTGTGGTTGAAGATGTTGGGCTTGGCGTCGAGGACGGTGTCCACATCCTCGAGGCGCCCCTTGAAATCGGGCACCAGGACCTCGATCGCGGTGTGGGGATTGCGGTGCCGCACCGCCCGGATGGTGGCCGCCCAGACCGCGGCGCCGCCGTCGGCGAGCTCGTCGCGGGCGACGCTGGTGATGACGCAGTGGCGCAGGTTCATCTTCGCGACGGCCTCCGCCACGCGCACGGGCTCGCCGAGGTCGAGCTCGGTGGGCCGGCCGGTCTGGATCGCGCAGAAGTTGCAGGAGCGCGTGCAGATGTTGCCCAGGATCATCAGGGTGGCGGTCCCCCGCGACCAGCACTCGCCCAGGTTGGGGCACTGCGCGCTCTGGCAGACGGTGTGCAGCTTGTGCTCATCCACGAGCTGGCGGACCGCGGTATAGCCGGGTCCGCTGGGCAGCTTGGCGCGGAGCCAGGAGGGCTTGTGGGACGGATACATCGGAAAAGAGAGTACCATGAAAATTGTTTACGCAAACACCGAACATTCAACGCTCAATTGCGGCCTGAGTGGCATGGCCTCCCCGCCCATGTTCGATGACGAACACGGGCTGGAAGCCCGTGCTACGAGGAAGTTTCCGTTTGCCCCGCCGCTGGGAGCAGGCCAGCGTTGCCGGTTCATGAGCGACATCCCCGGCGACATCACCCACGACCAGCACGCGGTGCGGCGGCAGAAGCTCGCCGAACTTCGGGCCGGGGGGATCGACCCGTTCCGGGCGAATTTCGCGACCACGCATTTCAGCGGGGACGCGCTCCGGGCGTATGTCGACGGCCAGGATGGGACGGTCCGCGTCGCGGTGGCGGGCCGGCTGGTGATCATCCGGGACATGGGTAAGAGCCAGTTCGTGAAGATTCTGGACCAACAGGGGCTGATCCAGCTCTACGTCAGGAAGGACGTCCTGGGTGATTTCAGCTACGCCGCGTTCAAGAAGCTGGATATCGGCGACATCGTCGGGGCGGAAGGGACCCTGTTCAAGACCAAGGCAGGGGAAGTCACCGTCCGGGTCGAGCGGGTCATCCTGGTGGCGAAGTCCCTCCGGCCGCTGCCGGAGAAGTGGCACGGACTCACCGATCCCGAGCAGATCTACCGGCAGCGCTACCTCGACCTCGTGGTCAACCCCGAGTCGCGCCAGCGCTTGTTGCTGCGCTCGCGGATCGTGGCGCGCGTGCGCCGCTTCCTCGAGGAGCGGCAATTTATCGAGGTCGAGACGCCGGTCCTCCAGAACGTCGCGGGCGGAGCCGCGGCGCGGCCCTTCGTCACCCATCACGACGCCCTGGGCGTGGACTTCTTCCTGAGGATCTCCCTGGAGCTTTACCTCAAGCGCCTGCTGGTGGCGGGCTGGGATCGCGTGTTCGAGATCGGGCGCAACTTCCGCAACGAGGGGATCTCGCGCCGGCACAACCCGGAGTTCACCATGCTCGAGGTGTACCAGGCCTACAGCGATTACCGGGGCATGATGGCGCTGGTCAAGGGGATGATCCAGGCAATCTGCCGGGATGTCGTCGGCGCGGAGAAGATCCTGCATGCGGCCAGCGGCCGGGAAATCGACTTCGGCGGGGAGTGGCGGGAGGTCACCTACAAGGACCTGATCCGCGCCGAAACCGGCGACCCGGATTGGTTCAGCCGCAGCCCGGCCGAGCACGTGGCCGCCGCGGAAAAGCTCGGGCTCAAGGTCGAGCCGCAATGGCAGGATTTTGAGGTGACCAACGAGATCTTCTCCAAGCGGATCGAGCCCGGCCTGATCCAGCCGACCTTTGTGCTCAATCTCCCGACCGAGCTGTGCCCCCTGGCCAAGACCAACCCGGCCGACCCGACGACCCTGGACGTTTTCGAACTTTGCATCGGCGGCATGGAGATCGCGCCCGCCTATTCCGAGCAGAACGACCCCGACGCCCAGCGCGAGATGTTCGAGCGGCAGGCCGGCGAGGAGAAGCAGAGCATCGACCAGGACTTCCTCACCGCGCTCGAATACGGGATGCCGCCGGCCGGCGGGATGGGCGTGGGCATCGACCGCCTCTGCATCCTGCTGACCGGCGCCGAAAGCATCCGCGACGTGATCCTCTTCCCCCAGCTCCGCCCCCAAGCCTAACCCATTCAGGTTTCAAATTCCGCCATCCGCTTTTCGCCTTCCGCCATCCGCCTTTCATCCCGTGCCTTGGTATCTCTATTTGGCCCTGAAGCAGCTTTTTCCGAGCGGGCGGCGTTTCCCGTTTTTCACCGCGATTTCGGTGCTCGGCGTAACCCTGGGAGTGGCGCTGCTCGTGGTGGTGACCAGCGTGATGGGCGGTTTTCGCCAGGAGATCGGCCACATGATCGTCGACACCCAGGGGGAGGTGCAGGTCAAGGCCGACGGTTACATCACCGACGATCGCTCCGCCCTGCGGCAGATCGACGCGGTCCCCGGGGTCGCCGCGGCCACTCCCTATGCCAACGGGGTGGTCATGATCGAATACCAGAACCGCCCGGCCTATCCCCAGCTGCAGGGTCTCGACCTGAAGACAATCGCCGCGGTGGTGCCCCAGCTCTCCCACTACATCGTCGGCGGCTCGCTCGACGATCTCGACGACGACTCGGTCATCCTCGGCGAGCCCCTCGCCCGCAGCATCGGGGCGAACGTCGGCGACACGATCGAGATCGTCTCCCCCATCATCCTCAACAAGCTGACCAACGACGAGGTCTTCCTCCCCCGCGAGGTCCGGGTGGTGGGGCTCTTCTACATCGGCCACCAGCAGCTGGACAGCAGCACGGTCTATTGCACGCTCCACCTGGTCCAGGACCTCTATGGCCTCGGCTCGGACGTGCACGGCATCAACGTGCGGATCAGTCCGGGGGAGCGCGAGGAAGTGGTGGCCGCCCGGCTCAATGCGGTGCTGCCGCCGGACCTGCATGCCTACACCTGGATGGAGACCTTCGCAGACTTCCTCTGGGTGGTAAACCTGGAGAAGGGCATGATGTTCTTCCTGCTCCTGTTCATCGTGATCGTCGCGGCATTCTCGGTCATGAGCTCGCTGCTGATCTCGGTGGTGCGCAAGACCCGCGAGATCGGCCTGCTCGGCGCGCTGGGCGGCCGGCCGATCCACGTCGCGCTGTGCTTCTGCGCCCAGGGACTGTCGATCGGCGTCCTCGGGACGCTGCTCGGGCTGGCGGTGGGATTCAGCCTGCTCGCGGTCCGCAACCACATCGTCCTGGGCATCGCCCAGGCGCTGGGCCGCCAGGAGACGCTCGAGAAGTTTTACCAGTTCAACAAGCTCCCGGCCTACACTTCACCCGGGGATGTCGCCCTGATCGTGGTGCTGTCGATCTTCATCTCAACGCTGGCCGGTCTCCTGCCGGCCTGGCACGCGGCGCGGCTCAAGCCGGTGGAGGCCCTGCGCCATGAGTGACGCCATCCTGACCGCCCGCGGGCTGCGCAAGAGCTATCTGAGCGGCGACCGGCGCATCGACGTCCTGTGCGGCGTGGACCTGGACGTCGCGGCGGGGGAGAGCGTGAGCATCCGCGGGGAGTCCGGCTCGGGCAAATCGACCCTGCTCAACCTGATTGCGGGCCTGGATGCGCCCGAGGCCGGCACGCTCACCTGGGCGGGCCGGGCCGACACCGGGACCCTCCGGCGCGCCACGTTCCTCGGCATGGTGTTCCAGTCCTATTACCTCATCCCCGAGCTCGACGCCCGCGCCAACGTCCTGATGGCCGCCCGCATCCTGGGCCGCGCGGACGGCGCGGCCCGCGCGCGGGCCGACGACCTGCTGGCGCGGGTGGGCCTGACCGCCCGGGGACACCACCTCCCGGCCCAGCTGTCCGGCGGCGAGCGCCAGCGCGTGGCCGTGGCCCGGGCGCTGATGAACGCCCCGCCGCTGGTGCTGGCCGACGAGCCGACGGGCAACCTGGACGAGCACACCGGCGAGGCGGTGATCGAGCTGCTGCTGGGCCTTTGCGCCGACACCCGCACCGCCCTGATCCTGGTCACCCACAATGCGCTGCATGCCGCCAAGACCCAAAGGGCATTGCGGTTGCGCGACGGGGTCCTAGCCTGACGACCAATTCATGGCCTCCGAAAAAATCCGCTGCGGGGTGGTCGGCGTCGGGTCGCTCGGGCAGCATCACGCCCGGATCTATGCGGAGCTGCCGTCGGCCCGGCTGGCCGGGATCTACGATCGCGAGCCGGCCCGGGCGGCGGAGATCGCGGCGCGGCACGGCTGCCGCGCCTTCGCCTCGCTGGCGGAGCTGGCGGGCGCCTGCGACGCCGTCTCGGTCGTCGTGCCGACGGACCGGCACGCGGAGGTGGCGCTGCCGCTGCTGGCGCGGGGTTGCCACCTGCTGATCGAGAAGCCGCTGTGCGCCTCGCTGGCGGAGGCCGAGCAGGTGCTGGCGGCGGCCAAGGCGAGCCACAGCCTGGTGCAGGTGGGGCACGTGGAGCATTTCAACCCGGTGATGGGTTTTCTGGAGAAGGAGGTGCGCCACCCGCGCTACATCACGACCGAGCGGCTCGCGCCCTACCAGGTCCGCGGCACCGAGGTGGGGGTCGTGCTCGACCTGATGATCCACGACATCGGCATCGTGCTGGCGCTGGTCCGCTCGCCGATCCAGCGGGTGGACAGCGTCGGGGTGAAGGTCTTGTCGCGCACGGAGGACATCGCCAACGCGCGCCTGCAGTTTGAGAACGGCTGCGTCGCCAACCTGAACGCGAGCCGGATGAGCCTGAAGAAGGCGCGGGAAATCCGGGTCTTCCAGGAGGACGGCTACCTCTCGCTCGATTTCATGAACCAGACCGGCCACCTCGTGCGCAAGAGCGATATCATCGCCTTCGGGCTGAAGATGAAGATCGGCCTGGTCAAGCCGGGCGACTACAGCTCGGTGCCGGTGCGCGAGATCCCGCTCGAGAAGGGCGAGCCGCTGGCCCTGGAGCTGGCACACTTCGTGGAAAGCGTGGCGAAGGCCAAGCAGCCCAAGGTCGGCGCCGCGCTGGGCAAGAGCGCGCTGGAGGTGGCGATCACGATCACCGACCAAATTTTGGCCGCCCAAGCATGACTTTCACCGCAGAGGCGGAAGAAATCAAAACGTGGCACGGGCTTCCAGCCCGTGTTCTCATATAACACGGGCTGGAAGCCCGTGC
>Ga0302319_10012253_pt1 | contig 16183 bp, 16 predicted proteins | sample Bog_T0_2_FD_203319 | JGI IMG/M metagenome (GOLD analysis project Ga0302319, IMG submission 203319) | Peat permafrost microbial communities from Stordalen Mire near Abisko, Sweden - Bog_T0_2 | ecosystem: Environmental > Terrestrial > Soil > Wetlands > Peat | place: Sweden: Abisko, Stordalen Mire...
GGCAGCGTGAATATGATCGAGGCGATCAAAACGTATCAGGAAGTCGGCTATCCCTACATGTTGATGCCGGATCACGTCCCGCAGATCCCGGGCGATACCGGCGGAGCCCAGGCGTTTGCCTTCGCGTTCGGCTATATCCAGGCTCTGATTCAGATGTTGGGTTGAATCCCGCTGGCCCGAACTACTCTATGCTGAGAACAATTCGCGCAACTGTTCCGGAGACGGGAAGTTGCGATACATCAGCCAGAAACACCACGCGGTGACCAGCACGCAGGCTGCGGCCGCAACCTTCCAGACCGATTCCTTCGTGCGGGTCGACCGAACCGGCGTTCCCGCAAACCATGCAACCGCGAAACCTCCGGCGAACCCCCCGATATGCGCGTAGTTATCGATATGCGAGCCGCGCGAGAACCCCCACACCAGGTTCAATCCGACCCAGAAGAGATACTGGTTCCGGATCTGGAGCCCGACCGCTGAACGGCTGGCGTGGCCGAAGGCCACCATGGCGGCAATCAGACCCATGACTGCCGCTGAGGCGCCGACCGAAGCTCCCATATTCAGACGTGCGCTCAGCAGGAACCCGCTCACCGTGCTCACGAAATAGATCACGAGATATCTCGGGGTCCCGAAAACCTCTTCCACCTGCGAGCCCACAACGAACAGCGCCCAGCTGTTGAACGCAATGTGCAGCACGTTGCCGTGCAGAAAGCCCGCGGTGACCAGCCTCCAGTACTCATGGTTTCCCCAGATGCTGAGGCCGAGTTTCCCGCCCAGCGCCCAAAGCGCCCTCCCGTCCAGATCGGTCATTAAGGGAATCGATCCGCTCAGCCAGCAACTGGCGGCGAACATGGCCACGTTGATCAGGAGGATCAGAAACGTCGTGAAATGCTGCGCCGGAATCAGGCCGCCGATCAGCGCGCCGGCGTCCCTGCGGTCGATGGCGCGCGGTCCCACCCGATTGCCGCAATACGGGCAAACCCGGTCGCTGGCGGTGATGAACGCCCGGCAGGTCGGGCACATGCGGCGATTATCCATGTTTCAGGTCCGGCTTCGGGTCCGGCCGCTGATCGAGCGTCCCCGGCCGTCTCGGGATTCGCCCGGCGGACCCCGGTTGACGAGCCGAGACCCGGACGGCGCCCTTGTCCGATTCGTCTTCCTTCGGGGAACGATTGCCCAGCCGCACCATCAGCCGCGCCGCGAGACCGATTCCCAGTAACAACTTCAGAATTTCGCAGCCCGAGTAAACTCCGTGGAAGCCCCAGAATTCGGAAACGGTCGGATTATTGACCTGTTCCCGGGCCGGAATTTCGTCGATCTCCCTGCCGAGCGACGCCACGCGCGGAGTCAGAAGCACGTTCTGCAGCACGATGATCGCCAGCATGGCCGGTATCAGCACCAGCGCCAAAACCACACGCCGCCGCTCGCCGAACAGGATCAGGCAAAACAGCCCGGTGGCGACGCCCATCTGGGTCCATTCCCATTTTTCAAAGATCCACGCGTTCTCTTCGGCGGCATTCCGGCGCAGGATGAACCGGATGCTCTTCGCGCCGTCCTGCTTCACGAGCGCCGTCGCGCCCGGGCTCCCCGGCGCTGCGATAAAGCGGTCGACAGTGGCAAAATTCTGCGTCACCAGCAGGTCGACGCAGACCCCGGCCCCCAGCCACAGGCCGAGAACGAGGCAGGCGAACCTTCGGGAAGCGTTGCGGAACACATTTGTGATTGTCGCAGACGGCGGGTTCCGGTGGACACCACGGCTGCCGTACCGTGCACTGCAACGATTTGGGATTACAGGGCCGACTGGCTTTCAGCCAGCCGGCCTACCAGTTGTTTCAGCGCCGGATCGCCGACTGTGAGAACGGAAGCTACACCCATATGCGCAGGTACGCCATACCCAAGCCGAGTTTGCCATATGTTTAAGCCGGATGGACGGCGTTTGAGGAAATCGGGAGGAATCTGTGACGCCGGAACGCTGCCTGCGGGTGAAGGAGATCTACGACGCAGCGTGCGAACTGGCTGTCGTCGAGATCGCAGTAAAATTCGGTGGATCGGCGGGAACGTCCCGCTTCGCGATACTCGACCTGAATCATGGCGAAGACGCCGGCCAGTCCGGCGAGCGTCGCGTCGCGTGTTGGCATCCGCGCATACAGTCCGGCACCGCCGGGATCTCAGCAACCCAGCCATCCGGCTGGTTGTGACGCCGGGTTCGGGGTAAAGGGACTTAGAAAAACAAGTACTTGCGCCACTGCTCCTCGCCCTTGCCCAACAGCCGCATCAAATGCCGGCTGGTATGCAGACTAAAGGGCTTGGGCTGGCGCGCCAGCTTCATGCCTGCTTCCTCCGGCGTGCGGCTGCCCTTGCGGTTATTGCAGGGATGGCAGCAGGCAACCAGATTCTCCCAGGCGGATTCGCCCGCGCGGGAGCGGGGAATCACGTGGTCGAGAGTCAGTTCGCCCGCCGGCATCAGTTTGGCGCAGTACTGGCAGGTATAGCGGTCCCGCATCATGATGTTCTTGCGCGACAGGGCGCGGGTCTGGTGCGGGATGCGGCGGTATTCGAGAAGCCGGATCACGCTCGGCACGCGCAGCGAACGGCGCGAGGAATGGACGGCGTGCGAGGACACTTCCTCGGCCGAAGCGATGCCTTTGAGCACCAGAACCAGCGCGCGGCGGGCGGCGCAGATATTGATCGGTTCGTAGCTCGCGTTCAGTACCAGCACGGGCTTCTGAAGTCTGGTTGTGGCTTGAGTCATCTTCCTTAAACTCTCCATCCTGGCGTTCTCGCTCCTTGTCGTGTGGGTGCTTCTAATCTCTCCAGCGGCGGTCCGCGCGCGCCAGCGTCAACAGCGACACCGATCCCGCTCCCGCCTTCTTCAACGCACGGGCGCAGGCGCTGGCCGTGGCTCCGGTGGTGAATACGTCGTCAATCAAAAGAATCCTTTTACTGCGGAGTTCGACAGCGCCCCGCGCTTCGAAAGCGCCGGCCATGTTACGGCGGCGTCCCGCGCTCGTGAGGCCCGCCTGGTTGGCGGTCGGCTTGCGGCGGCGCAGGGCGTTCACGACCGGAATCCGCCGCCGTTTTGCGACCCCGCGGGCGAGCAATTCCGCCTGATTGTAGCCGCGACGCCATCGGCGATGCCAGTGCAGAGGCACGGGGACGATCAAATCGTACCGTTCGTCGACGGGAAAAGCACGGTCGAGCAGCCGTGAAAGCCTGCCGGCGAGCGGCCGCATGCCCGAATACTTGAACAGATGGATGAGGCCGCGGAGAGCGCCATCGTAAAAGCCGAAGCTGGCGGCGCGGTCGAAACCGAGGAGGCCGGATCGGCAGAGAGCGCAGACGCCGTTGGCATCCAGCGGGAAATCGTTCTGGAAAGGCGCGTTGCAGGCGGAGCAGAAGTAGTCGGCTTCGAGCGGCGCGGGAGCGTTCAGGCAGTCATCGCAGACAGGAACGCGGGTAAATTCATCGAGCGGGGTGTCGCAGATCCGGCAGTCGGCCGGAAAAACAAGCGAAAAAATTCCGTGGGGGATCGCCCGGAAGGTGGAAGCGGCCGTTCTCGTCAGCAGACTACTCGAGAAGGCGCACCTCCTTGTGGGCAGGGACAGTACTCCGCGTTACTGAACACGTTCACGAACCCCGGCATGCAGGCGCGGATGAGTAATCTCAGTGCGATGGTGGACAACGCCTTGAAAATCCTTCCCTGCAATTAGTGTACGGAGCGCGGGCGGCGGTTGTCAATCCGGGGGGCGTGCGCGGGTAAGCGGGGAGGGCCGGGCGGGGGGGCGACGGCCGCTTTGTGGCGGTTAAATCCGGGTGGCCTGCCGCAAGGCCGGGGGGGCGGCCGCGAGCGTCCGTCCTACTGGAACAGGCTGAGCGCCATTTTGGAAAAGACGTAGAGGACCCAAATGCCGCCCACGGCTCCGAGGCCCGCGCCGAAGCCGGCTTTCGTGAGTTTCGAGAATCCGAAGGACAACAGGCCGATTTCAATGAAGCTCAGCAGGTCGAGAGATGTGAACAGAGCGTAAAGGCCTTTGGACGTCTCCGCCTTGTTGACGAAGGCCGCCACGTTCGTCGCCAGGATGTTGTTGACGTCGAGCGCCGTTTTATCCGGAGCGGCGATCATGACGACGGCCGCCATGACGACCGTCACCAGATAGTAGGGAAAGAAGGCCAGGTTCACCATCGCCAGCATGCTGCCAAACTTCGGTGCGCGGCTAGTCATCATGCCAAACGCGAAAAGCATACCGGAGACGATCAGCATCGAGACAGGGACTCCCAGCGCGACGGCGGCGTATGTAACGTACACAGCGACCGGCGATGTGGCCTTCTCGAGCGCCGTCTGCATCTGCTCCGAAGTCATATTGGAACCGGCGAGGCGCTGGCGCATGATCTGGTCCATGCCGATCACGTGGAGAGTGATTGCCGTCGAGACGAGAAGCAGAATCGTGTTGGCCAGCAATGGAGCGACCCAGGCGGCGCGGCGCTCGGGCAGGCTGGAGAAGACCTTGCCGGGCTGGAAGAATACTTCGAGGAGAGCTTTCATGTGTTTGTGCGGCCGATATGCGCGGCCAGCACTTGTGGCTGGCATTTGTGGCCAGCATTTGTGGCCAACCAGGGATTGTATCATTCGGCGCTGGTAAACTGGAGCCCAGAAGCCGGATTTCCGGGCCATGGCGGAACTTGAGATCAAACCAACGGCGGGGATGCGCGCACGGGTCGGCGGCGTCGTCGTGTCCGCGATGGCCATAACGAGCGTCCTTTTGTGGCTGCTGACGGGCGGAGGCGTCGGATTGTTCGCTCGCAGCGTGGAGATGAAAACCTACATGCCCGATGCGACCGGTCTTCAGGTTGGCGGGCCGGTGCGGCTCAGCGGGATCAAAGTAGGGGTGGTGAAGAACATCGCGGTCTCGGGTTATCTCGACAGACAGCGGGCGGTGCGCGTGGAGTTTCGCGTGGAGACGAATTACCTGGCGAAGATCCCTTCCGATTCTCAGACCAGCATCGGCTCCGACACGCTGATCGGAGACAAATTCGTCGACATTGCCGCGGGTAAGAGCGTGGAGACGGTGGCGGCGGGCAGCGAACTGCGCAGCGAGCCGGCCGAGTCGGCGGCGGACAAGGCCGATCTGATCTACGGATTGCAGGATAGCCTGAAAAAGGTGGACTCGATGGTCGCGCAGGTCGCATCGCCGGATTCGCAGGTCGGGCACTACGTTGTGGGCTCCGAAGAATACGATCGCGCGCTGCGGGCGGTGGCGGCATTTGAGAAGAGCCTGCGGGACCTGGTGGCGCGGGGCAATCCGGCCGCGGACGCGGTGTTTTCGACCAGCCTGTACTCGCAGTGGGATAAATCGCTGAAGCAGATCGACGACACGCTGCAGTCCGTGCAGAGAGGAGACGGCGCCGCCGGCCATCTTTACGCGAGCGACGAACAATACAACGCGATTGTGAGCGGGTTGCGGGACCTGAGGAAGTCGATAGCGGAGATACGCGCCGATATGGAAAAGGCAGGGCCGGGACTGCGCGACGAGGAAAGTTACCGGAAAATCGAGCGCATGCTTGCATCGACCGACGCCGCGCTGTCGGAACTGAACCGGGGCGAAGGACAGGCCGGGGAGTTGCTGGTGAGTCCCCGGTTGTACGAGTCGCTGGTGGGCTCGCTCAGGGGAATTGAGGATCTGGTGCGGGATTTTCGGGAAAATCCGAAGAAGTATCTGCGGGCGAGGGTGTTCTGATCGACTGCCGGCGTATGGCGGATCTCCGGCAACGCGCACGGCGTGGCTGCGGCGCACGGGTGTTCGCGAATGTTGCCGAGTCGTTTGCGGCCGCGCGCCGCGGTCCATGCGCTGGCCGGAGGGGCCGGTGCGCTCTCTGGCAACGGCGCACCGGTGCTGCGCCGGTCGGAGTCTTCCCGCTATTCCCCGGAGCAAAACCGCCCGATCGAGGGCCTCACGGATTCGAACCCGGCGTAAACCACGGGCAGGACCTCGGAGGCGCGTGACAGGTCCCCGCATTCGCCCAGTTTTTCCATAGCCAGGGCGAGATCGCGTACCGCCCCGCAGCCCACGTTCGCCGCCATTCCCTTGATCGAATGGGCCGCGAGCATCGTGGCGCGGGCGTCGGAGTTGGCGATGGCACTGCGAAGATCGGCAAGCTGCGCGGGCATGGCGTCGACAAACGCTTCAGCCAGGGTCCGTGCCAGCTCCCGGTCGCCCATGACGCGTTCCACCAGGTCGTCCGGGTCGAACCGGGACTCCCCGGGCACCGCCGCCGGCGCGGGTTTCGTGCCGGATGGGGCGGCGGAGGGCGGCGCCACAGCGGTTTCGTCGCTGCCGTTGCGCATCAACTGAGACTCGGCGAGCGCTTTCACCAGCAGATCCGGCCGGATCGGCTTCGTCACATATCCGTCCATACCGGCCGCCAGGCACTTTTCCCTGTAGCCGGCCATGGCATGCGCGGTCATGGCGATCACCGGAATGTGGGCATCGGTGTTTTTCTCCATCTCGCGAATTGCCGCGGTTGCCTGGAAACCATCCATTTCGGGCATCTGGATGTCCATCAGCACCACGTCGAACGGCTTGGCTGTCAGCAGCGGCATTACTTCCGCCCCGTTGTTCGCTACCTCCACGGTGTGCCCCAGCTTTTTGAGAATGCCGCATGCCACAAGCTGGTTCGTCCGGTTGTCTTCCGCCAGGAGAATGCGGAGACTTCGACCGTCCGTGCCGTTGGGCGCCGGTTGCGGCTTAAGCGCCCTGTGGAATTCGACGTGCCCGCCGGTTTTCTCCCCCGCCGCGGGCTGTTGCCGCCCCGCGAGCGGTCTTCGGTCCAGCAGGGCGGCTGAAATCGCGGATCGTAACTCATTGCGCCGGACCGGTTTGGTGAGATATGTGATTCCCAGCTGCCGCGAACGGGCCAAGTCGCCGTGATGTTCCCCTGAGGTCAGCATCAAAACCGGTTTTGTGCCGGCCGAGCCCGCCGGACCCTTCCGGATCTCTTCCACAAGACCGAATCCATCCATCTCCGGCATGTGCAGATCGGTCAGGACAATATCGAACGGCTGGCCCCGATCCATCCGCCGGTGCACGAGCTCCAGCGCTTCACTCCCGCCAGGGGCAGTTTCCGGCAGCATGCCCCAGCGACGGAGTATCTCTTCGAGAATGCGCCGGTTCGTCAGATTGTCGTCCACAACCAGAACCGAGACATTATCAAGCGGCACGTTCCCGAGCGACTCGCCATGTGGCAGGCGTTCCTCGGGTTGTTCGGCGACGGTTCCTACCTGGACCGTGAACTCGAACCGGCTGCCGACTCCCGGTTCGCTCTCCACCCGGATTCCCCCGCCCATGGCGGTGGCCAGGCGCTCGGAAATGGTCAGGCCGAGTCCCGTTCCGCCGAACTTGCGCGTCGTCGACCCGTCGCTCTGGGCAAAGGCCTCGAAAATCAGTTTCTGCTTATCCGCGGGAATGCCGATCCCGGTATCCTGAACGGCGATCTGCAGGCGAAGATGATCGCCCTCGCCCGCGCCGCAACTCACCTCCACAACCACTTCGCCTTTGGCCGTAAACTTGATCGCATTGCCGACCAGATTCATCAGAATCTGCCGAATTCTTCCGGCGTCGCCGACGACAAACCGCGGAACGTCCGGCCGAATGCCGCTGGCAAGTTCCAGTCCCTTGGCGTGCGCCATGACGGCCAGGGCCGCAAGGCTTTCCTCCACCAGATCCTGAACGTTGAACGGCGTGGGGTCGAGTTCCAGCCGGCCCGCCTCGATTTTCGAAAAATCGAGAATGTCGTTCACGACCGAGAGCATCTGATCGGCGGACTGGCGGACCGTTTCGAGGTAGTTTCGCTGAATCGGATCGAGCTGGGTGTCGAGAGCCAGACCGGTCATGCCGATAACGCCGTTCATCGGCGTGCGGATTTCGTGGCTCATGTTGGCCAGAAACTCGCTCTTGGCGCGGCTCGCGGCCTCGGCCTTCTCTTTGGCCAGGCGGAGATCCGCGTTGGAATGGACCAGTTCGGCCGTCCGTGCGCGCACCTCCTTTTCGAGACCGTCCTGGTAAAGCAGCAACTCCTCGTCCCGTTGTTCGATCTCCGACAACATTCCATTGAACACGTCGGTCAGCTGTCCCAAGTCGTCGTCTGAGACCTTGACTGCGCGCGTCGAGTACTTTTTCTCGCTGGAAACGATCTTCGCTGCACGCGCCAGATGGGCGATCGGATCGAGAATCATTCCCTCCAGCCGGGATGCCAGCGCCAGCCCGAGCAGCCAGGCGCCGAGCAGAATGGCCGCTACGATGAAGGTAAAGCGCCGCAGATTCGTATCGAGCTCCTCGAGGTCCGATTCCAGATACACGGTACCGAGTTTCGCTCCGCCCAGACTTACGCTCTTAAAGGCAACCAGCCGGTGAGGTTCAAACCAGGCGCCATCGGCGGTCGCGGCGGGCATCGGGGCGAGCGCCGCGGACGGGCGGCGGTAAGCGGCCAGCGTACGACCCTGGGCCGTGAGGATTCTCGCGGCCAGAATCTGGCGCTTCACACGCAGCGAAGAAAGGATTTCCGCCCCGACCTGCGGGTCTTCGAAGCTGAGAGCGGCGGTGCTGTTGGCCGCCAGCATTTCCGCCATGACCTCCACTTCGTTGCGCATGGCTTCGCGTGTCGCGACGCGGTCGTACGCGAGAACCGCCGCGCATGCGCCCAGCAGGGCCGCCGTCACGGTGGCCATGACGATCAGCCGCAGCTTGTGCCGGACGGCGAGGTTCCTGAACTTGTTTGCCAGAATCATATTTGCCGTAATCGTGTTTGCATGAACCGGTGCTTCCGAATCTCAATAGCGTGCATATATCCGCTTGTACCTATATCGGCCAGCGCGGCCAAAATCTCCAGACCCGTTCTCGCCGCACCGCTAGCGGAAGGGACGCCGGCCGTCATCGGGATTGCGCCAGGCTCAGGAGTTTGGCGCTGATGTGCAGCCCGGCGCGCTTCGCCGCTTCCGAGTTGATGTCCATCCGGACCCGGCCTTCGTCCACGCGAAACTCGATCACGCCGCCGCTCGCGGCGAACCCCTCGGACTCCCCTACCGTCAGAACGCTGTCTCCCTTGACGGCATCGAGTACGGCGTGCACGCGTTTCCGCTCGGCCATGCTCACGAAGACGATCTGGCACTGGCCGGCCTGTTGAACATCCGGGATCTGCCGTACGGTGACGGATCGGGTTCCCGCCACGATCTGCCGCGCCGCCACTTCCAGATCGGAGGCAAACGGAGTCGCGCCGAGGACGCAGATCGCAATCGCATCGCCCGGCGCCTTAAAGGCCTTGTCCGGCCACTCCACGAACTTAGTGAAGTTGAGCAGGTAAGCCCCTTTTACGCGGTACTCCTCGGCCGGTGGCTCCGCGGCCGAAGCCTGGAAGAGCGCGACGGCCAGCACCACCAGAGCCAGTCTGGTGCGCACAATATTCTCCGTCGGCCTCTCAATGATTTTGCTTTTGCCATACTTCAACACCAAAAAGAACCGTCCTGCCGCGTGTCACCGGAAGCGTGTTGGCCGAGCCGGATCCCAGCGCCGGCAGCCATATTTGTTTGTTCAGCAGGTCGTCTGCATTCATGAAGAGAGCCAACCCCTGATTGCCGGTCTTCAGCCAGCGCTTCGACAAATCGTAGCGCGCGTGCGCGCCGATCGACTGAAACGCATCCGCCGGCGGGTTGAGCGTCGACTGATACCCCGCGATGCTGCCCTGAAAAGCGTCGAACACGCTGATATCGGCCCCGTTCGCCGAACGGTAGCTGGCGCCCGCCTTGACGACCGTGGCCGGACTGGGCGATAGATTCTTCGCGCCCGGCCCGCTGTCGTTGTACTGATAGAGGGCCGATCCCGTGAGGAACCACTCCCGGCCCAGATAAAACTTGCCTTCCGCCTCGCCTCCCTGAAAATGGACCGGAAGCCGGTCGTTATAGTAATGCGCGGGGAAAACGGATCCGTCCTGGATGATCAGATCCGTTTGCCTGCTGTTGAAGTAATCGACACTTGCCTGAAAACGATTAGCCCGGTAACTGATTTGCGCGTCCACCGTGCTGACTTTTTCGGGGGTCAGGTCCGGATTCCCTTTCAGGCCCGGATGGTTGATCAGTAACTCGTCGATGCTGGGCGCGTTGTAGGCGCCGCCGTAAAGCAACTTCGCCGTCAAATGGTCCGACGGATTCCACAGCACGCCGCCCCGGGGAACGGCATTGATGGCGATTGCGCCGATTTTGTTCGCCTGAACGCCGCCGATCAGTTTCACCGTGTCGTTCAGCCTGTGCTCGAACTGGACATATCCCTCGCCTGCATTGCGGCTGCCCTGGGCGTCGGGCGTGTACGGCGCCGCGTTCGAGGTTTCGAGGCCATGGATATGGTTATAGACCGTTCCAAAGGTCAGCCGGTTGTTCTCCGAAAAAGTCACGAAGTTCGTCCATTCGAGATCTCCTTCATAAGAGTCGCGATGGATGACGGGGTAGTCCGGCGCGTCCATCACCGAGCGGTCGTAGGTCGCATTGAACGTCATCCTCCACTTGTCGGTGGCGCGAACCTCGTAGCCCAGATCGCCGAAGCCTCTCTTTAATCGGGTATCTCCCACGATTCCCCTGACGTAGGACGGAGCTTCCTGTTCCGTGTACGATGTCATGAAACTCAGGCCCTTGTAGTTGACGCCCGTGTAGGCGCCCGTTCCGTCGTTCCGAAGATCGGTGTTCTGCGCGGTTACGGCGCCCGACGCGGACACGGCCCGTTCGGTGATATTCCACCGCGGCCAGTTGTGGTATTGCCCGCCCTCCACAATATTCAGCGCACCCTTCTGGTAGAGCAATTCCTCCGTTGCCGACCTCTCGCCCGCGGCGCCCTCGGCTCCACTGGCACGAAAGTCCTTGCCCTCGGCCTTCTTTGTGATCAGATTGATCACGCCGGAGAAGGCGTCCGATCCGTAAAGCACCGAACCGGGGCCCTTCACGACTTCAATCCGCTCCAGCGTGTTGATCGGGAACGACTCCAGGATGTCGCTGATGACGCCGCCCTCCAGGATTTCCCGCACCGGGCGTCCGTTGATCAGGATCAGAATGTGACCGCCGTTGGCCCGGGTCTGGTCGCCGCGCACCGCAATCAGGCTGCTGTCGGCCAGAAAGGTGCTGGTTACGTTCAGGCCCGAAACACGCTCGAGCACTTCGAGCAGCGTGGTACCCCCGAATCGGCGCAGCTCATCCTGAGTCACGACGGAAACGACACCGGCGGCGTCGGAGAGCTTTTCGGAGAATTTCGACGCGGTGGTCACTTTCGTGTTGTAAAGAGAGTCCAGATCCATCGCGAAGGGATCGGCCGCGCTCGTTGGCGCCGCCGGAGCGGGAGCCAGAGCTGCCGGCTGTTGCGCGACGCAAGCCGGAACCGCCAGAAACATCACGCCCGAGACGATGGCGACAAACGGTTTGAGACCAAATGGCGACAACTTCGAGCTATGCGACCCCGCACGGCAAGAGAGGTTATTAATGAACTTCATGCTCGTACATATCGGCCAGCAACGTGTACACTTCCAGTGGCCGGCAAAGATATATATAAGTTGGCGGCGAATAGAGACCCGGCTTTCGGCTGGAACAGGGATGTTTCGGGCTCGCCAAAAGGCGGACGCCGGCATCCGGCGGCAAGAAGCCGATCCGCGGACGTGGGCGTCCGCCCCACATTGCTATCTTCGTATTAATGCGAGAGAACTCCGTTAAACAAGCCCTGAAAGAGGGCAAACTCCAGCTCGGCTGCGGGTTCGGCAACTTCCGTTCGCCCGAGATTCCGAAAATACTCGCCGCCGCCGGCCTCCAGTGGGCCTTTGTCGATACCGAACACGGCAATTTCGATCTGGAGACCGTCAACGACATCTGCCGGGTGGCGAACCTGGTGAACCTCTGCCCGATCGTGCGCGTGGCGGATTTCCAGTATTCGCTGGTGGCGCGCGCCCTCGATTGCGGCGCCGGCGGCATCATTTTCCCCCGTACCGAAGATCCGAAACAGCTGGAAACGGCGATCGGCTGGACTTACTACCCTCCGGCCGGCGTTCGGGGTTACGGGCTCGCTCCGAATAACGCCGACTATGAGGCGCTGACCTTCACCCAGCTGATCGAGCACTACAACCGGAATCTGATGCGGGTGGTGCAGATCGAAACCGTGCGCGCCGTGGAAGCGATCGACGAAATTCTGAGCGTGCCCGGCTTCGATACGGTGATGATCGGGCCGGCGGATTTGTCGATTTCGCTCGGAGTGCCGGGAATTATGGACCATCCGAGGATGATCGGGACCATTGAAGCCATTCGCGATGCGTGCCTGAAGCATGGGATCGTGCCGGGCATCCACACGCGTGCGACGGCGATGGCGCGGTTCTGGAGGGAACGGGGGATGTTGTTTCTGGGATGCTCCAACGATCTGGCGATGCTGCTCGAGCGCGCGTCGGAGAACATCCGAACCATATTGAAGGACTAAGTGGCGCGCGAGGGCCGCAGATCGTCTCTTCAACTGCGTTGGCCGGCGATGGTTGCCGCCTGCCTCGCCGCTGTGTTTCTGACGGGCGGCGCGGCGATCGGCGCGATTGCATTCGACCGCATCTCGGCCGATTCGCTGCGGACGAATATCGTCTGGCTCGCAGCCGATCAGCGCGCGGGGCGAATGACGCCGTCGGAAGGACTCGAGGCGTCGGCGGATTACCTCGCCGCGCAGTTTCGCATGGCCGGACTGGAGCCGGGCGGCGTGGAGGGAACGTTCTTTCAGACGGCGGCGTTCACTCAGACCACGCCGGCAACCCAGAGGCCGGGAGACTTCCGGATGACGCTGGTGTCGGGGTCGCGGCGAACCAGCGTCGGTGGCAACAGCGTCTCGGTGCGCTCGCTGGAGGCGCTCGACTTTCAGGCTGAGACGATCGTGCGGCTGCCGGTTGGCACGGGGAGCGTGCCGATGCCCGTGGTTGAGGGGCGGGTCGTCGCGGGCGATGAGACGCAGGATACCGACGCCAGGCTCCACGCGCTCGAAGCGCTGAAGCCGGCGCTCATTCTCCTGGTCTTTGCGGGGCCGCGTCCCGACGCCGGGCCGCGTCCCAAAGAAGCAGACGTGCCCGTGCTGATGGATACCGATCCGTCGATCCCGCCCGTCATCCGGATTTACAGCCGCACGGTCGCGGTCCTGCTGGCGTCGCGGAATGAACTGAGACTGACCCTGCACCTTGCGGCCCCGGCGCGGCACGATGTGTCGCTGCGCAATGTCGTCGGCATGCTGACGGGCTCCGATCCGGCGGTCAGCGACCAGTTTGTGATTCTCTCGGCCCACTACGATCACCTCGGGAAGAGGCCGCCGGGACCGGGCAACCGCATTTATCACGGCGCCAACGACAATGCCAGCGGCGATGCGTCCCTGATTGAGATCGCGAAGGCGCTGGCGGCCGACCCGCATCCCCGGCGCAGCGTGCTGTTTCTGGCGCTGTTCGGGGAGGAGGAAGATTTGCTGGGGTCGGCCTTTTATGTGCGGCACCCGCTGGTCCCGCTCGCGCTGACCATTGCGGATATCAATCTGGAGCAACTGGGGCGGACCGATTCGAGCGACGGGCCGGAGATCGGGAGATTCGCTTTCACCGGGGCGGCATACTCCAACCTGCCGCAGATCGTCAGCCCCGCGGCGAAGACGGCCGGCGTCACCGTCTATCGAAAAGAGACCTCCGGCGATTACTTCGACCGCAGCGATAACTATTCGTTCGCGCTGGCAGGGGTTGTGGCGCATACGATCGTGGTGGGGTTTGAGTTCGCCGATTATCACGAGGTGAGCGACGAGGCATGGAAACTCGATTACCGGAACCTGGCGAGGGTCGACCGGGGGATCGCGGCGGGAGTGGCGGCGGTGGCGAATGCGGACGAGGCGCCCAAGTGGTCGGATGCGAAGGGCGCGCGGATTTATCGGGACACCGCCGGGGGGCATTAGCGATGGCGAACGAAAAAGAACTCACCTTCAGTGGCGACGAAATCACCGGCGAGCGTTGGCGCGAGCTGGAACGGAACGACACGCTTGAGACGCTCGTGATCTGGGGCGGCCCGCTGACCAATGATCGGCTCGCGCCGCTCGGCCGGCTGACTCGTCTGAAGGGGCTCGTGCTGGGCGAGATGGCGATTGACGACGGCGTGTTTCAGCATCTGAAGACGATGCGGGATCTGGCGTACCTGAATCTCGCGTACACGAACATCGAGGGCGATTTCACGGCGCTCGCCGGCCTGCCGCTACGGGATGTACGTCTGGAGGGTTGCCGGCGCGTGGGCGACCAGTGCGCGGGGACGTTGGCGGGCTTTCCGAGCCTGCGTCAGGTGGAGATTCATATGACCCGACTGACCGATGCCGGGGTGAATCATCTGGCACATTTGCCGCTCGAAGTGCTCTGGCTCGGGGGGCGGATCACCGACCAGGGTATGGAGACTGTCGCGACAATCGCGAGTCTGAAGCATCTCGATGTCTGTGCTCCCGGCGTGACGGATCGCGGTGTGCGGGCGATCGCGGGGTTGACCGGGCTGGAAGTGCTCTGGCTCACCGAGTGCCGGATCAGCGATGCGAGTATCGATGTGCTCGCCGGGTTCGCGAAGCTGCGCGAACTGGCGGTCGGCAAGACCGGAATCACGGACGCGGGGAAAGCGCGGCTGCGGGAATTGCTGCCGCGATGCGGGATAGTGGAAGAAGCGGTTATTTAATCGTATATACGGTATAATGGTTCTCGAGTTCGATGAAGCAAAGAACGCGCGGAACATCAGGCTGCGGGGCACCGGGTTCGATGCCTTTGCGAATATCGATGTCGACACGGCAATTTCCAGCGACGATACCCGCGAGGATTACGGGGAAAGCCGTATGAGAGTGGTTGGTTTCATCGAAGGCCGGCTTCAAGCGGCGGTGATCACGCCGCGCGGCGGACGAATCCGGGTCATCAGTCTACGCCGCGCAAATCGCCGGGAGCGCAAGCGCGGCCGGACCCGGTGCCGGGCATCGGTGGAACCACCCGCTCAGCCGGGTGCGGCGGCGTAAACTTGCGCGTGTTCCTCCTTAGGAGAAAACTTATGAGAAGGAACGCAACGCGTCCCAGCACAGAGAATCCTGAATGGACGGCGGACGAGATCCGTTCGGCCCGCCCGTTGATGGACGCTTTGCCCAAAGCAACCGCCGCCGCCGTTCGGCGGTACCGCGGCCAGCGAGGTCCTCAGAAAGCGACCACAAAGGAACTGATCAGCCTGAGAGTGGACCGCGACGTGGTGGCGGCTTATCGCGCTACCGGGACCGGATGGCAGACGCGGGTCAATGACGTGTTGAGGTCGGGACTTCGTTCGGTACGGACTCGACTAGAATAAAACTGTATGGCAACTGCGGCTCTGATCTCCGTAGAGGAATACCTGGCTTCGGCCTGGCACCCGGACCGCGACTTCATTGAAGGTGAGGTGCGCGAACGAACAATGGGGGAATTCAGCCACGGCAGGCTGCAGCTGAACATAGGGACCTGGCTGAAATCCCGCGAGAAGGCGTGGCGTTTTCGCGCCGTTACCGAGGTCAGGCTACAGATATCGACAAGCAGGTTCCGAATCCCCGATCTGATGCTGGTGTCAACCGATGCGCCGCGCGAACAGATCGTCCGCACTCCGCCGCTGGTTTGCATCGAAATCCTCTCGCGCGGCGACAGTATGCGCGACATGATGGACAGGCTCGATGATTATTTCGCCCTCGGCGTTCCCGTCTGCTGGGTGGTCGATCCGGTGCGCGGTTGCGGGTGGATTGCGACGCCCGGCCATTTGGCGGAAGCTTCCGATGGCGTGCTCAGAGCGGGAGCCATCAAAATGCCGCTGGCCGAAGTTCTCGAAAACGAAGACTGATCCGCGAGGACCGGCGGATGCCCGCTACAGCAACCCGTGTTTCCGCATCTTATAGCGCAGCGCATCGCGGCCGATCCTGAGAGCCCGCGCCGCCTGCGACTGATTTCCGTTCGCCCGCGATAACGCCTCTGCGATCAGGTGCTTCTCGTGTTCCTCGAAAGTCTCCGAATCGGGAATCGGCGCGGGGCTGGCCGGCGCCTGCGTGGTCTGCGGATGCCGGGCCGGGAAGCGCAGATACTCGGGCAGATCCTGCACGTCGACCGTGTTGCCCTGCGCCATCATGCAGGCGTGGCCCAG
>Ga0302319_10012255_pt1 | contig 16181 bp, 15 predicted proteins | sample Bog_T0_2_FD_203319 | JGI IMG/M metagenome (GOLD analysis project Ga0302319, IMG submission 203319) | Peat permafrost microbial communities from Stordalen Mire near Abisko, Sweden - Bog_T0_2 | ecosystem: Environmental > Terrestrial > Soil > Wetlands > Peat | place: Sweden: Abisko, Stordalen Mire...
CGATCAGCGCGATCATCTTCGGCGGCAGGCGGGCCGGCACGATGCCCCTCGTCTTCCAGGCGTTCAACTGGATCCACGGTGTGTTCGTCGGGGCGACCATGGGCTCGGAGACCACGGCGGCCGCCGCAGGAGGCGTCGGAATCATACGCCGGGATCCCATGGCGATGCTCCCTTTCTGCGGCTACAACATGGGTGACTATTTCAGCCACTGGCTCAGGATGCGGAAGATCATCAGGCGGCCTCCAAAGATATTCCACGTAAACTGGTTTCGGAAGGACCCGGACGGAAAGTTTGTCTGGCCGGGCTTCGGGGAGAACCTGCGCGTGCTCAAGTGGATCGTCGACAGGAGCCAGGGTCGGGTCGGGGCCGAGGAGACGCCCCTCGGCTGGATGCCCTGGATCAGGGACATACCGATCGCCGGCATCCCAGGCTACCGGCGCGAGGACCTGGAGAAGGCGCTGGCGGTCGACGTCGAGGAGTGGAAGCGGGAGATCCTGCTTCAGGACGAGCTGTTTATGCGCCTTTACAACGATCTTCCCAAGGAGCTTCTGTTCCAGAAGGAACTGCTCATAGCGCGTCTTTGACACATCCCATGCAACTCGCGGAACCAAAACCAAAAACAGGGGCCACACGCCCGTTTCCCGTCCTGACGGCGGACGAGGCGGCCCTCCTGATCAACAATGGCGAAACCGTCGGCTTCGGCGGCTTCACGGCTGCCGGGAGTCCGAAGGCGATTCCCCTGGCGATCGCGCGGCGCGCCGAGGCCGAACACGCCGCCGGGCGTCCATTCCAGATCGGGGTCGTCACGGGAGCGTCGACCGGGCCGTCGCTGGACGGCGCCCTCGCGAGAGCCAATGCCATCCTGTTCCGGACCCCTTACCAGTCCGACCCCTATCTGCGGCAGCGCATCAATGCGGGCGAGACAAGGTTCTTCGACCTCCATCTCAGCCAGCTTCCCCAATACGTGCGCTATGGATTCCTCGGGAAATTCTCCTTCGCGGTCGTCGAGGCCTGCGACGTGACGCCCGACGGGCGGATCATACTGACGTCGTCGGTCGGCGCCGCGCCGAGCTTCTGCCGGAAGGCCGACAGGATCCTCATCGAGCTCAACCGCCGCCATCCCGCGAGCCTGCGCGGATTCCACGATATCTACGAGCCCGCCGACCCCCCGGAGCGCCTGGCGATCCCGGTATTTTCCCCCTCCAGCCGGGCGGGAGTGCCGTACCTGCAGGTGGACCCGGCAAAGATCGCCGGCGTGGTCGAGACCGACCTGCCGGACGAGTCGATCGGCTTCGCCCCGGGCAGCGCGCTGACCGAGAAGATCGGGGCTAACGTGGCGGAGTTCCTCGCGGGCGAGCTGAAGGCCGGCACGATCCCCAGGAAGTTCCTGCCCATCCAGTCGGGCGTGGGTAACCTGGCCAACTCGGTGCTCGGGGCGCTGGGCTCCAATCCGGATGTGCCCGCCTTTGAAATGTACACGGAGGTGATCCAGGACGCGGTCGTCAACCTCATGCGCACGGGCAGGGTGCGCTTTGCCAGCGGCGCGTCCCTGAGCGTGAGCCCCGAGGTCCTGCGGGAGCTTTATGGCGACCTGGAGAGCTACCGTTCGCGGGTGCTCCTGCGCCCGCAGGAGATATCCAACAACCCCGAGGTTGTCCGTCGCCTGGGACTGATCACCATCAACACCGCCATCGAGGCGGACCTCTTCGGGAACGTGAACAGCACCCACATCCTTGGCCGCAAGCTGATGAACGGGATCGGCGGATCCGGGGACTTCACCCGAAACGCCTTCCTGTCCATCTTCACCTGCCCCTCGGCCGTCGACGGGGGCAAGATCAGCACGATCGTGCCCATGGCCAGCCACGTGGACCACAGCGAGCATTCGGTGCAGGTGATGGTCACCGAGTGGGGCGTCGCAGACCTGCGCGCCAAGGATCCGTCCGAGCGGGCCGAGCTGATCGTGGAACGCTGCGCCCATCCCGATTTTCGCGACGATCTCCGCAGGTATTTCCGTCTCGCGAAGGGAGGGCACACCCCGCAGAGCCTCGGCAAGGCTTTCGCCATGCACCAGCAGTACCTCAGCACGGGCGACATGCGTGGCGCGGACTGGGGCGGATGAGCGGGAGCGGGCCGGCGGCGCAACCCAAGGGGGAGCCCCTCCATGCCGGGGGCGTTCATTGCGTCGTCAGGCCGCTCCGCTCGGATGACGAGTCCCGGCTGAGGGAGTTCTTCCAGTCGCACTCGAGGGAGACCGTGCAGGCGCGTTACGGGTACATGATCGGCACCATGACGCGCGAACGTGCCCGCAGCCTGGTCAATGTCGACCAGGTCAGGGATGTCGCCCTGGGCGTCTTCGAGGGGCCGGAAGGGGATCAGGTGCTCCACGCTGTGGGCCGTTACTACACGGAAGGGGACGGCGGCGGGGCGGAGGTCGCCTTTGTCGTGCGGGAGTCGAAGCGCGACATGGGCCTTGCGACGTTGCTGCTCCGGCGCCTCGCGTCCGTGGCGGTCGGGCGGGGCCTGACCCGATTTGTCGCCTTGGTGCTTCGCGACAACAGGCCCATGCGGCGGATCTTCGACAGATACCGGCCGGTTGTGGCGCCCGAGACGGGTTCGGATTGCCTCCGATACGAGATTCCGATCGATGGGATACTGGCAAAAAATGCCCCGATTTCGTCAAATTCTGCGGAGCGCAAAACGCAGCGGGGGCCATAATGGAGGGATGGAAAAGAACCTGGTCCAGATCCTCAAGGGCCGCCGCGCGCCCATCCGCCGGCGGTGGGAGGTTCTTCTCCGTGAGGCCAAGGCCAGCGATCCGCTCGCCAATCCCGACGCCCTCATCCACCTGATGGATTGGACGATCGACCAGGTCGTGCACGCCCTCAGGCAGGAGCCGGCCAGGCGCCTCAAGCGCGCCCCCGGATATTCCGCGGCACAGGCCGCCTGCCGCTGCGGCCACAACCCCCTCCTGGCCTATTTCCTGGCGGGGGAGCACGCGTTCATCGAGGCCGTGGCGGAGAACTGGAAGGACCACGCCGACTCGCCCCCGGAAAATGCGGTGGCGGAGGTCTACCTCGCGTTCCACAGCGTGGCTGGGCGGGAGCTCGGTTCCTTCTGCGCCTTTTGCCAGCACCGCGACGCGTTCTGCGAAAGCCACGAGCCCGGGCATTCCGGCCCGGACCAGATCGCCGCGGGCGCCTGACAGCCCCCGCCGGGCGGAATCCTTCCCCCTTGCCCCGCCGCCCGGGACTGCCATGGTCCGGCCATGGCGCCAAGACCAGTCACCGGCAGGAGAGGGGCGAAGGGCCCCGCTGCGGCCGCTTCGGGGCTGCAGGCTGCGATCGACGAACTGCGCGACATAAAGGCCGCCCTGGACGAGCATTCGATCGTCGCCATCACCGATCCCGAGGGACGGATCACCTACGTGAACGAAAAGTTCTGTGAGATCTCGAAGTGGTCCCGCAGGGAGCTTCTCGGGCGGGACCACAACATCATCAACTCAGGCACGCATCCAAGGGAGTTTTTCAGGCGGATGTGGGCGACCATCGGCCGGGGCCGGGTCTGGCGCGGGGAGATCAGGAACAGGGCCAAGGACGGAACGCTCTACTGGGTCGACACCACGATCTTTCCCCGCGTCAACGACAAGGGCAAACCCACGCAGTATGTGGCCATCCGAACCGACATCACCAGGCGCAAGGAGGACGAGGCGAAGCTGCGGGAATACACCGAGGAAATCCTCAAGGTGAGCGAGCGGGAGCAGCGCCGCATCGGGGCCGACCTGCACGACGGCATCGGCCAGCAGCTCACCGCCATCGAGCTGCTCTGCGTGGGGTTGAAGAACGACCTCGCCGCGGAGGGCTCCAGGAACGCCTCCCAGGTCGACCGCATTGCGCGCAGGCTCCGATCCGCGATCGCGCAGGCGAGGTCCCTGGCCAGGGGACTTGCCCCTGTGGACAACCAGCCCGACGCCCTTCGCACCGGCCTCGCCGAGCTGGCCGCGCACACGAACTCGATCGGGCTCCTCAAATGCAGGCTGGACTGCGGCGCCTATGCCAACCTCGGCGACAGGGCCCGGGCGGGGCACCTCTTTCGGATTGCGCAGGAGGCCGTGAACAATGCCGTGAAGCACAGCCGGGCGGCCGAGGTCGTCATTCGGCTCGAGCAGAAGGGCGACGTCATGGAGCTCGAGGTCCGCGACAACGGCCGGGGCCTGCGGGATTCGAAACAGGGCGGCATGGGGCTGCACATGATGAAATACCGCGCGAGCGTGATCGGCGCCGAGCTCTGCGTGCGCCCCGTGGAGGGCGGCGGGGTCTCCGTGCTCTGCTCGCTCCGCACCAGGCTTTGACGCCATGGAAAAGAGGCCGCGCACACGGATACTTCTGGTGGACGACCATCCGTTCATGCGGGCGGGCCTGGCGCAGCTCATCAACAGGCAGCCTGACATGGAGGTGGGCGGCGAGGCCGGCAATCCGGGCGAGGCGTCGCGGGAGCTTGCGCGGAGCCGCACCGATCTGGTGCTGACGGACATCACGATGCCCGGCCGCAGCGGCATAGAGTTCATCAAGGACCTCCAGGCGCAGTACCCCGAGCTGCCGATCATGGTGATCTCCATGCACGACGAGCTCATGTACGCCGAGCGCGTCCTGCGTGCGGGCGCGCGCGGCTACATCATGAAGGAGGCGGGCGGGGAGAACCTGCTTGCGGCGCTCAGGCTTGTCATCGGCGGGCAGATCTACGTCAGCCCCCGCATGGCCACCAAGGTCCTCGCGGACCTCTCCGTGCGCCGCCCGCGCGGCTCGGCCTCGCCGATCGAGGCGCTCACCGACAGGGAATTCGAGGTCTTCCGCTTCATAGGCCTGGGGCGAAGCACCCGGGAAATCGCCGACCAGCTGCACCTCAGCCCGAAGACCGTCGACGTCCACCGGAGCCACATCCGCGAAAAGCTTGGGCTGAAGGGCTCGACGGAGCTCGTCCGCCATGCGGTGCGCTGGATCGAAAGCCAGGATCCGGAGCCCCGGGAATAAGGGAAAGCTGTAGGGGAAACCCTTAGCGAGATCGGGTGGCAGCCCCAATTTTCAGCAGTTCGGTCTGCTGATAGGCTGGGGCACCATGAAAAGCGAAATCTTCACCCACCTGGGACGATCGGAAGTTTACAAGGCCTATCAGAAGGCCTTCCAGGCGACGACCGGACTGCCGCTGGCCCTGAGGGGCGTGGGGACGCTCCAATCCCCCCTCCAGGGTTCGAGCTACGGCAGCTCGCTTTGTTCACTCATGGCACGAACCAACAGGTCCTGCGCCGCCTGTCTCGAGATGCAGCGCAAGATGGAGGAGGGGGCTGCGGAGAAGACCAGCACCATCGAATGCTTCGCCGGGCTCAATGAATCCGCCGTGCCGGTCCGCGTGGGCGAGAAAGTGGTCGCCTATCTCCAGACGGGCCAGGTGCTCTTCCGCCGGCCGTCCGCCACCCGCTATCGCCGGATCGCGGCGCAGTTTGCGGAATGGGGCTCGCCCGTGGACACCGCCGAGCTCCGCCAGGCATACTACGGCACCCGGGTCGTCGCCCGTCCGCAGTACGAGTCGATCCTCCGCCTTCTCGGAATTTTCGCCCAGCATCTCTCCGCCGTGAGCAACCAGATTGCCCTTCAGGGGGCCTCCGCGGAGCCGCCCGCCGTCGTCAGGGCGCGCAACTACATCGAGGAGCACCGCGACGAGGAGCTTTCACTGGCCCAGGTGGCGCGCGCTGTGAACATGAGCGTGTTCCACTTTTGCAAGACGTTCCGCAAGGCCACCGGTTTGACATTTGTCGACTATCTGGCGCGGGTGAGGATCGAGCGGATCAAAAGCCTGCTCAGCGACCCGTACAAGCGCGTCAGCGAGGCGGCGTTCGAGGCGGGATTCCAGTCGCTGTCGCAATTTAACAGGGTTTTTCGCCGGGTGGCGGGAGAGGCTCCTTCGGCCTACCGCAACCGGGTGCTGGTTCGGGCGGCATGAGATGAAGAGGGTTGTCAGGCGCACCGTGCGGATCCCCCGGGGCGTGAGTTCCCGGTGGGGATGGCATTACCGTTTCCTGCGGGCGCTTCGCGAGAGGCTGATCGAGAGCGAAGGGGAGAGGCGCCGCGCGATCGTCGAGCCGCCCGGGACCGGGGTCGGAGACACGGCCGACATTGCGTCCGAGGAGTCGGAGCACGAGTTCTCGGCGGCCCTCTGGAGCGCCGAGCAGAACGCGCTGACCGAGGTCGACGACGCCCTGGAGCGTCTCCGGCTCGGGCGGTACGGCATCTGTGAGGTCACGGGAAGGCCGATCCCCGCCGGGCGACTGCGGGCGATCCCGTGGACCCGATACCTGGCCAGGGTCGAGGATGACCTCGAACGCTATTCGGCGCTCAATCCCGGCCTGGGCACGGCGCTGCGCACGCGTTGAACGGCCGGAGGACCCGGGAGAGGATCCCGTGCGCCGTCCCGGTCAGCCACCGGTCCCCAGAAGCTCGCCAGCCCGGTCGATCAGCTCCATGCAACTCCGGCTGTTGTGGTAGGGGCATTTCCAGACCGTCACCTTTGGCCGGGGCTGCACGACGTTGTGGGAGTCGAGCGTCTGGTACCAGTCCCCGTTCGCACGGTCCACAAACCTCTCCTCGATGAAGTCCCAGGTCCGAAGCGACGCCGCGAGGAACCTCGGGTCGCCCGAAAGCTGGTAGGCGTTCAGGAAGCCGGTGGCACCCTCGGCTTGGGGCCACCACTCCTTTCCGGCATCGGTCACACCGCTGGAATCCCCTTCGTTGCAAACGCCCCCCCACTTGTCGACCCCCTGCGCCAGTGTGGCCTCAGCCATGGCCAGCGAAGTCGCCCTCGCCCTCGCGAGCAGCGCCGGATCGCCCAGGACACGGGCGGCCTCGACAATGAGCCAGCTGAGCTCGATGTCATGCCCGTAGGAGACCCCGTGGGAGGTTGGAGTCCAGTCGTCGCGCATGAAAAGGACCAGATGGTGGGTGTTGGGATTGACGATCCTGGTCAGCATCAGCTCCATCAGTTCCCGCTGGTTTCGGCGAAGTCCAGGATCCGGCCATGCCCTCAGCAGGTTTGTGTACGCTTCGAGGATATGGATATGGGTGTTCTGCGATTTTTCCGAACTGGGGCCGACAATCTCCGGCTTCGTGTCGTCGAGGCGGTCCCACGTGCGCGTGAAGGCCTCGAAATACCCGCCATTGACCGGGTCGTGGGCATGCTCCTCGACCGCACGGTACAGGCCGACCGCCTGGGCGAGCGCTTCCGCGTCGCCCGTCGCCCTGTAGTATTCCGCGAGCCCATAGATGCCGAACACCTGACCGTAGGTTTGCTTCCTTGGGTCCATCGGCTGCCCGTCCGCGGATACGGTCCAGAAAAGGCCCCCGTTGGACTTGTCGAGGAACCGGTCGACAAGGTCCCGGCGCGCCCAGGAGGCCATCTCAAGATAGGCGGGGTCGCGGTAGCGAAGGTAGGCCGCGGAGAAGGTCCAAAGTATCCTGCTGGTGAGCAGCGATCCCCGCGGGGCATCCTTCCGGATCGTCATGTCGGAGTCGATGTACCCGTAGAATCCGCCGCGCTCCCGGTCGCGGGCGTGCCCAAGCCAAAACGGCAGTATGTCCCCGCGCAGTTCCTTCCCGGCCTCCGCGACCAGCTTCCTGAGCGAGGCATCCGCTTCAGCCGGGCGCGGCGGCCCGGGCTGCTCGGTGGCTGTTGCACCTATCACGCTGGGGAGGCAGGAAAGGAGGAAGAGCATGCTGCTCAAATGATTCATTTGGGGTTGCCTGGGGTATCCGACACCGCGGGCCCTTCCGCCGGTGCCCTATGCCGGCAACCGTGCACGAAATTCCCTCCCCGCGCAATCACCGAACCGGCCGGAGCCGGACAGCCGGACAAACGCTCAGAGGGAGTAGGTGATCGACGCGTACGCCAGGGGTCCGCGATAATTCGTGAATCCGCCCGTCGTCGCGTCGGTCCGCCGGAGATAGCCCACCCGAAGCTCACCCTGCAGGCGGTTGTTGAAGAGATGCTTCAGGCCGGCGGTCTCGCTCTGCTCGGTGAATCCCGAGCCGTAGGCCTGGCCTCCCAGGGCAATCTGGGGGTTGTAGTCATTCGCCTGTGTCCATGTGAACTTCAGCTGCAGGTCGGTCTTCTTGTCCACGACGAACCCGCAGATGCCGCTGCCCGCGATGTAGTTGTTGTTGGCGTTCTGGATCGGCGTCGGGATGTTTGTCGTCGTGGAAACGACGACCACGGGATAGGCCGTCTGGATGTAGCTGTAGACCAGGTTGACGTTGCCCTGCAGGTAGATGTTTCTGGTCGGGGTCCAGTTGGCCGTCTCGCTGATCATCTGGGTGCGCACCCGGCCGGAGGTGACCTCGTTACCGTTTCCGCCGGCCGTCGCATTCGCGGTCACGGCCATCATGCCGCTTTCCGGCTGGTAGCGCGTGCTGAAGCTGACGCCGGGCAGCGGCTTGAGGATCACGCTGATCTTGGCTCCTGTGAAGGTGTAGTCGTTCGCGAAGAACGTGCCGTAGCTTCCGGTTCCGACGATGGCGTCGGATCCGATGTACTTGTTCTCATCGTCCTTGCGATAGACCTCGGCCCTGATGGTGAGCGTGCCGAGCGCATTCCAGTTGGCCCCGAACTTGATGTTCTCGTTGTCCTGGTTCCCGTCCTGGAAGAAGACGCTGGAGCTCGGGGCGCCCGCGAGCACGGGGGCTCCCAGGCCGGTCGTCGTGATCGCGGCATAGGGGTTTATCCAATGCTGGCCGGCCTTGTTCACCCGGTCGTCGAAGGAGGCGTAGAGGTCGAGGTTCTGGATCCCCCTGTACTGGAGCGAGACCTCGGGTGTGCCGATGTGTTCGTCGAAATGCGAATAGGTCAACTCGTCCTTTGTGATCGTGTTGGCCGCCGAGATCGTCTTGGCCGTCGACGTCAGGCTCGTGTTCAGGAATCCGCCGGCGCTCGAATTGACGTCGTACTCCTGCCGGTAGGCAACGCTGGCCAGCCAGTCGGCCGTCGGGGTGTAATCGAGCGAGGCGTTTGCCGTGTAATCGTACACATGGGAGCCTCCGAAGATGGCCGCCGCCGTGTCCGCGTTGTAGACGGCATTTGCCGTGGAGCTGTAGGTCGGCGTGATCCACTCGCCTCCGTTCGCCGACGCCAGCTGCGAATAGCTGAGGCCAGTGTCAAAGGCCAGCTGGTCGTTGAACTTGGTCTCGGTCAGGTTGGTCACTCGGATGTTGGTGGTCCTCCGGGACTCCAGGTCATCCTGGACCGTCACGTGGGGATCGGCGGTGACCGTCGAGTTGGGATATTTGACGTAGCTGTGGCCGTCGATGTTGTCGATCGTGTTGAGGGTGCCCTTGAGGGTTTCCGTCGTATTTCCGGCGTTGGCGGTCAATTCCACGTTCAGCGTGTCGTGGTGCTCGTCAATGTTCATCACGGTCGGCGCGATGTAGGGCGTGTTGCTGGGGGCCGCCGTGCCGACCAGCTTGCCGCCGACGATCACGGCATTCGGATTGACGATCGGCGACCATTCGGACGAATCCTTCATCCCATCGCGGATGTCGTCGCGAAAGCTGATGGTGAGGACGGGCTTGTCCGGCATGGCGAGCTTGAGATTCACCCAGAAGGAGCTGCGGTCGACGTGGAGGTCCTCGGTGCTCCAGCGCTCGAACTGGTCGGCCAGCGGGAAGAAGCCGCCTATGCCGTCATAGAAGGTGCGGAATCGGCTGTAGCCTGTGTCGAATGTCCCGAGCTTGTCGTTGTCGAGCTTGAAGCTCGCCAGGTAGTCGTCGGTCCCTCCGAGCGCGTGGCCGTCGATTGTCACCGTGCTGTTGTCGGAGACGTCCTTGGTGTAATACAGGTCCTCGATGCCGGCGGAACCCGTGGCGGGCGCTCCCGTGCGGGTGGCGAAGGCGGCGGCATCGCCCGTGATGGACGGCGCCTGGCCCGAGACCTTGATGTAGCTCTCGTAGGTGGGGAAGGCGTCGGCCTCTGTCGAGGCATCATCGGCAAGCGCACGGACCGCGGGAAGGGCCAGGGCGCCAATCGCGCAGACCAGGGCGGCGCCGCGCCGAAGGTTAAGATGGTTTGTTGGCATGGTGAGGGGTTCCATGGGGCGTTAGGGACGGAGTGACGCGTTGACGTTCGAACCGTGGACATCCTCGTGGCAGCCGGCGGACCAGCAGGTGCCCTCGGAAAGCCGGGCGCCCAGGGAATTTGCATGCGCCCCGCCGCTTGCGAAGCCTCCCACGTTGAAACCGGGGCTGAGGACCTCAAGATGGCACCGCAGGCAGAGATTGGCGTCGCGGGCGACAAGCATCTTGTCGTTGATCGTCCCGTGCGGGTTGTGGCAGGCCGTGCAGCCCTCCTCCCGGATGGCGCCGTGGGTATAGGTGAACGGCCCCGCCTGGAGGGTATGGCACTTGAAGCAGGTCTCGTTCCTGGACGCAAGGGCTGCTCCCCCGCCGCGGATCGCGTCGCCCTTGTGGGTGTCGTGGCAGTCCACGCAGCTGACTTTGCCCGCGAGCACGGGGTGGGTGTGCGGCAGGCTGAACTCACCCCGCTTGTCGAGATGGCATTGGAAGCAGGCGTCGGGCGAGCGGCGGGGATTGACGATGGTGCCGGCCTTGCCGCCGGACTGCACGTGCAGGCTCCCCGGGCCGTGGCAGACCTCACACCCCGTGTCGCCGACCTTCGCGTCGGCGACCCTGAGCCGCGCATGGGTCGCGCTGGCGAAATGGCTGGTTTCGTCGGTGTGGCACTGGACACACTCCCTGCTGCCGACGTACGTGGCGCCGGGGACGCCCGTGCCGGGCACCACAAGGGTCCGCTCGGCCGTCTCGCAGGAGATCAGCAGCAGCGACCACAGCACGCATCCTCCGAAGATTATATTGTTCGCGGACAAACGGCACGAAATCTTCATGGCTTAAAGTGGGGATTGGGACCTGGGGCTCGGGTGCTTTGTCATTTATTATCGGTCATCATGCCGAAAGGTTTCGGGATTGACACTGCATTCCTTGGGCAATCGTGCGCATGTCTTGCCAAGACCCTCCGCCGGCGCGTCTTCGCAGCCACATCCCTGGGACTCCGCGACCGCGTCATCCGCCGCGATCTCGTCCGCCATGGCGCAGAGGGAGTTGTAGTACTGCTCCCGGGCCATGCCCAGCGCGGCGGCTCCGAAGACCTCGGCATCCGCCGGCGAGGCGAATGCGCCGTAGTTCACGGCCACGAGCTGATAGAGGGCCAGGAGGGGCACCCGGTCCGGCTCGACGGCGAAGTAGGGATGCACGCAGAGGCGGAATCCGTCCTCGGGAAGGTCGCCCAGGGGCTCCGGATAGGCGCATTCGTCCGGCTGCAACGGGCCGGCGTCGAAGGCGATCTCGCAGGGATAGCGGACGAAGTCGCGGTCGGCGAGGATCAGCTGCAGCTGCGGCCACCCGATGCGGGCGCCGTATTTTCGCCGGAGATCGGCGCCCTTGCCGGCGACATGCCCGGAGAGCGAGACCCTGGCGTCCTCGGGCGTGGGGCACTCGCGACAGGCTGTCGGGTCCGTGCTCATGTCTCGTTCGACCGGGAAAGCTCCCCCTGGAGTATGGGCACCGCCATGCGCAGCAGGATCGTGAAGCACAGCAGGCCGAACGCCCAGATTCCCACGCAGACCAGCGTCTCGTTCCACGACGGCACGTATTCGACTATCTGGCCCAGGGGCGTGGGGACGAAGCCCGGGATGACCAGGCCCATGCCCTTTTCGATCCAGATGCCGAAGACGCACATGAGGCAGGCGAGGTTCAGCCATTTCAACCGCCGGCTGAGCGGCACCATGAGCAGCACCATGGCGCTCACGTTCAGGGTGACGGCGGTCCAGAACCAGGGGACCAATGCGTGGTGGCCGTCGAGGCCGAGCACCAGGTACCTCCACGAGACGTCGTGCTTGTTGCTGTTGTAGAATTCGGTGAAGATCTCGTTCGCGAGGAGAAAGACATTGATGATCATCGAGACCTGGACGATTGCCCTTAGGATGAGAAGGCTTTGGTCCGAGATCATCAGCCGCTCGCCCATCCGCCAGGTGATGATCTCGTTCATCCTCGGGTTGCGCATGAGCCTCCGCAGGGAATCCGCGGGCAGGCATAGGATCTCGCCGGGCATCGCAGCGATGGCGGTGGCGGCGCGCGGGGTGCCGGCGATGGCCGAGACCTCCCCGAACTGCTCCCCGGGTCCGATGTTCCTTGTGATCCGCAGCCTTCCCCGCTCGGCACGCTTCACCACGACCCGGCCGCTGAGGACGAAGAACGCGTCATTGTCCAGCGAACCCTGCTGGAGAAGCACGTCGCCGGCGGCGACCTCGATGAAGGTCGCCCCGGCAAGGCAGGCCTGAAGCTCGGACGGCGACACCGCCGCAAGCTCGGGGAGATGCCTCGCGAGATGGTCGAGGTCGGCGATGGTGGCGTCGCGGCGCCTGAGCTCCGTCCTTCCGGTGTCGGGGCCCTCCACGGGGCTCCCGGCGCCGGCCGAGGACGCCGAAGTCCGCCGAACCACCTGGAGGGCAAGGATCACGAACGCAGGACCCGCCGTGAACGCGGAGGCAAGGAAGCGCGGACCGACGATTGAGGAATTCCAAAACGGCCGGCCGCCGAGGCCGACGTAAAGGAACGCCGTGACGGTGTGGATCGATATCGCCCAGACAATGGCCGCAAAGACAAACGGAATGTAGAGCCACTTGGCCGGCTTCCTGTTGCGGTACCGGCAATAGAGCAGGTAGCCGCATATGTAGACGTTCAGGAGCAGATAGCCGTTCAGGACGAGGACGTCCCAGCTCAGCATCGATCCCGGAAAGTGGAAGACCCCGATGCCCGGGATAAGGTGCCAGAAGCGGTCGGGACGGCCCAGGTCGACGGTGACGAACGCAAGGCACATGAGGATGGCGGCCACCGCCAGGAGCTCGCCGAAGATCACCAGGTCGTGAAGGTCCTCGTTCTTGTAGATGTAGACGGGGATGACGAGCATCACCGCCGCGGCGGCCATTCCGACAAGGAAGGTGAAGTTCGCGATATACACCCCCCAGGAAACCTGGTCGCTCATCCCGGTTATTTCCAGGCCGGCCACGAACTGCTTGGCGTAGGCATTGAGGCCGACGGCGCAGAGCGCCGTCAGCAGGCCGACCCATGAATAGTAGCGCCAGTCCCCGTCAAAGGAGACAGCGGCGCAGCGGCGCAGGAATCTCAGGTAGTTAAGCATGGCCGGTGTTCAGACGTCGAAGTAGTAGAAGAACCTGGGAAGCGTCCCCAGTTCGGCCTTGAGGACCAGGACCCGCTTGTTCTTCAGGATGTAGGACACCTCGCTGTTGGGATCGAGGACGTTGCCAAACTTGCGCGAGCCCGTCGGGCAGACCTCCACGCATGCCGGATAGCGGCCCGCGCGGGTCCGCTGGATGCAGAAATGGCATTTCTCCATCACACCCTTGTACCTCGGGCGGTTGCCCAGGTACGACATGTTGAGGTTGAGCTGGCTGGCGGGGATGGAAGGCGACGTGAAATTGAAGCGTCGCGCGAAGTAGGGGCACGCCGCCTCGCAGTAGCGGCAGCCGATGCACCAGTTGTAGTCGACCACCGTTATCCCATCAGGCTCCTGCCAGGTCGCCTTCACCGGGCAGACTTTGACGCAAGGGGGATTCCTGCACTGGTGGCATTGCACCGGCATGAAGAACGATCCCGGCACCGGCACCGATTTTGGCGCGTAATCGTGCTCGCTCTTATCCACGTCAAAGGTGCCGTCATTGGGCATCTTGAGCACACGGATGTACTGGATCTCGGGGTTGCGCGACTGGTTGTTTTCCGCGACACAGGCGTGGACGCACTTCCGGCAACCGACGCAGCGTGTCAGATTGAGGGCATACACGAACTCCACGCCGTTCATCGGCTTGTAGTCGCGGACGTGAGGCCGGATTCCGTACTGCCTTTGGACCTCGTCCTCGATCCGGGTGAGCACGCCCTTCATCTCCGCAGGAGTCAGTTCCTTGTAATACTTCTGGAGAAACTCGTCGACGGAGCTGAACTGCCCCAGCTTGCGAAGCGGGGCCAGGCCCGCTGCGACGGCGGCAACCCCGGCCGAAAGCACGGCGGAGGTCCGCAGGAAGCTTCGCCGGGAAATGCCGTTGTCAGTCTCCTCAGGGTTCATGGTTTTCGGAGGCCGGAGGGGCCGGTGGCCGGGGCAGGGGATGGAGCAGATGTGGTCCCGGCATGGGTATCAGCCCCGTGAAGGCGGGTGCGTGGGGATCGTGGCACGACGTGCACTCCTCCCGCCTGATCGGTCCGGAGTCACGGTTCCAGTAGCCGCCCGTGCGGCCGTGGGCGCCCGCATTCCAGTCCCGGTAGGTGGGCCCGTGGCACGAGGCGCACAGCAGCGTTGCCTGCGAGAACTTCAGCTTCTCGCCATCGGGGGTGTGCAACTGGTCGAGCTGGTCGCGATCGTGGCAGTTGTAACAGTTGTTGTTCCTGGAATTGCGCCCATGGGCCATTGCGAAGAGCCCTTCGTGGCCCTTGGTGACCAGCACGTTGCCGTCCGCATCGTAGTCGATCTTCACCGGGTCGTTCGCCGGATGGCATTCCGTGCAGTTGCGCATGCTGATGATCAGGTCCAGATGCTCCTTTGGAAGGACGATCCGATTGTCCGGCCCCATCTTGATCTCGGGCGGGCTGTCCTGGTGGTGGCATGAGTAGCAGGACAGGCCCGAGGCGTCCCCGCCGCTGGCAACCAACTGGGCCGCGGAGATCCGGACGGTGCCGGGCACAATGGCCAGGGCGTCCTGGGCGATGATTGGCTGGCGGACGATCGCCCCCGGCCGTGCGGGCACCCTTGCGAAGGAAAAGGCGAGCACGGCAAACCCCGCCGTAAGGATCGCAAGCACCAGGGAGCTCTTTCGTTGGGGTGTCATCCAGTCTCGTTAACTCCAATCTATCAAGAGGACGGGAGGCCTGCTTGCCGCATCTTGTCGAACCCCGTGCGTTTTTTGTGGAGAGGTCGGCAATCCCCGGACAAGCCCTGCGCCGCATTGAGCAAGAAATGCGCAAGCTTTGACTTCGACACACTTTATCGACGATAACGCAATGGGTGGCGCTGTTACCAAAAACAATCAAAGAGCCACATCCCATGAAACAATTCACGATTCCCGCGTTTGCCGCCGCAATCCTGATGGCGGGCGCCACCGCCACGCTGTCCGCCGACGTCAAGGATAACTGGGGCAGCAACTGCGCAGCCTGCCACGGTCCCGATGGCGCCGGCCACACGAAGTCGGGGCGAATCAAGGGCGTAAAGAACATGACTGACGCGAAGTACCAGCAGGGCTTCACGGATGACCAGGCCGCCAAGCGGATCAAGGAGGGCCTCAAGGACTCCACCGGTAAGGAGAAGATGAAGGCCTTCGGGGACAAGTTTTCCGATGCCGACATCAGCGCGCTGGTCGCCTACGTGCGGGCTTTTCAAAAATAGTCGCCCTCCTGATCCAATGACGCGCCGAATGCCGCGAAATCGCCCTCTGTCAGGAATTGCCCTTCTGGTGGCGGCGTTTTCAGGCCTGGCCGGGTGCGGCAGGGACCAGGAGATAAGCAGCTACAGGATACAGAAGGAGCCGGATGCAGCCCAGGTCGCAGCCGATGCCCCGTCGGCAGACCAGGGTGGTCCGGGAATCCAATGGACGGCGCCTGCCGGCTGGAAGTCGCAGCCCGCCGGCGGCATGAGGCAGGGAAGCTTTTCGCTCGCGGGGCCCCGGGGATCCACCGCCGACGTTTCGGTCGTTTCATTTCCCGGCTCGGGCGGCGACGACCTGGCCAACATAAATCGCTGGCGGAACCAGCTGAAGCTGGCTCCCGTGTCTGCGGAGGATCTCGCCGGCCAGGTGGGGAACCTGGCGGCCCCGGCCGGTGCCTTTGTACTTGCGGACCTTTCCGGGGCCGCAGCGGACGGCCATCCGGCCCGGATCCTCGGAGCGTGGCTCCGGCAGCCCGACCGGGTATGGTTTTTCAAGATGATGGGGTCCTCGGACCTTGTTGGATCGCAGCGGGACGCGTTCATCGGCTTTCTCCGGTCGGTGAACTTGAAGGCCCCCGCCTCGTCCGGACTGCCGCCGGCCCCGGCAACCTCCGAACAGGCCAACACCAACGACCTTCCCCGAG
>Ga0302319_10012258_pt1 | contig 16179 bp, 15 predicted proteins | sample Bog_T0_2_FD_203319 | JGI IMG/M metagenome (GOLD analysis project Ga0302319, IMG submission 203319) | Peat permafrost microbial communities from Stordalen Mire near Abisko, Sweden - Bog_T0_2 | ecosystem: Environmental > Terrestrial > Soil > Wetlands > Peat | place: Sweden: Abisko, Stordalen Mire...
GCTGAGTCCCAGTCCGCGCAGCTGCGGAAAGACGAACCACATCCAGTGCGAGCATTTTTCTCCTGCGCTCAGCTCCGCCACCACCTGCGCGTATACCTCGTCCTGCGCCGCCACGAAGCGTTCGAGATCGAAAGGATCACCCATACCGGCCTCCTTTTGCTCCCCGGCCTTTATCCTCTGGCCGCCTCAGCTATTGTGGCCAATCAGACGACGCGAAACCATCCAAGAAGCGAGCGACATGCCAAGCGAAATCGCAACCCATGCCGCCGGCCCGATCGATGCCACGAGATGCAGCGGCAGCGAAATCTCCGGTCCTGTAAACGTACCCGCGCGCATCGCGGCCATCGCCTCACGCGCCATCTCGAATCCGCCCCAACCGAAGACGCCTGCGGCGAGCACCACGCCTGGAACTGCACGACGCCACGGAAACCGCATCGGAGCAGGCACACGCGCCTCTTCGTGGACGCATTCCATCACGGACGACAAAAAGCCCGAAGAAGGAATCAACTCCTCCTCGCCCGCCAGCATCCGGTCCATCGGGCTCGCCATAGCTTCCCATTTTTCGCCTGAGTTGGTATCCATGCTCAAGCCTCCCTCTCCGCGAACGCGGTCGGCGCCATGTCTTCGTTCAGATGCGGAAAACGCCGTTTCAGCAGGGCCCGGCCCCGCGAAAGCCTTGCCTTCACTGTGCCCTCGGGCAGCCCCATAGTGCGCGCCGCTTCTGCCACATCCATCTCATGAAAGTAGAACAAAATTACTGCTTCCCGATATTTTTGTGGCAGCGCGCGTACAGCATTCCTTACGTCTTCCTGCTGCCGTTGTTCCGCAAGAGCCCTGTATTGCCCGGCAGGCGCCGAGGGTTCTTCAATCTCGTCGAGTGGCAGGTTCAGCGTCGGCACTCGCTTCAACTCTGTCCTATAGACGTTGGCCGCAACGGAAAATAGCCAGGTGGAAAAGCTCGCCTCGCGCCGCCATTGCGCCAGCCCGCGCCACGCGCGCACAAACGCCTCCTGTGCCATCTCTTCCGCCCGGCTGCGATCGCGGCAGTAGCGCCAAGCCATGTTCACCAGCGGACCCTGCCAGCGGCGAACGATGCCTTCAAACGCCTGCACATCGCCCGACAGTACGCGCTGGACGTCGGCCAGATCTTCCGTCGCGGTGCTGGGCTTTGGGGGCAATTCAGGCAGTCTCCGTGGGTCAGGTGCTCTCAAGGCAGTGAGACATATGGTTTGTGCGGGTGGTTGCATTTTCTTTGCACGGAACAATCGCAAAGAAAATGCAACCGGCTTTAGCGGTTCCCGGTCACACCGTTTGCAAGGGGAGAAACCCCGGCAACAGGATCAGGAGGATTGTATGACCAATTTGGCGATGATGGCGTTTAACGAAATGCCAGGTGGATTTGGATTGTGGATGTTTCTGTCAATCGGCGCGGTGGCGCTGTTCGTGGTCTTCATTCCGGTAACCTCGTGGATCGACAGTCAGCGCAGGGAGCGTGAGGCCTTTTACAAGGCAGAAACGACGCGGAGGCTGGCGGAGTCCTCGGGCGAGGGTGCGAAGGCTGCCATTGAGTTGCTGCGAGAGCAGGACCGGATGAGCCAGAGGAAGAAGCGGGAAGGGTTGAAAATTGGCGGCGTGGTCAACATTGCCGTTGGTGTGGGGGTCATGATCTTTCTGCACGCGCTGGTGAAGGAAGAGCCGGTCTATCTGTGCGGATTGATCCCGGGACTGATCGGCGTGGCCCTGCTCACCTATGCGCTTGTTCTGGCTCCAAAAGTCGAGTAAAGCAAATGTCTGAATCGGTGCGGAGCGGGCGACATCCAACAGATAGCTGTTGTAACAATTATCTGTTCGCCCGCCCCATCCAGGGGCTGCGGCGCACGGCAGCCTCAGGAGGCCAAAACCCATGGCGATCGACACCAAACGCCAGCCCGCCCTCTTCATCCCCCACGGTGGCGGCCCCTGCTTCTTTATGGACTGGACCTGGGGCCCCGCCGACACCTGGCTCAAAACCCAGCGCTTTCTCGAGGGCCTGGCCGCGACGCTGCCTTCCACGCCCAAAGCAATTCTGGTTGTCAGCGGGCACTGGGAAGAGCCGGCCTTCACCGCCAGCACCGCCGCAGAGCCCAAGCTGATCTTCGATTACTCCGGCTTTCCCGATCACACGTATCGCCTCACCTGGCCTGCGCCCGGAGACCCGCAACTGGCTGTGCGCGTGGCCTCGCTGCTTGCCAATGCCGGCTTGCCGTCAGCGCTCAGCGCGACCCGCGGCTACGATCACGGCGTCTTTGTGCCGCTTAAGGTGGCATTTCCAGCCGCGGACATTCCCGTCGTCACCCTTTCGCTCGCCGCCAGCCTCGATCCTGCGCTCCATCTCGCCGTAGGCCGCGCCCTGGCACCGCTGCGCGACGAGGGCGTGCTTATCATTGGCAGCGGCATGAGCTTTCACAACCTTCGCGGATACTCTCAGCCCGGAACCGCCGATCGCGCCCGCGCCTTCGATACCTGGTTGACCGCCGCTGTCGAATCCTCGGAACCGCACCGCGATGCCCAGTTGACCGCGTGGCGCGAGGCGCCCTTTGCTGCCTATTCTCATCCCCGTGAGGAGCATCTCGTTCCGCTCTTCGTCGCCGCCGGCGCCGGCGGGGAGGCCGCAGGCGAGCGCATCTTTACCGACGAGCCCATGGGCGCAGCCATCAGCGCCTACCGGTTCAACGGGTAATAGGCAAGCCCTGCCCGCCGCTGTGTATAGTGGGGTTGCGCGGCCGCCCGCCGCGCACTGCCTGCAATCTGGAGAACCCCATGCACCGGCGCGAAATTCTCAAGCTCGCGGCTCTCAGCGCTGCGGCGGTTGCTCTCGATCAACGCAGCGCCGCGCTTGAACCACCTCTCGCAACCGGCCCCATCCCCATCATCGACGCCCACATTCACCTTTTCGACACGCTTCGCCCGGGCGGCGTCCCGTGGCCCGTCAAAACCGACACGCTGCTCTACAAGCCGGCGCTGCCGGCGCGCTATGCGGCGCTCAGCACACCCTTTGGCGTGGTCGGCGCCATCGCCATTGAAGCAAGCCCGCTCCTCAGCGACAATCAGTGGCTCTTGAACGTCGCCGCCGACAACCCGCTCATTGTCGGCATCATCGGCGACCTGGTTCCCGGCTCAGCAACCTTCCAGCAGGATCTCGACCGTCTCCATGGCGATCAGCTTTTTCTCGGCATTCGCTACGGCAACCTGTGGAACCGCGATCTGTCCGTCGACCTCGAAGCTCCCGGCTTTATTGAGGGCCTAAAGGCGCTGGCCCGCGCAGGCCTCGTTTTTGAAACCGCCAACCCCGACCCGCGTCTCATCGCTGCAATTGTTGAAGTAGCCGAGCGCGTTCCCGATCTTCGCATTGTCATTGACCATCTGCCCCACGCGCCCATTCCCACGGAAAAAGACGCGCAGGACGAGTACTGGTCCAATCTGCGGCTGCTTGCCCAGAGCCCCCGCGTCTTCGTCAAGCTCTCGGAGATTCCCGTCCTTGCGAACAAGAAGCTCGTTACTGACCCTCGCGTCTACCAGGCGTCAGTCGACATTCTCTGGAATATGTTTGGCGAGGATCATGTGCTGTTCGGCAGCGATTGGCCCAATAGCGACAACGTTGCCACCTATGCGCAGACATTTTCCATCGTCCGCAGCTACATGGCGCGCAAGACCTATGGCGCGCGCGAGAAATACTTCTGGAAGAACTCTCTCGCGGCCTACCGCTGGACAAAACGGAAGACCGACCAGCCGTCGGCCTAAATTTCACACCGCTGTCGAAGCGAAGGAACTGTCATTGCTCGATCCCGCCTCAAATTCCGCGAGCGCTGCTCCCACCCAACTCGCGGCCGCCGTCGCACACACCATGCGAAGGCTCACGCCGTTCCTCATGACGCTCTACGTGGTCTCGTTCCTTGACCGCGCCAACATTGGCTTTGCCAAGCAGGCTCTGCAAACGTCCGTCGGCATTTCTGAAGCCACCTATGCGCTGGGCGCGGGCTTGTTCTTTATCAGCTACTCGCTCTGCGGATTCCCCTCGAACCTCATCCTCCACAAAATCGGCGCTCGGTTCTGGATCTCGTTCCTGATGGTGGGCTGGGGCCTTGCCTCCATGGCAACCATGTTTGTCCAGGGAGCCACCTCGTTTTATTTGTTGCGCCTTCTGCTCGGAGTGTTTGAGGCCGGGTTCTTTCCTGGCGCCATCCTCTACCTCACTTACTGGTTCCCCAACGAGGTGCGCGGGCGCATTCTCGGTCTGTTTTATCTGGGCGTGCCCTTGGCCCTCATCGCCGGAGGCCCGCTTTCCGGCCTTTTGCTTGAAATGCACCCTCTCGCCTCGCTGCAAAACTGGCAATGGATGTTCCTTGTGGAAGGCTTCTTCGCGGTCGCGCTGGGATTCGTCGCCTTCTGGTTCCTCGATGACAAACCCGCCAACGCCAAGTGGCTTCCGCCTGCTCAAAAGCAGGCGCTCCTTGACGAGCTGGCAAAGGAAGAGCACGAACGCCGCGCCTCCGGGCCTGCGCACCTGCTGCCGATGCTGCGCGATCTCCGCGTGCTGACCTTCGTGCTGATCTATGCGCTGATCCAGATGAGCGTGTACGGCGCCATCTTTTATCTGCCTGCCGAAGTCTCCGCGCTCCTGCACAAGCCGGCCGGACTCGAGGTCGGCCTGGTCTCCGCCATTCCGTGGATTTGCGCACTTGCCGCTGTCTTCTTCCTGCCGCGGGCCGCCGACCGATTTGGGAGCCACCGGCAGCTCGCTGCCTTGACATTGCTCATTGCCGGGCTTGCCAGCTTTGTCTTCCCCACCGCCGGTCCGCTCCTCGGCCTCGCCATGCTGTCCGTAGCAGTCTCCGGATTCATCGCAGTCCAGCCGCTTTTCTGGACCTTTCCCACCAGCTACATGGCCGACCGCGCCAAGGCAGGCGGCATTGCCCTCATCGGCTCCGGCAATCTCGGCGGATTTATCGCACCCAACCTCAAAGTCTGGGCCGATAACTACTTTCATTCACCGAAAGCCGGGCTTTATCTGCTCGCAGCCATCACGGTTGCCAACGCCGGGCTTATCCTGTTCATCGTCAGTAGACGGCCGCGCCCCGAGCCCGGCGCAATCAGCACACAGGTATAATCAAATCCATGTCGGCAGGCGCACAAACCGAAGTAATCGCCCCAGAAACCGCTCAAAAAATGGCGGCTCTTGAGGCGCGCCTGGCTTCGATTGGCAAGCTGATGGTGGCGTACTCCGGCGGCGTCGATTCCGCCTACCTGGCTGCCACGGCTCACCGGGTTCTGGGCAACGGGATGCTCGCCGTGCTGGCCGATTCCGCCAGCCTTGCCCGACGCGACATGGAACAGGCCTGCGCCTTTGCCATGGACCTCGGAATGCCGCTGCAGGTGATCGCCACCGACGAGCTCAACAAGCCCGAATACGCGCGCAACGACGCGAACCGCTGCTTCCATTGCAAAGACGAGCTCTTCAGCGCCATGAAGTCGTTGGGCGCCAAGCTGAGCTTCGGCTCCATCGCCTACGGCATGAATGCCGACGACACCACCGACTATCGCCCCGGCCAGCGCGCCGCCACGGAGCATGCGGTGCTTGCGCCCCTCGCTGAGGCTGGCCTTACCAAGCTTGAGGTCCGCACCCTGGCCAAGACCGCCGGTTACACCCTCTGGGATCGCCCCGCCGCGCCATGCCTCTCTTCGCGCGTCGAGTATGGCCGGACCGTTACCCGCGAAGTGCTGGACCAGGTGGAAAAGGCAGAGGATTCCCTGCGCGAACTGGGCTTCCGCGAGTTGCGCGTCCGCCATCACGGCGAACTGGCCCGCGTTGAGATTGCCCGCAATGAGCTTTCGCGCGCGCTGTCGATCGAAATGTTTGACGCCATCACCGCTGCCCTGCGCAAGTGCGGCTTTCAGTACGTCACTCTCGATACCACCGGCTTCCGCTCCGGCTCGCTCAATGCGCTGCTGCCCGTCGACATCCTCCTCCGCCGCGGCGCTTGAAGGGCCGAGCGAAATTAGCAGGGGCTGAAGCCCGACACTTATTTTGCGGCCGATCGGCACGAGTGAACTCGTGCCCTGATACAAACCGCCTCACCTAGGGCATTTCTCCGCAGTCTGTGGCGGCCCCAAACAAATCTTCGTTCAATCCTGCTGCGTGGTTTCCGATAGGCTCAACCGTTTAAAATCACTACGCGATGCGTATTGGTTACCTTGAATGTTTTTCCGGCATTAGCGGCGACATGCTGCTCGGCGCCCTCGTCGATGCGGGCGTCCCCTTCGACTCACTGGCAAAGACGGCCGAATCGCTGAACGTGGGCGCGCGCCTTGAAGCCCGCAAGGTGGTTCGCGGCGGCCTCACCGGCACAAAAGTCGACGTGATTTCACCCGACTCGCCCGAGCCCGCGCACGAACACGAGCCCCACACCCACTCCCACGCCGAATCCCATTCGCATTCGCACGAGCAACATTCCCACGAGCACACCCACGACGGCCATACCCACACGCATTCGCACAGCCATGTTCACGAAGCGCATGCACACAGCCAAGGTGACAGCGAGCCGCACACCCACGCGCCGCATCGTCATCTGTCCACGATTCTCAAGATCATTGCGGCAGCGCCTTTGTCCGATGCCGTAAAAGCGCGCGCCTCGCATGCCTTTCAGATTCTTGGCGAAGCAGAAGCCGCTATTCACTCCATCCCCGTTGAGAAGGTTCATTTTCACGAAGTCGGCGCGGTGGACACCATCGTCGATATTGTTTGCTCCGCCGCCGGAGCTGAGATTCTCGGCGTCGATCGCTGGATTGCGTCGCCGCTCAACGTTGGCAGCGGAACCGTCAAGTGCCAGCACGGAACCATCCCTGTGCCAGCGCCTGCTACACTCGCCCTGCTGGGCGATGCGCCCATCTACTCCGCAGGCCCGCCCATGGAGCGCGTCACGCCCACCGGCGCAGCCGTGCTGCGCATGTTGAACGTCGAGTACGGAACGCTCCCTGCCATGCGTGTGAAAGCCACCGGCTACGGTGCAGGCGGAAAAGACACTCCGGGCGAGCCCAACCTGCTGCGCCTGCTCGTCGGCGAGGCGAAAGAGCTCACGACTCCTTCCAACGAAGAATCGCTCGCGGTCATCGAGTCGGTCATCGACGACTCCAATCCGCAGGTGCTTGCTTACGTGAGCGAGCTGCTGCTTGAAGCCGGCGCATGGGACGTGTATCGCGTGGCTGTGCAGATGAAGAAGGGACGCACCGGCGTGCAGATCACCGTTCTCTGCCGGCCTGACCTCGTCCCCAAGCTGGAAGAAATTATGTTCCGCGAAACCACCACCATCGGCCTGCACTGGCGCCTTGAAAACAAGCATTCCCTGGTGCGCGACTTTGTTTCCGTAACGACTCCGTGGGGCAAGGTCAACATCAAGGTGGCGCGATGGCCGAACGGCAAGATTGCCAACGCATCGCCGGAATACGAAGATTGCCGCCTGCTATCGACCGCGCACTCGGTGCCGCTGAAGCAGGTGATGCAGGAGGCCATGCAGGCCTTCGCCGCAAAGCACGATGCGGCCCCAACCCCGGAGGCTCACTGATGGATCCCCTCGCAATTGAATCGCTCCTCAACGACGTGCGTGAGGGCAAGACCGCTGTTTCCGATGCGCTGGAGCGTTTGCGCCAGCTCCCGTTTGAAGACATGGGCTTCGCCAAGCTCGATCACCATCGCGCGCTGCGCACCGGCATGCCCGAAGTGATCTTCTCGCAGGGGAAAACCTCCGCGCAGGTCGCCACCATCTTCGCTCACATGGCGAAGGCCGGCGGGAACGTGCTGGCCACCCGCGCTAACGCGGAAGCGTTTCAGGCTGTCCATGCTGTCGAGCCTCGCGCCGAATATCACGAGAGGGCCCGCGCCATCACGCTTCATCAGACCGCGCCCGTTCCAGGGAAAGGCACCATCGGCGTTGTCTGCGCCGGAACCAGCGACCTGCCCGTTGCGGAAGAAGCCGTGGTTACCGCGCGCCTGATGGGCAACACCGTCGAGCTTATCGCCGATGTAGGCGTCGCCGGCATTCATCGCCTGCTCGCGCAGCAGAACTCTCTCAAGGGCGCACGTGTGCTCATTGTCTGCGCCGGAATGGAAGGCGCTTTGCCCACGGTCGTTGGCGGACTCGTGAACGCTCCCGTGCTCGCTGTTCCAACCAGTGTGGGATACGGCGCATCCTTCGGTGGCATTGCCGCACTGCTTGGCATGCTCAATACCTGCTCGCCGAACATTTCGGTTGTCAACATCGACAACGGCTTCGGCGCCGCCTGCATCGCCTCGCTCATCAATCATCTCGTTTGACGGACTAGCAGAGTACGAATACATGAACGATCGCAGAACATTTCTCAAGAACGCAGCGGCCGGAGCTGTTCTGCTCGGCGCGCAAAACAGATTCGGCCTGCCCGCCCTGTTTGCTCAAGGCCCCGATGCCAGCAAAACAAAAGTCACGGTAGCCCGCGATGCAACGCTCGGCGCCGAACCGCCCAGTGAATCGCGCGTGCTTGCTTTGCTCGACAAGGCAATCCTCGCCGCCACCGGCCGGCACAATGCCGTTGAAGCGTGGAGGTTCATTGGCTATCCGCACATCTACAAGAACCGCGTTATCGGCCTCAAGGTGAATGGCGCTGGCGGCCGTGCACTCGCCACTCATGGCGCGCTTGTGATGGCCATCTGCGAGCGGCTGCAGCAGGCCGGCGTCAGTCCGGGCAACATTGTCATCTGGGACCGCAACGCCCACGACCTGGAAGCATGCGGACTGAAGATCAACACCGACCACAACCGTGTCCGCTGTTTGGCGAGCGACACCTTCGGCTATGAAGACCACGAGGATTCGTGGGGTACTGTCCGCGTGCGCCTCTCCAAAATTCTTACCCGCGAGTGCGCGCTCAATCTCAACATCCCCATCCTGCAGGATCACAGCCGCGCCGGTGTTTCCTTCGCCATGATGAATCTCTGCGGAGGTGCCGAACACGCTGAGCAATTCGACAGCAAACCGAATCCCGCGGTCGCGGACTTCAGTTGCATCCCCGCACTGCGCGAAAAAACCAGCATCACGATTGGCGATGCCCTCTCATCGCTCTACGATGGCGGACCCGCCGTTCATCACGACCGAATCAGCCGTCCAAACGCTATCATCGTCGGTGACGATCGCGTGGCAACAGACTACGCCGCGTGGCATATGCTCGACCGCCAGCGCCAGTCGGCCGGTCTGCCTACGCTGGCCGCAGCTGGCCGCACACCAAAGTACATTCACACCGCTGCCGACACCGTACACAATCTCGGGACCGACGATCCCAAGCGCATTGCGATCGTTGAAGTGTAGTGAGCTGAATCAGAGGTTCGTTACAGAAGAAGAGAAGCCGAGCGGCAGGTTTTTGGCAGACTTGTTTTGTGGCAAGTCGCGTTCAACAATGAACCCATTGTGAAAACCCTGATCTCGAAAGAACCCTCCGTGCCCCATCCATGCGACTTTCTTTTGTCGCATGGGTGGGATACCACGAAGCCAACTGGACCCATCCTACGATTGCGGCTGGTGGTTGTGGTGCTGGTGCCGCTCGGCCTGCATCTGCTCAAACTGCTGCTTCTGCTGGTCCGTCAACAGGGCTTCGATTTTGTTGCTCGTGTCCTGCTGGATGGCCTTGGCCTTGGTGCGGCGATCCTGCTGGGCCAGCGTCGAGTCGGCGCGCAGACCTTCCATCTGCTGCCGGCGTGCGCTCAACAGAGGCGTAATCTGCGCCACCTGGTCGCTCGAGAGTCCGAGTCTTTTGCCCATGTGCTCTGCAGCCTTTGCGGGATCGAATTCACGGTGGGGTCGGCCCGATTGCGCTGGCGATGCCTGGGTTGCATCCACACTCGGGTTTTGATTCGCAGCGGGCGCCTGTGCGAGCAATGTGCCCGCGGAAAGCAGTGCGCCCAAAAAGAATGTTGCCTTGATGGTGTTGTTCATTTGTCCTATTCTCCCTTCGGCCATCTAGCTTGACTAGCCAGTGGTTGTGTAGACACAGGCTCGACCAGAGAGTTGCGGCAACATTTTTGGCGCTGATACCGCAGGCAATGAGCGCAGGTCTTTTCGAAACGCAAACCACAACAGCCGCAAGGAAGTTAACCCTGCGGCTGTTCGACTAAATTAAGAGCGAAATCTATCGCCTCTTCGTGAACGTGGAGGGCTAAGGGCGCTAAGCGCCGTCTGCCGCACCGCAGGTGCCTAGGGTCGATCGTAGAACCGGAAGAACAGAGACGGCTTGGCGACCGGCTCGGCACGCGCCACCAGCTCCGCTACCTGCTTGTCGTTCAGCGGTGTAAACTCGCGCGCATGGCTTACGTTCTCTTCAAGCTGCGCAATCGAATCGCACCCAATAATGATTGTGCTCACCGGCCGCGACAGCGTGTAGTACATGGCCTCGCGCATGGTCAGCGTGCCGGGCGTCGGCGCAGGAACCATTCCTTCCCACATGTGCGCCTGCACGTCCAGAGGCTGCGGCGTCCAATTCGAGAGCAACCGTCCGCGCCCCGGAATCTTCATCCCGATGATGCCCATCTGACGTTCCACCGCCAGCGGCAGCAGCGCTTCGTTAAAGCTGTAGTGATGCGGGTCCGCGGCGCTCAACGCCATCAGCACCGTGTCGAACGGATAGCGGCGAATCCCCTCCATCAGGGCATCCGGCCGGTAGTGGCCGGTGAGTCCCAAATGCCGCACTACTTTTTGTTCTTTCATCTCCAACAGCGCTTCCATCGCGCCGCCTTTGGCAAAAATCTCGTTCACGTCGAGCAGTGTGCCCACATCGTGCAACTGCCACAGGTCCACGTGATCGGTCTTCAGCAGCTCCAGCGATTTCTCAATCATCTTGAGCGACTCGTCGCGCGTGCGCTCCTTGGTCTTGGTCGCAAGAAAGGCCCGGTTGCGCCGATGCGCCATCACCTTGCCCACATACTGCTCGCTCCAGCGATCGGGGCCGCCATAAATCGATGACGTGTCAATGTAATTCACGCCCAGGTCCAGCGCCCGCTCGATGAGCGGCACGGCCACGGCTTCGTTGTTCGCCTGTTCGAGCGCGGCCTGCCCGCCCAGCGAGAAGATGCCCACCTTGTAACCCGTCTTGCCCAGGTTGCGCGTCGGCATGGCGGCCGTGGTCTCAGGATTGAACGGCAGCCCTGGAAGGGTGTGGGACGTCTCAGCGCCCAGCGCCGCGGGAGTCAGCAAGGCCGCAGTCATTGCGCCGCCTGCCTTGAGAAATTCACGACGATCCTGCCTGCCCACCGATGATGGCTGCGTGCTCATTACGTTCTCCTTGCTTTGTACGAACCTATGATCAACATCATAGTCCCGCAGCCCACGGTGATGAGACGATGCCCAACTTGGCGCTACCACAGCCACAGCAAACTGCCTGGAGGAGTTTGCCATAGCTCGCTGGTTTCAAGATTCGGGGGATTTCACGAAACTAAGAATTGCGCTTCACTCTTCAAGCTGCCAGATCCTCCGGCAGGAACAGCGCAAACACGGAGCCGGAGCGACTCGGCACCTGCCGGCTGCGAACCCGCAGCGCTCCCTTGTGGCGGGATACGATTTCGAGGCTCACGGAGAGTCCTAATCCCGTGCCATTTTGCCCTTTGGTTGTGAAAAAGGGCTCAAATATTTTTTTTCGGACGTCGGGATTTATCCCGGCACCTGTGTCCGCGACGGTAATGGTGATCCCTTTTCTTCCGTTCGACCAGCTCGTGGCGCATCGGCTGCGCAAGAGCAGCCGCCCGCCCGAACTCTGCATCGACTCGATGGCGTTGGAGATCAGGTTACTGACAACCTGACGGATTTCGCCTTCGACACAATTAATCGGCCGAGGCGATCGGATTCTTTGCTCCACTTTGACCCGGCCGCTCGCGAGCCGGCTCTGGTAGATTTTGACGGCGCCCTCAATCAGTTCCACGCTCGATGCGGATTTCAGACCGGCTGACTGTTTGCTGAAGCTGAGTGTCTGATTCGTGATGGCTGCAATGCGGCGAAGCTCGCTGTCTGCCCGATCAAGATACGGTTCCGCTTTGTCCAGGGATGGAGCCAATCGCGCCAGGTATAGAAGATTGACCACTGCTCCGAGTGGATTGTTGATCTCATGGGCAATCGAAGCGGTGAGACGCCCGACCGCCGCCAGCTTTTCGTTCTGGATAAGCGCCTTTTGTGTACGCCGGCTTTCCGTAATGTCCACGCCAAGCACGATGATTCCGGAGATTGTGCCGTCCTCTTCGCGAAGCGGCTGATAGACAAAATCGAGGTACCGCTCGTCAGGCGCCTGTCCTTCGGCCCAGTTCAAATCGAATCGCGCGGCTTGTCGTTTGACTGGCTCTCCAGTTGCAAATACGCGGTCCAGCATCGCGACATATCCCTGTTCCAAGGCCTCAGGCAATGCGGTTGCCATCGGCTTTCCCAAGACGTCCCGATCCCCAACAAGCTTCATGTAAAGTGGGTTTACCATCGTGATCACATGCGACGGCCCCTCCAGCAATGCGAAGAACGCCGGCGCTTGCTGCACGATACTCAGCAACCGCGATCGCTCCGCATGAAGCGCACAAAGGCTAATGTCGAGTTCTTCCTGACGTGCACACAGTGCTTCGACTGCCGCGTCGCGCTCCCGGTCGGCAATGGACAAGCCCGTCACATCCTGGCAGAGGGTGAGGATGCCGGCAACCCGGCCGTTGGGCTCAAAGAACGGGCTGTAATTGTAGTGAAAATACGCATCTTCCAACTTCCCATTCCGCAGGATGGGAACCAGGGCGTTCTGGTGCGACACCGTTCGGCCTTGATAGAAAACGGATTCAAGTTGTTGCCCGACGACCGGCCAGACATCTGTCCAGAACTCGCGCCCGCGCGCTCCCAGCCCGGCGGGATGCCGGTCGGTGAGGATCGGCCGGAATGCATCGTTGTAAATCAGGATCAATTTCGAGCCGCAGAGCAGAAGCATCGGGTGATTCGCGGAGAGCATCATGTTCACCGCGCCCAGCAGCGTCTCCGTCCATTCGCTGATGGCCCCAAGCGCGGTCGATTCCCAGGGAAAGGCGCGCACTCGCTCCGCCATTTCTCCCGTTCCAGCGACGCGCCGCCTTTGCATCGCCGGATTTGCAACTTGAAATTGTTCCCACATTCCGACCAGCCCTAAAGAGTTGGATGCCAAGGCCGTACAGGACAACGGTCACTCAGTCGGTCCCAATTTACTTTCCCAAAAAGCATCTGTAAACGCGCTGAGTTGGCACTTTCGAGCAGGCACAAGGGGGGCCTCTCCGCTTTAGCGAATCGTTCTTCTAGTGCTGCGGAGTGGGTTCCTTGGCGCCTTCCTTCGCGCCATTCACCGCGCCAGTGGTCGTGTTCTTCGTCTTGTCCCAAGCCTTGGTGGTTCCCCTGGCGGTCGCGTGAGCCGCCCTTTTCGTCGTGTGCACGGTTGCATGCGTCGCTTTTTTTGTCCCGTTTTCCGTGGCGTCCGCGGCCTTCACGGTTCCGTGTTTCACCGCATGCCCGGTCTTCACAGCCGCTTGCTTCGTATCGTGGCCGGCATCCTTCATGTCCTGCTTCGCGCTATCCTGCCCTACGACTGCCAACGGCGCCAAAACCAGCGCCGCACCCATCACTACCGTCGTCCACTTCGTCATCGCTACAACTCCTGGTGCTTCCCATGGGTTTGTTTACCGCCGCAATTCTGGCGCGTACCACGAGACTCACAAACCCTTGGATGCAAAAAGGCCGCTCCTGCGAAGGAGCGGCCTTTTGTTCAGTGCGAGAGAACCAGAATGCAGCAGTTAGTCGCCAGATACGGGCTCTGTTTCTGTGTGTCTGTTGATCGGTGAGGCAGCGTTGTTCGAAGCGGGACGGATCGCGTCAAGCCGAACCAGGCCATCTACCGGCTTTTCGCCGAGCACGTGCTCGCGATACAGCTTGGCCATCTGCGCGTTCTCGGCTTCCTGCTTCAGCTTGTCTTCGCGCGCGCGCATCTTTTCTTCGCGTGCGTTCTTGGCAATGCCCAGGTTGTCGAGCGTGTGGTTGGCTTCAGAGTTCACATGCTCCATGTTCAGGGCCAGATCGTGACCTACGTGGCTCATGCCTACTTTCTTGCCGCCCGCGAAGATCTCGTGCCGGCCGTGCTCTTCGTACCACTTGGTCAGCGTGGCCGTCATGTGCATCTTCTCGATGATGTTCCGCCAGCCCACGCCCGTGTTGTAAGCGCAGAAGCTGATTTCGCCTTCTTGCGTGGCGTAGGGAATAATGCACTGCTCGGTGCGGCGGAAGTCGTAGTTGAACAGATCCTGGAACCACATGCCTGCGATGAACAGGAAGTTCCAACGATCCTGACGGCGGATCTTGATGTCCTCGATGGTACGGTCGCCCTTGACACTGCCGTAGTTCTTGCCGGTCGCGTTGAAGGTCTTGTCCATCTTCTTCATCATGTCAGTGATCTTGAAGTGCGTGGGCGACATGAACGGATCGTAGTTGCGCATCAGTGACAGGGCGAGACCGATCACAGAGAGCCACTTGCCGCGAGCCGCGTCATTCACCTTCGCGAGATCCTTGGCCACCTGCCCCATGTCGAGGAAGGCGGTAACAGGAGCTGCTTCTTTGGTTTCCTTGTCGATCATCAGCGCCATGCCGATGCCGCAATTCGGGTGGCAACCGCAGCTAAGCTGGCCCCACTCCGCGCCCGGCCCGTGAATCAGATCGGCCCAGTCAGAGAAGGTGCTCATAAAGCTGATCGGGAACCAGTCGCGCGCCGGCTCGCCGATGCCGCACTGCGTTTTTACGTCGTGCGCCATGTGCGAGAGCGTGTAGCGCTGCGCCAAGCGGCGTTCGTCGGTAATGGCTTCGTCGCGGCCCGTAAAGCTCACCGGCTGGAAGCTCAGGAAGCTGATTTTCTTGGGGTTCGCGAGAGCAAACTGGATGATGTTGCCAACCTGCTCGTTGTTGATGCCGTTAATGATGGTGGTCACCGGAACGATTTCCACGCCGGCTTCGTGCAGGTTGTTGATGGCCTGCAGCTTTACATCAAACAGGTTACCTACCTTGCGGTGCGAGTTGGCAGCGTTTCCGATGCCGTCGAACTGAAGGTACACATACCGGAGGCCCGCTTCGGCAGCCGCGCGGCAAAGTTCCTTGCTCTTCGCGAACTCAATGCCGTTCGATGCCGCCTGCACGCTGTTGTAGCCAACCTTGCGCGAGTAGGCAACCGCATCCAGGAAGTAGGGCGAAAGGGTCGGCTCGCCGCCTGAGAACTGGACGCTCATCTGCCGCTTCGGCTTGATGGTGATTGCGTTGTCCAGCATGGTCTTGATCTCGTCCCACGTGAGTTCGTGGACGAAGCCGACCTGGTTGGCATCCATGAAGCACGGATCGCACATCATGTTGCAGCGGTTGGTGAGATCGATGGTCAGCACCGAGCCGCGCCCGTGGGTCACAGTCGACGTGCCGTGGTTGTGCAGCTTCTCGTCGCCTTTGCCGTGCGCGCGCATGTCGCGGCCGGGGAAGCTCTCTTCGAGGTGCTTGAAGAACGCCGTGTCGATCGACATCACGTCTTCAAAGTGGCCGTGCTTCGGGCAATCCTTCACCATCAGGATCTGGCCGTCGCGCTCGATGATCTGCGCCTTGATCTCGCCCACCTTTTCGTTCAGCAGAACTTCGTGCGGCAGCTTGCCGTCAAGAATCTGCTGGCGAATCTCAGGTACGCACTTCGGGCAAAGCGAATCCGTCGTACGCGGCCAGCCCAGAGGAGGCTTTTCCTTCTGCCAGCTCTTCTGCAGAGGCTTGTCGCTCCACTTCGGCGTGAATGCGTCATTCGGGCTGATCCGGTTCAGCTTCTCAAAAACAACCCACGCTCCCTTGGCTGCGTATACGGCGGCTTTCTCTGCATATTTAATGGCTTTTGGCATGTGGTGCGCTCTCCTCAGATTTTCAGATTTCTTTTGATGAGTGACTGGCCGGCGGATCTTGCCCGCGCCCTGTCTCGAATTCACGAGCGGAAATCAGGTGCTGAAATTGCATTCCTAGGGTAACTGCGCTTGCCGGTCAACCCAATCCCCATTCAGTGAACGGTAGATTCCCCGCCTGAACGGGGATTCCAAGCCAGCGAACGGAATGTCTGGTAACTCGCTGAAAACCGTAGGCT
>Ga0302319_10012261_pt1 | contig 16177 bp, 15 predicted proteins | sample Bog_T0_2_FD_203319 | JGI IMG/M metagenome (GOLD analysis project Ga0302319, IMG submission 203319) | Peat permafrost microbial communities from Stordalen Mire near Abisko, Sweden - Bog_T0_2 | ecosystem: Environmental > Terrestrial > Soil > Wetlands > Peat | place: Sweden: Abisko, Stordalen Mire...
CAGGTCGCGCTGGCAGGGATCATTGGCGGCCACATGGACCTGAACCGGTCCGAACACTGGGTCTTCCGCATCACTCCAGACGCCGTCATGACCCACTATGGCATCAACTACTACCCCAACACCAAGCAGTACGATGTCAACTTCGCCCTCTCGGTCGGGGTGGAGTACAAGTTCAAGAAAAAGCGGTAGCCGACTCCCTACGTCAGGCCCAAAGCCATCCGCACGCCGGATGGCTTTTTTCATCCCGCTGACACAGCCGGAAAACCCCAAGGCTGTCATTTTCATCTGCTTGTGGTATTCTCCACCGTTCAGGGACGGCTGTGGAAAAATGCTGCCGGTAAAGATGCTGTCCCGAATTGCGGAACCGACAGATAGTAGCTAGAGCCTTTCACAAAGGCAAATGAAAAAGGCAGGTCCAATCGAACATGAGAGACACACTGGGAGTTTTGCTTGCGGGTGGACAGGGTGAACGCCTCTTCCCGTTGACCCGCGATCGCGCCAAACCGGCCGTCCCTTTCGGCGGCCACTACCGCATCATCGATATCACGCTCTCCAACTGCATCAACTCGGGCCTGCGCAAAACCTTCATCCTCACCCAGTACAAGGCTCTGTCACTGAACCGGCATATCCGCGAAGGCTGGACCAGCATCGTGGCCCAGGAGCTGGGCGAGTTCTTTGAGATTCTGCCTCCCATGCAGCGCACCGGCTCGGCCTGGTACATGGGCACTGCTGACGCTGTCTATCAGAACATCTACTCCATCGGCAGCGAGCAGCCCAAGCACATGATCATCCTGGGCGGCGATCACATTTACAAAATGGATTACAGCCGCATGCTGGCCTACCACAAGGAGAAAGGCGCGGATATCACCATTGCGACGCTGCCCATCGCTCCCAACGAGGTGAGGCAGTTCGGGGTGGTCGAAGTAGCTGCCAACGGGGAAGTGCTCGGATTCCAGGAAAAGCCGGTCTCCACCAGCTTCCGCTCGCCGTTCAACCCCAACGCCGTCGACGCCTCCATGGGCATCTACATCTTCAATACCGAGGTGCTGCTCAAGGCCCTGATCTCCGACGCCGAAGATCCCAACTCTAAGCACGACTTCGGCCACAACATTCTGCCCAACCTGCTGGGCGAGAAAAAAATGATGGCCTACAGCTTTGTGGATGAGAACAAGCAGCAGGCTCTCTATTGGCGCGACGTGGGCACCCTGGACTCCTACTACGACGCCAACATGGACCTCTGCTCTGTATCGCCGGTCTTCAACCTGTACGACAAGAGCTGGCCCATCCGCACACGTGTCCGCCAGTATCCGCCGGCCAAGTTCGTCTTTGGCGAGCCGGGCCGCACCGGCATGGCCGTCAACTCCGTCATCACCGCCGGCGTCATCATCTCCGGCGCCTCGGTGTCGAACTCGGTGCTGTCGCAGGATGTGCGCGTCAACTCCTACTCCGACGTCGACGCCAGCATCATTTTCTCGCACGTCAACATCGGCCGCCACTGCCGCATTCGCAAAGCCATCATCGACCGCGACGTGCATATCCCCGAAGGCACGGTGATCGGCTACGATCCGGTGGAGGACAAGCGGCGCTATTTTGTTACGCCGAGCGGCCTGACCATCGTCACTCGCGACGCCTCGCTTTTTGAGAATCCCGTGGATCCTGAGTTCCTGCAACGGTATTGAATCCAAACTAGCCGCAAATCCGAACTACGCATCCTTGCGACTCTTTCCCGTCGCAAGGAGGGGCCGGCCACGGGCGATGTACGAGTGCGCGAGGTCGCGCATTTTGGGCCTGGAAATGCTTGCCCGGGGGCTTGTTGATTTAACGTCGCTTTTGGATTGGCGGCAAACCGGCCGAAACCTCTTTCAACGCGACTTAACCGGAACAAGATTCCAGGTGCAAACGGCTGGCAAATCGATGAGTTCCCTTTCCGACAGCTTTCTAGCGATCTCTCGCTTTGACAGCGAAAGAATGAAACCTTCGGTGAAGTTTGAATAGCAGAAGCCTGATGCCCAAGCATTAATTCCGAGTAGCAGGTGATCATCGTCTATCCACTTGATCGCCGTCGTATTCACCCCAGGGGTCTTGCAGGTTCGTTTGGCGTCCAAGGCGAACGTCTTCTCTGCCAGTCTAATAAGCTCTGTGTCCTCAGTGATAGCGCCATTGGATTTCGCGCGGAACAGCTGCGTTTCTGCGCTGGAGGCGTTCTCTTGCCATGTAGTAGCAAAAGGTCCGGCCCGCGAAACCGTCAACCAACCCTGCGCGGGTTCGAAATCTTTATGCTTCTGAACCAGGATGCGGCTACCTTTCGAAAAGCTGATTGTGGCGTCGACGCTTTTGGAGTCTGGGTGCTCAATCCGGATTGCCACCCCGTCCCGTTCGACCTGCACGGGCTGGGCAGGATCATCGCTCATGGCGTAAAAGTAGGCTCCGTCCTGCGCACACCGGTCAATGCTCCGCTGCAGCAGCTTTACATGGCCCGTGGCAAAGAGGAGTCAGGCGGTGAAGGGAAGCATCATGGATAGCAGACTACCATCGGATAGCAGAGCGACTGCAGCTGGGGCTCGAGTCCTCAACAACGTGCTCGGGGCATCTTTCCCTGTGGGCCGCACTCCCTCCGAGCGTTTTGCCGGCAATCACTCTCCAACTCCATTTTTCCGGATCCGGATTCTTTCAGATCAATAGCTTGCCGCCCCGTTAATCCTGGCCCATCCCGCAGGTTTGATCTAAGCTCTCTGTATGGCTGAGCCGACACCGTACAAAGCAATTACAAAAGAAATTGCGGTAAGCGTTTTACCCACTTACCTTGAGGCGCAATCCTCGCCGGGCAACTCGCAGTATTTCTGGGCTTATCGAGTGCTCATCGAGAACCAGGGACGGGAAACGGTACAGCTACTGAGCCGGCATTGGATGATCACCAACGCGCGCGGCGAATTCACTGAGGTCAAGGGCGCGGGTGTCGTTGGCGAGCAACCCGTCCTCAAACCCGGCGAAAGCTATATCTACACAAGTGGAGCGCCGCTCAACACCACTTCGGGGATGATGGGCGGCGCCTACCAGATGGAGAGTGAGACGGGTGAGCGGTTCGATATTGAGATACCGACATTCTCGCTGGATATTCCAAATCAAGCTGCGCTGCTGAACTGAGAATTCGGGGGCTAGCGGCTTTAAGCCTTGCAAAATGCTCAGCGCGCCGCAATGTACTCAGTGTTGTACTCCCCGCCTTCTTTGAACCGCTTGGTGATCAACGACAGTCTGCGAGCGAGACGGCTCACGGTTTCGCAGTCGCTATCCGGGGGTTCCGTAGCGGCGTCACTGTCGCCGTTACTCTGTCCCATGGCGCCGAGCCATGTGCCCAGGCGATTGATATCGTTCCTGCTGCCGCCGCTCCAGTTGTTGCCTGGAGGGTCACCGACTCCAACCCAGATCATGCCCATCTGCATGGCGAAGACTGACAGTGATTGCAAGGTGTTCAGTTTGTCTCCATTTTGAGAGGCCGAGTTGGTAAATGCGGCTGCGAACTTGTCTTTCCACGCCTGTTTCAGCCAGGGTTCGAACGCCCACTCCAGGAACATTTTGAACACGGCGGAGGTGTCGCCCATGAAGGTTGGCGATCCGAAAATGATCGCGTCCGCTGCGTTGAGGATTTCAATCGCGGCCGCATTCTTCCAGCGTCCTTCGTGCAAATCTTCTTTCCTTATTTCCACCAAGTCGGCTGTGACTCCATCGACAGAGCCGCATCCCTTTGCGGCTGCGTGAGCCAGGCGCGCTGTGTGGCCGTGAAGAGAATGGTAGACAATGGCAACCTTAATCATGGATTTCTCCTCGCTCTCGGCTATAGGATACCCGCTCACTTGTCAGGTTTAACAAACGGACTCTCATCGCTGGCCGACAGGTCAGAGTATCGGATGCAGAACCATCCGGCCATAGGCGAGGAACGCCATCAAAAGGCCCAGCACGCCGCTCATGATAGTCGGCGAGACCTCGCGGTACTTGACGTGTACTCCGACGAACACCAGGCTTTCCACGGCCAGGATTGCGGCGGCAAGGATGGTCAGCTGCGGGTTCCAATGGAACGCGTCGGGGACGATGAGCCCGACCGTGCAAACAAGCTCCAGGATGCCCAGGATCGTCCAGGCACTTCGCGGCAAGGCGCCAAAGGACGGGACGTCCTGACTCACCTTATCGAACAGAAAGACCTTCATCACGCCCGACGCTGCATATAAGAATGCGGCGAGGGCTTGCAGGACCCATAGCAGTATGTTCATCGTGCTCCCAAGTTTAGCGCATTCACATGACCTTAAGGTTGCAGTGTGTATGCTCGACTCCGACCGGTAGCAGAGATCCGCCCTCGGCCCGAAATAGCCTCACAGGGCATCCGTCTCGCCCATTCGCCGCAACACCAATCTCTCGCAGTACGAATCAAGGAGAAGTCATCATGAATCTGAAACCGCTCGTTCTTGCCACACTGGCTCTTGCTCTGCCCTCTGCCGTCCTCGCCCAAACCCCGGATCCCGGCCCGTACAAAGTCCTCAAGATTCAGCTCGTGGGCGGCGAAGGCGGCATGGATTATGTGACTGCGGACCCGGATGGCCGCAATCTTTACGTGGCCCGCTCCGGCAAGACCGGGCACATTGGCGTGTTCAACCTGGACACGCTGGCGCAGGTTGGCGATATCCCCAATACCAGCGCACACGGCGGCGCTGTGGACACAGCAACGGGCCACGGCTTCGCGACCTCCAGCCCGGTGACCATGTTTGACGCGAAGACCTTCGCGATCCTCAAGACCATCGACACCAAAGGCCGGCCTGACGGCTACCTGAACGACGCCTACAACCACCACTTCTACATCCTCAGCCACGAGGAGCCGAATATCATTGTGCTCGACGACAAGGACGGGGCGATTCTGGGCACGATCAATATCGGTGGGGCTCCGGAGCAGGCTGCCAGCGACGGCAACGGGAAAATCTATGTGGACATTGAAGACAAGAGCGCTATTGCCGTGATCGACGCCAAAACCATGAAGATGGTGGGCAAGTACGACATCTCCAGCAAAGGCGGAGGCTGCGCCGGCCTGGCTCTCGATGCGAAAAACCAGATACTCTTCGCCACCTGCCGCGACAAGAACAACATGATCATTCTGTCGGCTGCGGACGGCCACATCCTGACCGATCTGCCCATCGGCACCGGATCAGACGGAGCCGCGTTCAATCCTGCCACCATGGAGGCTTTCAGCTCGCAGGGCGATGGCACCGTCACCGTGGTGAAGGAGAACTCGCCCAGCAGCTTCGTGGTGGAGCAGACTATCCCCACGCCGGCGCGCGCCAAGACGCTCACGCTGGACACCAAGACCGGCCACATCTTCGTCATCACCGCGGAATACGGCCCGGTTCCCGCCGTTGCGCCCAATGCGCCTCCGCCACCGCCCGGCGCTCCGGCATGGATGCGCGCCCCGCGTCCGCCCATGATTCCGGGGTCGTTCCAGATTCTTGAGATTGGCAAGGAGTAGTTGATCGAGGGAGGTTACGCGCCAGGTCTGGAGATCCCAAGCCCGGCGTGTAACCTTTCCTCCATCCGCGCATCTCACAGGCGGGTGCAGACATGCTGAATTTGACACAATCTGAGCAGCGTAATCTCGGACGCCGCGCCTTCATCATTGGAGCCGCCGGAGTCGTCAGCGGCATCGCTTTCTGGGGTTTGCGGCGCAGCACCGTGGCAGCGGCCAAGCCGTTTGCCCCAGACCAAGGGCCGGCCACCGTCACCATCGCCCAATTCTCCCCGGACGGCAAGCGCACCGGAACAGTGACAGTTCCGCGGGTCATCAAGACGGACCAGGAGTGGATGCGTCAGCTCTCGATGGACTCCTATCGGGTGACGCGCCAGGAAGACACCGAGCGCCCCTACACCGGAACCCTGCTCAACGTCCACGACCGCGGCATCTTCCACTGCATCTGCTGCGATCTGCCGCTGTTCCGCTCCGAGACCAAGTTCGACTCCGGCACAGGCTGGCCCAGCTTCTACCAGCCCATCGCCGAAGAGAACGTGGTGAAAACGGTGGATGGCAGTTTGATGGAAGTCCGCACCGCCGTGTCTTGCCGGCTCTGCGATGCGCACCTGGGACACGTCTTCGACGACGGCCCGCCGCCCACGGGGATGCGTTATTGCATGAACTCGGTGTCGCTGAAATTCACCAAGCTCACCTGATAGGGTGAGCTGCCCAGCCTATTTCTGCGCCGGCTTGGCCGCCGGTTTGCCCGCTGGCTTTGCTCCGGCCGCATTGTGTGTCACAGCCGCGACCAGCGGGACGATCCGGGCCAGCTTGATCTTGTCGATGTCAGGAAAATTGGCCTTGACGTAGGTGTCACCCTGGTCGGTGAGCAAGTCCTGGCGCGGGGATTCGCCATAGCCGGGATAGATTTTGTCCACCACGTCCATGCCTTCCACCACGCTCCCAAACGGAGCGAAGCCCATGGCATCGAGCCGCGAGTTGTCACCAAAGTTGATGAACAGCTGCGTGGTGCGGGTGTTGGGGCCGGCGGTGGCGAATACCAGGTATCCACGCTTGTTGCTTTGAACCACGGGATCGTCCTGGATTTTGGCGTCCTTCCAAACCTGGTTGACGGCCGGATCGGCGCTCAGCCCAAACTGCACAACAAAGCCCGGAACCACGCGAAAGAACGAGGCGTTGGTGAAGTAGCCGTTGCGGACCAGGTTGTAGAAGCGGTCTGCGCCAATGGGCGCCCAGTCGCGATGCACTTCCACCACAAAGATGCCCGCAGTGGTGGTGAACTTTGCCTTGAAGACCGCGGGCGCCTTGGCCTTGAACGTTTCCGGGTGCAGCAGGGAAGGGCGCACGACGGCGGCACTGTGGGTGGTGCTGTGCGTAACGCCGGCCTTGGGCGAAGCGCTCTTGGGAGCTGGGGTCTGGGCTTGGGCGAGCAAGCTCGCGCACAAAACAAATGCAGTCGCGATTGATTTCATAATCAACGATTGTACGAAACGCGCCGCCGTTTGGGTGAAAGGGCGACAAAACCCCGACTCGGATTACTAACGGCCGCCTGGAGCACCGCTTTCGCAACGCACAACGATTCCCTGACCTGAGACGGCGTTTACTTCCCCTTATAGTCCTGGAACAGCTCCGGAAACTGCTCCTTTAGAGCTGCAACCTTGGGGCGGTCGCAGACCTGGATGTACGGGTTCTCCGGGTGTTGATCCGCGTAGTGCTGGTGATACTCCTCCGCCGTGTAGAAGCCCTTCAGCGGTGTCACCTCGGTAACAATTTTGCCGCCAAAGATGTGCGCTGCGTCCAGTTGCCCGATGTAGGCCTGCGCAATGTTGCGCTGCTCGTCACTCCCATAGAAAATCGCCGACCGGTACGACGTGCCCTCGTCCGGCCCCTGCCGGTTCAGCTGCGTGGGGTCGTGCGCCACGGAAAAGAAGATACGCAGCAGCTGTCCATAGGTGATTTTGGAAGGATCGTAGACCACTTTCACGGATTCGGCGTGGCCGGTTGTCTCCGTCCCGACCTGGCTATAAGTCGCCGTTGCCGCAGAACCGCCGGAGTAGCCAACGGTGGTGTCGATAACTCCCTTTACCCGCTCGAAGACGGACTGCGTACCCCAAAAGCAGCCGCCGGCAAACACCGCCGTCGCCTTGCCCGGAGCGGCGGCCAGCGCCACGTCCGTTTTGGCGGGAGGAACGGGTGAGTGCGTGGCGGCATGGCAGCCGACGCAAATCAAAATCGTGAGAAAGAGTGGAAGGATCGCATGACGCAGGGGAAGAAGCTTCAGCATGGTGATCTCCGGGGCCGAGTGTACCCAAGCCCGCACCTGTCTGATGCTCTCGCCAACGAAAGGTTACCGCTGGCGCCGTTCCGAGGCGCTCTCATTTCGGTATCGCGAAATCGGGCCTCAAGAGTGGCTTCAGTTCGTCCCAGGAGATGGCCACAGGCTCCGGAGTGCAGCAATAGGGCGCAACCGTGTACTTCCCAAACACGATCTTCAGCCCGCTCTGGTCCAGTTGCCAGTTCTCCGGGTTGGCCACAATCGCCCGCAGCGTCCTCGCCACTTCGTCCGGCCGTATCCAGTCCTGGTAGCTCTTCCCGTCCTGATCGAGCTGCCGGTGAAGATCCGCGTCGCACCGCTTGTAAAGCGCAGCCTGCCACCCGGATTTTGCTCGGAGCACATCCTCGCCCCGCAGCTCCCGGCCCTCCTTCAGCAGCCAGTTGAACTGCAATATGTTTTGGTTCGGATGTGCCGCTCCGTGACCATACCAATCGCTAACCAGCGATGCCGTCACCAGGTCCGGACTCATCGGCCCCAGCGACCCGACTACGTCGATATCCATGTCGTCGAAGGGAACACCTTTCCAATCTGTTGGCGGCGTCCCTCCTGTCGAAGCTACCCGCAGTGTGGCCGCCTCCATAGCCTTGTTCCACGCCTGCCACTCCGGCGCAGTGGAGATGGCTGCCGGCCAGGAAGCGTTCAGGTAGCCGTCGCCATCCCTCTCGCCGCCAAGATTCACCGATTGCCACACGAACGTAACCCCGCCCTGCTTTACAAACCGTTTTCGCAGTTCTTTGGCACGCTCTTCGCGGTCTGCCAAAAGACAGGTCTCCATCACGCCGGTTTGGGGAGGCGTGTCCGGCTTGCAGCGGCGCAGGTCACCCACCAGCCATGCCCTCTGGTCGGCTCGAATTTCGATCTTCATCTCCGCCGGGGCAGCCGCCAGAAGATCCCGGTAAGCCGCTCCCAGCTCGTCGTCCGCCGCGCTCAGGTTCGGATTCGCGCAGATTGCCTTTTCCTGCGGCGTCTTCGCTTTCGCGCAGTCGTAGCTGACGGCGTGGGCCGCACCGCTTGCGAGCCCCATCAAAATCAGCCATCCTGTCCGCATTACCGCACACCCTCCAAACCCCGCTTACCATCCTTTCTACCACCGGTGGCAAACTCTGTTGCCAGCCTCGGGAACTATCTTCACAAATCCCGCGTATTACCAAACTATGCAATGCGCGGGTACATTAAGCTGGAGCGTGACAGGGTTGGCATCGCCACCCCGGCAGTCGCGTCGCAGCGCGGAAGCTCCCAATGCCGTCTCCCCTCAATCGGGCCGGCAAGCTTCAGCACCAGTTCGCAACGGCCAGGTCTCAGGGGCATTCGGCGCCCCCGTCGTTCGCACGCCGCGCGTGGAGGGTAATCCGCTGGAGATTGACTGGTCCCAAGTCGTCCGTCTCTGCATGAACGGGGATTCCGGCGCGTGGGCTGAACTGGTTCGCACCCACCACCGCCGTGTCTATGGCCTCTGCTACCGCTTCACGGGCAACCCCGCCGACGCCGAAGACCTCACACAGGACGTGTTCCTCAAGATCTACTCCAACCTTGCCAGCTTCGACACCGCTCGCGGCAGCCTCCAGGTGTGGATCACCACCATGACTCGCAACCTTCTGGTGGACAACTTCCGCCGCACCCGCAATCAGCGCGCCACCGGCTCCCTCGACGAAGGATGGGATTCCGCCGAGGAACTGAGCCCCATTGACCGGCTCACCTCCCGGAATCTCTCCCCGCACGAGTCCGCCGCTCAGAAAGAAATCGCAAAGATGGTCCAAATTGCTCTCGCCAAAGTCTCCGTCGAACTGCGCGAGGCGGTGATTTTAAGAGATCTGCAAGACCTTGACTACAAAGAGATTGCACAAGTTCTTGGCATACCCGAAGGGACCGTGAAGTCCCGCATCAGCAGAGGCCGCGCGGAACTGGCGCGACTGCTGGAACGTAATAAACGGGAGGTAATGTAACCATGGTAGAGCGCACAAACATCCCGAGCTCCCCCGAATGCGGCCTGTGGGAAACCCTGCTGGCCGATGCGCTCGACGGGCTCCTCAAGCCCGAAGACGAGACTAAGTTCACCGCACACATGGCCGTCTGCGCATCCTGCTCGGCCCTCTTTGAGGAATCCCGGCGCGGCCGCGAATGGCTCGAGTTTCTTTCGCCCGAGCCGGAAGTTCCCGCCGGCCTGCTGGACAAGATTCTTGCCCAGACCGGCCCCGGACAAGTCGCCGGCTTCGGCATCGTCGCCGGTCCCAGTGACGTTCTTCCGATCCGTAGTGGCGTGGTTCCCGCCTGGCAGCGCCCAGGCTTCATGGGCCAGATTCGCCGCTTTGCCGAGCCCCGACTGCTGATGACCGCAGCAATGGCTTTCTTCTCCATCGCCCTGACGCTCAACCTGACTGGGGTCAAGCTCAGCAGCCTGCGCATCAGCGATTTAAAGCCGTCTTCGATCCGTTCCTTCGTCGAGCGCCGTGTCACCATGGCCTCCACGCCCATCATTCGCTATTACGACCACCTCCGCTTTGTTTACGAAGTCGAGTCAACCATGCGCCAGTTGCGCCGCAACTCCGAGGACAACAGCGCTCAGCCCAAGCCCAAGGAGTCCACCCCCGGCGAGTCGCAAAAGACCCCCGGCCACAAGGATGGAGGTTCCCATGTGGATCCTCCCCAACAGTCGGGAAGCCCGACGTTTTACGATTCTGAATTTCTGGAAAGTTCCCTCAAGTTTCCTGTCCCGGCGGCCCCTGTAAACCGTCAGGCCCGGCCCGCGCAAACCGGCGGCTCCGCAATGGAAGATCGGGAAAGGAGCACAAAATGGACTGCGTAAATCACAGTGGTGTCAGCGCCACCGCCTTCTGTCAGAATTGCGGCAAGGCCCTCTGCGCGGGCTGCGTCCGCACTGCGCCCGGAGGCCAGGTTCTTTGCGAACCTTGCTTCGCCACCTGGCAAAACTATCAGCAACCCTTTGTCGCACATCCCGCAGGTGGACCCAACCCCGCCGCGGCGGCCGTGCTGGGCATCATCCCCGGCGTCGGCGCCATGTACAACGGCCAGTTTTTCAAGGGCTTGATCCATGTGGTCATCTTCGCCGTGCTGGTGAGCATGTCGCACATTTCAGGCATCTTCGGCATCTTCATTCCGGCCTGGATCATCTACCAGTCGTTTGAAGCCTTCCACACCGCCAAGGCGCTGCGCGACGGCCTGCCGGTGCCCGATCCGCTGGGATTGAACAACGTAGGCGACTGGATCAACCTAGGCAGGCACCCGCAGTATCCGGGGCAGCCCCCCGCGCAGCCCGGGGGGACTCCCGGAACCGGTCCGGTTGCGGGCTCAGCGCCCGGCTCGACTCAGGCCAATCCCGGCGCGCCCACCGGGACTTGGTCCACCGGCGCCGCTCCACCTCCGTTCAGCAGCGGCTGGCAGCCGCCTTACACCGGTGGCAGCTACCAGCCTCCGTATCAGGCGCCGTATCAGGCGCCGCCTTACAACCCGGTTCAGCCTGGCCCGCTTGATCCCAATACACCCATTCCGCCTGATCCATCCACCTATTGGCAAGGCGGCTTCTGGCACCGCGGAGCGCCGGTCGGAGCCGTCGTACTCATCGCTCTTGGCGTCCTGTTCCTGCTTGGCCAGTTGGACATATTCAACGGCCACCTCATTGAATATTCATGGCCTGTATTCCTGATCGGTCTTGGCGTCTGGCTCGTAGTCCGTCGCCTGGGAGAGTCGCACGGAGGTTCCAAATGAACCATTACATCCTGATTCGCCGCCTGCGCGGCCCTGCTTTTCTACTTCTCGTCGGCGTTGACGCGTTGCTCGCCCAGGCCCACATCCTTGGCTGGCACCAGAGCTGGCCCTTTTTCCTGATTCTCGCCGGAGTCTTCGCCCTTGCCGAGCGCGCCGCCATCGCCACCAACGGCGCGCCGCCGCCATATCCGGGCGCGCCTTACACCGGCTCGCCCTACCCTGGTGCGCCCTATCCGGGGACTCCGTATCCTGGCCAGCCCGTAGCCCAGGCTCCCACAGCCGACTCAACTGCGATCGTTCCTGCCCACTCGCATGAGTTCGGCAGCGATCCGAATGGAGGACAGAAATGAGCAGCGTGCCTCCCAACATGCCCCCTGGCGGCGGTCAGCCGCCTTACGGGTCCTACGACCCCAAGACCCAGTGGCGCATCTACCGCGAACAGCAAAAGGCCGCCTGGCGGGCCCAGCGCGATGCTTTCAAGGCCCAGCGCTACGCCGCCAAGGCCGGTTACTATGGCGGCGTTTATACTCCCCGCGTTCCCTCTATCGTTGGCCCCGTCATTCTGATCGGCGTTGGCATCGTCGCCTTCCTGATCATTACCGGCCGTATTGCTGGCGGTGATTTCTGGGGATGGTATTCGCACTGGTGGCCGCTGTTGCTCATTGGCGCGGGACTTGCACTGCTCGGCGAGTGGGCCTTGGACGCGCGCAGCAAAACCCCGGTTCGGCGCGGCGGCAGCTTCGTCGGCATTTTGATCCTGCTGACCATCATCGGGCTCGGCGCCAGCGGCTGGACTCACTGGTGGGGCCCGTTCCGCTCCCAGTTCGGCGACAATGGCGACGACTTCTTCAACTCCTTCGGCCGTCCCGAGCGCGACTTCGACCAGCAGATCCTGAACGCCCAGGTCGCCGCCAATTCCACCATCCAGATCCAGAACCCGCGCGGCGACATCAGCATCACGTCAGGCGACGGCGACACCGTTGAGGTGCAGTCGCACGAAGTGGCCTATGCCGACTCCGATTCGGAAGCGAAGAAGATCTTCGGCGCCGAAGCTGCCCACCTCACCGTCAGCGGCAACGCTGTTCTGGTCAAGTCCGACAGCAGCAACAGTGGCCGCCTCAACCTGACGGTCACCGTCCCCAGGTCCGCTCGTGTCACCATTAACGCCGGTCACGGAGATCTGGTCGCAGCAGGACTTGGCGCCGGCATCAGCATCACCTCTGAACACGGCGACGTTCACCTCAGCTCCATCACCGGCCCGGTTCAGATGCATTTCAGCAACGACCAGCACGACTTCTCCGCTCACGAAGTCAACGGGGATGTGACGCTCGATACGTGCAACGACCTGACGCTGTCTGAGATCAAAGGCTCGGTTACCCAGAGTGGCGAAATCCGCGGCGACGTGCACATCGGCAACGTCTCCGGCGCCGTCCATCTGCATACGACGATTACCGACCTGCAGGTTCCTTCGCTGCCCGGCGACATCACCCTCGACTCCGACGACCTTCATGTCAGCGAAGCCAAGGGCTCGGTTCGCGTAATCACCCACTCCAAGGACGTCGACCTCAGCCAGATCTACGGCGACTCCTATGTGGAAGACCGGGACGGCCGTGTCTCCGTCGAACCGGCCGGCAACAACGGCATCGAAGTGAAAAACAGCAAGGGCGACATCGAAGTGAGCCTGCAGCCCAACGCCTCGGCCAACGTAAGTCTCCGCACCCGCAACGGCGATCTGGTCTCCGACTACAACATGCCCTCGGTCGATGGGGACACCAAGGTGGCCACCTTCCAGATCGGCTCCGGCAGCGCCCGCATCGTGCTTAGCACTGACAACGGTGACATTCACGTCAAAAAGGGCTCAACCTTCGCCCCGGCTCCGCCGCCTGAAACGGACAACGGGCCCAAGCCGCCCGAGACGCCCAAAGGGCCGCGCCTAAGGACGCCCAAGCCGCTCCCCCCGCAACCCGTGACCCAGTAGCCTCCAAAATCCAGCCAACAAAAACAGGCGCCTGAGGACCTCCTCAAGCGCCTGTTTTTATAGTCTGGATGCGAAATCACATTCGCAACCCTGGCACAGTTCCCTGTTCCCTGTTCCCTGCTTCTTTCACTCCGTCCTCAACGCCTGCATCGGGTCCACCCGGGAGGCCCGCCACGCCGGCACCAGGCAGGCCACTGCTGAAACCGCCAGCATCGTTCCGCTCACTGCTCCAAACACCCACGCATCCACCGCCGGAGCACCGTAGAGCATTGCTCGAATCCACTGTGCCGCGCCTAAACTCGCACCCAAGCCCAGCACCAGCCCGAACAGCGCCGGCCGCATGCCATCCAGCAGCATCAGGCGCAGCACCTGCTCCCGCTTCGCCCCCAGCGCTATGCGAATGCCAATTTCCGTGCGCCGCTGCGTGGCCAGGTATGACAGCACTCCATAAAGCCCCACCGAAGCCAGAACAAGTGACAGCACCGCAAATGCCAACACCAGCGTTGAAATAAAGCTCTGGTTCCCCAGCGAATTCCCAATGATCTGCTGCATGGTCAACACATCCGACACTGGCAGCTCCCGATCGAGCTGCGCAATCTGCTTCTGAATCGTGGTCGAAAATGTCAGCGGATCAGCTGCCGTGCGGACCGAAAGAGAGGTAACGGAATCTCTCAGGCCGGCCAGCAACGGGAAATACATGGTCGGAAACGCCGGCTCGTTGACTTTGTAGAGCGTGTCGCCCACCACGCCCACGATCTCAAAAGGCAAAGGCCCATACACGGGAATGATGACGTGTTTGCCCACCGGATCTTCGCCCGGGAAATACCTGCTGGCCAGCGCGCGATTGATGATCACGCGGTTTTGTTGGTCGCCACGATCCTGGCTCGTGAAGAAGCGGCCTTGCAGCAACGGAATCTCGAGCCCCGTGAAATACCTCGGATCGGCGCGGCGCACCTGCGCGTCCGGCAGTACATCCCCCGGCCGCACCGGCGGATGCTCCACCACACGAAAGATGTCGTCCGACCCTTGCCCCGCTCCCGGAGCTATTCCACCCAGCCCCGCGCCAAGCACCCCTGGAAGCCCGCGAACACTCTGCAACAGCGCCTCATTGAACGCATTCACCTTTTCCGGCGTGTCGTACTTCTTGCTCGGCAGGCTATAGTTCAGTGTCAAAACATTGTCCGTAGCGCATCCCAGGTTCACCGTGCGCAGCCGCATAAAGCTCTTCAGCAGCAGCCCAGCCGCAATCAACAGCACCACCGTCACCGCGATCTCTACCGTGAGCAGCGTCTTGCGCAACGCAGTGCGAGAGACGCTTCCGCCCGTAGTGCGCGACGTTGCCTGCAGCGCCGCAAACACCGCCTTCCCCGTTGAAGACAACGCCGGAAGCACCCCCGCCAGCAGCGCCGCCGCAAATACCAGCCCGCACGCAAACAGCAGCACAGTTCCGTCCACATGCACCTCTGCCGCGCTCGGCAAATTCTTCCACGCGCTTGAGAGCCACTTTGTCGCAGCCAGCGACAGCAGCACCCCCGCCACTCCGCCCGCAGTGCAGATTAATAAACTCTCCATGAGCTGCTCGCGAATAAGCGTGAACCGACCTGCGCCCAGCGCCCCGCGAATTGCCACTTCCTTCTGCCGCGCCGCCCCACGCGCCACCAGCAGATTCGCCACATTCAGGCAGCCGATCAGCAGCATGCAACCCACCGCGGACATCAGCAGCATCAACGGCTTCTTCACATCCCGCGCCATGTCTTCGTTGATATCGCGGGGAGCCACGTCTTCGGCCACCGGGGCCATCGGATTCTCAACGTGAAGCTGATACTGCACAGCCTCGACCTGGCTAATCGCGCTCGCCAAGCTCACTCCGGGCTTCATACGCGCCACCACATGGATATAGTGACGATCGTGAAAGTGAAGCCACTCCGGCCCCAGTTGCGACCCCGCCCCGTACAACGACTCAAACGGCACCCACAACTGCACAACGGTAGTGGGATAAACGAAGGAAGGCGGCAGCACACCGACCACCGTATACGGGTTTCCATTCAGCCGAATGCTCTTGCCGACAACGGCCCTGTCCCCGCCAAATCGCCGCTCAAACAAACTCCACGTCAGCATCGCAACCCGTGCGCCGGGCTGGTCTTCCGCTTCGGTAAACGTTCGACCATACACCGGCTGCACCCCCAGCAGCGGGAACAGGTTCCACGTCCCTGCCTGGGCAGTCACCGCCTCCGGCAGCTCGCCACTCTGGCTGCTCAGGTTGAAGTCCCACCACGCATACGCCGCCATGTCTTCAAAGCCGTCGGTCTTGGTACGCCAGTCGTAGTAGTCGCCAGGCGCCACGGGGTTGTAGTTGAACCCCTCCTTGTTGTCCGGCGCGTTGCGGAAATGTTCGTAAACCATCGTCAGCCGATCAGGATCGCGAAATGGCGGCGGCCTCAGCAGCACAGACCGCACCACCGTAAACAGCGAAGTAGCCGCGCCAATGCACAGTGCCATCACCGCAATCGCAATCAGCGAGAATCCCCGCGACCGGCTAAGCGTCCGCAGCCCATAGCGCACGTCGCGCCCCAGCACTTCCAGCCAGTTCCAGCTCCACGTCTCGCGCGCCTGATCTCGCAGCAGCGCCGGGTTC
>Ga0302319_10012266_pt1 | contig 16173 bp, 9 predicted proteins | sample Bog_T0_2_FD_203319 | JGI IMG/M metagenome (GOLD analysis project Ga0302319, IMG submission 203319) | Peat permafrost microbial communities from Stordalen Mire near Abisko, Sweden - Bog_T0_2 | ecosystem: Environmental > Terrestrial > Soil > Wetlands > Peat | place: Sweden: Abisko, Stordalen Mire...
ACCGGATTCGCGCGCTGCTGGCCGAAATTGGCAACCCGCAGGACCGCTGCCGTTACATCCATGTGGCCGGAACCAACGGCAAGGGCTCCACCTGCGCGATGCTCGCGTCCTCGCTGCGCGTCGCGGGGTACCGGACCGGGCTTTACACGTCGCCGCATCTGGTCGATCCACGCGAGCGTATTCAGATCGACGGCGAACAGATTTCGGAAGCGGCGTGGGTGGAAGGCTTTGAGCAGGTTCACGCGGCTTCCGAGACGCTGCTCGCCCGCGAGGAAATCGACGCTCATCCCAGCTTCTTCGAGACCGTGACCGCAATGGCGTTCTGCGCGTTTGCGCGGGCCGGAGCCGAGGTGGTGGTGCTCGAGGTGGGGCTGGGCGGCCGGCTCGATGCCACCAACGTCATCGTACCGGAAGTCGCGGTGATCACGCCCATCGATTTCGATCACGAGGCGTTTCTCGGGTCGGCCATCGAGTCGATTGCGGCCGAGAAGGCCGGGATTCTGAAAGCGGGACGGCCAGCCGTATTCGCTTCGCAGCGGCAGGAAGCGCTGGGCGTGCTGGAGCACAAAGCGCTCGAACTGGCTGTGCCGGTGACACATTCTTCCGCCTGGCGTATCGAAGATCTGGTGTCCGACCGGTTTGGCAGCCGTTTCACGCTCGTCGCGGATGAGGAGATTCCGGTGGTCTGCCCGTTAGCGGGAGCGCATCAGGTGGAAAATGCGCGGACGGCTGCGGCAGCGCTGGCTGTTTTCGGCGTATCCGCTCCGGCGATCCGCGAAGGCATCGCACGGGCGGTCTGGCCGGGGCGTCTGGAACGGATCGGGTTCGATCCGGCATTCATTCTGGATGGTGCGCACAACCCGGCCGGTGCGCGGGCGCTCGCCGCATATATCAAAGAGTTTTTCGCGGATGAGCCGGTGCGCATCGTCTACGGCGCGATGCGCGATAAGGCGGTCGAGGAAGTCACCAACACGCTGTTTCCGTTAGCGCAGGAGGTGATCGTGACGGCGCCCGATCAGCCGCGCGCGCTGAATCCGGAATCTCTGGCTGAGATCACCGAACACCCAAACCTGAAGATCGCGGCAACGCTGCCGGAGGCCATCGACCTGGCACGGGCGAACCCGATGACCACTTTCATCACGGGCTCGTTGTTTCTGGTGGGTGAGGCAAGGGCTCTGCTGCTGGCGCCACATGCCAACTTTCGCGCCGAGGTCGATCAGTATGCGGTCGCCGACCCGATGCCCGCGATTCAGAACCTGAGCGCGATTACCGGCGTGCCGGTGGACCGCCTGATTCGGTACGTGCTGGTGAAATACGCGGCGTCGGCCCCGGATGCGCTGCTGTCGCTCGATCCGATTGTGTTCCGGCAGATGCGGGAACACGTTGCCAGGGCCGAGGCCGAAGGCAGCGCGGAAGCGCGCTTACGCGCTTATGAAGCGCTGAAGGGGATGATCTCCTGGCTTGGCCTTCCTGCGGCGTAGGGGTTGTCGTTGGCCAGCGTCTTGCGCTCCTGAATCCGCTCTTTCGGCCCACCGACCGGTCCACGCCGGCGCGAAATCCTTGCCGGACACGGAGTTACGTGAAACGGAAGCCGGACGTTGCCGCTTGTTTACACGCGCGGCTCTGTAGAATCAGCGTGTTACCGAACCGCGACCGTCGGGGAGCGGCAACGAAAATCAACTGCTTCGGGTTGCGTAATTCGCGTTCGATCTGCTGCCGAACCAGATCAGCCTGTTCCACGGTGTGGTAGCGTGGGTCCCGCGTCGCCTCTTACCCCCTCACGCTCCGGCCGAAATCGCCTTCCCCATCCCCAGATACGTCGTCTCCACATACCGCCGCAAACCACCCGGAGGCCCACCACTCCACCCGTTGAAGATATCATCCACGGTCTGTAGCCCCAGCATCCGGTAACTCTCCGTCTGAGACTCGTCGAACCACTGCTCCGCCGTGCTCTGATGCGGAAACGACAAATGCGACCTGCGATAGCTCGCCACGTCCGGAGACTCATTCCCCAGAATCATCGGCTTGATATACAGCAACTGGCCATCCGGGCAGCCAGGGTCCACCGCCGAGTACTGAATTGTCGCCGTAAAGCACCGGACTTTCGGATCTTTCGACGGAATATTCCCCGCCGCAAACACAATCGGAATCTTCATATCGATGCGGATTTTGCGCAGCGCATTCCCCAGATCCTCATACGTGAAATCCTGATCGCAGCCCGAATCCAGGGCCACAATCGTATGGCAGCGCCGCAGCACCATCTCGTAAATCCCCAGATTCTCGAAATGGCCACCGTCCGACAAATAAACGTAATCGCTCTTATCCGATGTCAGGCCAAACGCTTCCTTAACCAGAGAAGCAATCGCCGACCGCGGACCGTTATCTTTCCACGTTGTGCCGAGCTTTCCCGGATTGCCCAGCCAGCCACCCAGGCGCACATTAAACAAGGTCATGATCAGCCCCACCACCGGCGACGAGTGGTAGCCCATATTGGGACTAGCGGCCGCGCCTGAAATCGCCACAGCGGTCCCGAGTGAGATGCCGTCCGGGCCTCCGTAATGCTCGGAATCGCGGTAATCCCCCTGCATGCTGCTGCCGCAGTGAAGTGGCGTCACCGTGAACGCCTCCGCTTTGCGCTGCTGCCACGCCAGGCGGTCGCCGCTTACCAGGTTCAGCGTCAGATTCAAGACGTGAAACGGCCGCAGATCCGGATCGAGTTCGTGCATCTGGAAATTGTCGGAACCCGAAAAGCCGGTGAAAAGATTGGCTGCGCGCTTGGGGTTCGAAGCGCCCAGATAGGCCCGGATCAGCCGGTTCCGATACATGCCCTGCAGCGAAAAAGCGTTGATGTTGACGTACTTCGCCATCACCCAGCTCAGAATGAAAAATGCCGCGGCCAGCGCCAGATTCTCATACCAGCCCGTGTGCGTTACCAGATGCTCGTGAGCCCACCACGTGGTGCGATAGCCGCTCCACTGTGAGATGAGAAGATTGGTCGCCACCGCAAGCCCGACCGCCAGCAGAATCATGAACACCGCCGGCGCGACCTTCAGCACCACACTCGAAAGCGTCGTCTTAGGTTCGGATTCCGCCTGCCCCGGCCCATTGTTCGTACCTTTGAATCCCGCCAGCGAACTGGACCATGCCGACACCGTACCGATTGCGGCCAAAGCGCTTTTCCCCCAGTTGTTCCAGCCAAAGGCGATCCCCGGAGCAATTAAGACCAGAGCGCAGGCCGCGGTCCAGAAGAAACAAAACAAAAGCAGCTTGGCGGCCGCGCGGGCAAGCCACTCCCGGTCGTCGTCCTCCAGCGCGCGGCTGGAAAGTCCGACGAACAACGCGCCGGAGACCGTAAACGCAAGCAACAGGAGCGGCGGCCCCCACGTCACGTATTCCGTCCATTCCATCCTCGCAAGGTACCTGACCACCACCCAGGCTGCGGCGCCGGTTCCGACCCCCAGCAGCAGGATTGCAACGGACAAAGGACCGACCAACAGCCGCAAACGTTCGCCACCGGGCTTTCCACATGTCAGCAGATAGGCCAGCCAGCCTGCAACGCACGGTGTCAGCATCCAGATCATGAGTTCGCCAAGTCCCGGCGACGGGTCGTAATCGAGGAAGTGCAGACAATCGTAGGCGCAGAAAAACAAGGCCGCCAGAATCAGCGGCAGCAGGATATTGCGGGTGAAAGCAGCGCTGTCGCGATTGCGGTTACCCACGCCTGGCAGGTATCTGAGGGTGCAGAACATGCTGTAGGCGAACAGAAAGGCCGCGGCCAGGGGAATCACCCAGGCTACCGCGACGGAAGACTTGACAGCCTCGCCAGCCCCGGCCGTCGTCTCGCCTGCCAGTTCCGCGTATTTGAAAACCGAAAGGGCCAGTCGCGGAGCCATCAGCGCGGACATCAGGAGCGGGATCAGGACCAGCCAGTTCAGAAAGACATTCCGGGAGATGATTGCCGCGAGCGTCCACGTATCGCCGGAAAACGCGCCCAGCTTCGGCGTCAGGTAGTTGTTGTATTCGCGCAGGTGCTGGATGGGATCGGCCTCCCCTTTCGGAACCGGCGGCGCATCCCGGCGCAGGTGCGGAACAACGTTCTTCAGGCCTTTCACACGGTTCGACCACGCCGTAAGCCAGCCGCCGATGTAGCCGCCGCCGGAAACCGTGGACATATAATCGAATTCTTCCAGAATTCCGCGCTCGGCCAGGCCCTGAATCGCCCCCAGTGCAAACGTCGCGCTGCGAATTCCCCCGCCCGAAATGCACAGCGCGGAAAATGGCTTCTCCTGCGAATGAGCGCGTTTGAAGAGTTCCGCGCGGTCCTTCATATTGAAATCGACGCCGGGTCGCAAAGCCGCGTATTCGGCGCTTAATACGTCTTCGAATGACTGAGGAGGCGTGTCCATTACTGAACTCCCGTTCAACTCCGATGCCGGTTAAAACGACTCGCGTCCCGTGATGGGATTAACCTGTACTCCGTTGGTCCGATGCCGCAACTGCATACTATCCTGGTAAATGAGCCGCCGCGCGCGGTTGATTCCTCCCAGAGGCTGATGGGCGGGCAGCCCGTCCCAGGGCGTCCATTGCAGATTCTCGACAAATGTCATCTGCGCCGGGGAATCGAATTTCTGAGGATAGATAGCAACGGTGGCCAGCTTTACTGGTGCCGACTTCCACTCCACCGTCGGATCTTCCACCGGCATGGCATACGGATCCGTCTGCGGGTTGACGCAAAAATCGAACAGCGCCCCGGCCTTTCGAAACGTCAGTTGCTCGATCATCGCCGTGCGGAGGCAGTCGGGGGCATCCTCAAGAGCGATCGCTTCTTTCGGTCGCTGCACAGACGGCGTCGCCACGTATTTCACCGCAGTCGCGCCCAGCGTATAAGGGGTCTGGCTCCAATAAGCAATGTCGAGCAGGCTCGACGTTATTTGGGTCGCGAAACCGATCAGCGCCGGATGCGTGGTCATGGCAAGCTGCGCGGCGGGTGTACCGGCGGCGGTCGCAATCAGAAAATCCAGCGTGTGCTGGACCGTGCGTCCAAAGAACACCGGATGATTTACCAGCAGAAAATCCTGCTGAAGCGGGTCTTGTCCCTCCTGCGGTATCAGGACTTTTATGGCCATTCCCCGCACGTCCGCCGGCCGGTCGTCGGCATTGCGGCCGTTCGAATAGCGGATCAGCGCGGTGTAGTCGCCGGGCTTCCCGAAAAGGCCGGCGCGAAACTCTGCGGGGATGTCCTCCTCCACCCGGAAGCGCGCCCAGACGCCGCAATGGGTCTTCGGATGTTCGCCGCGATGGCTGTCTGCGCCCTGGGCGTGCTGCACTTTTAGATGGAGCGCACGAAGTTGCTCGATCGCGACATCTTCGCCGGGCGGCGGATATTCCTTGCCAAGCTCAAGAATCGCTGTTTGCGGCGTCATAATTTCAGTCTCTTTCCGGTATCAATACACATGCGGCTGCGGCGCAACCGCTCTTGCCTGACGGGCCACAGGGTAGACCAGCGCGCGCAGATGCGCGAGCGACGCGAAGTTATCGGCCTGCGGTCCCGAAAACGCGGGTGACGTGGCCAGCGGAAGCGCGATTCCCGCAGGCGTTCGGTTGACGTTGAACGAAAGGTGGTCCAGTTCGGGTCCGCTCACAAACTCCGTCAGATCGATCTGCGCGAGATCGAACCACGGATAGCGCAGTTCGTCCCACCGCGCGCCGCAGTCGACCGCATCCGGATTGTCGCCCGGCCGCAGTTGTCCCTGCAGCAGGTAATGCACACCGTCGTACTGGAAGCGGCTTTGGAAATCCGTATTCAGATAGCTGTCGGACCGCGGATCGCCTGCCAGAGCGGGGAAAATCGTGATCCCGTTGGGTTTCCACGACGGCGGGAAAATCCCGCGCTCCATGGCGCGATCAGCGTTAATCAGACGATATCTCAGATAAGACATCGTTCCCGCCGGATCCGTAATGCTGTAACAAATCTGCGAATGGTAATAGAAATCGGTGAAAGAAGCTCCGCTCCGGAAAGCTTCCGCCAGCGTGTCTTCGTCCAGCATGCCGGTCTTCACCAGCTTGTCGCCGCGCTCCGGATTGGGCGTCAGCACAAGCGCCTGAAACGTCCGCGCCGTCGAGACAAATAGTGTCCGGCCCGTGTTCATTACGATGTCGTGAATCCCGTCGGCCGCCGGATCGGCGGGCCCGTCATAGAATTTCACCGATCCCGAAGCCGCGTCCTGCGCCCTATTATCCTTCGCGCCGCCCGGCGCCGAGTGCCGCACCATTACGGAATAAGTCCTGCCGGGAGTCAGGAAGTCGTTTTGCGGAAACCCGGCGGGCGCAACGATGCGGGCCACGCCCCGCGCATGTGCGCCATACGTGTGCGTGCCCCGGCCCTGCTTCATCGTGGCGGCATGAGAAAAAATGCCCTGAAGCTGCGTAATAATCTGCTGAAAATCGGCATCGAGGCCGGTCGTGAGTTCTTCCTGCGTATACATCGATATTCCTCTTTCCCGGATGTTCTTCAGGCCTAAATCGTCTTCAGATACTCAAGCAGATCAGCAAGATTGTTCTTGTTTTCCGGGCCGCTCCAGTCGAGACGCACACGGACTTCGCCCGGCTGCTGCGCGCCGTCCCATCCCGTTCGAAGGATCTTACCCGTCGAATCGATGGTCAGGTTCTTGTCGTGTCCCAGATGGGAAGAGCTGTCCCAGGATGTATCGAAAACAGCGGCGGAGGTGTCCGCGGCTTTCAAAGTATCCAGCTTGGCAATGTCCCACTGATATCCCACCTTTGCCGTGTCGTAGCTGATCGAGCCGCGCGTGAATTTCGCGGGCCGTTCGCCGGGCGTGAGCAGGTGATACAGGGTGGGCACAGATCCGTTATGCAGATAAGGAGCGCGCGCCCAGATGCCATCAAGGCCATTGGTCACATAACCCTGATTCGCCGGGGTGGTGCGGTCGATGAGCACGGTATCCGGGGCAGCGTCGTGAAGCTTGATCTTTGCGCCGGATTCGTCGGTAACCATATAATCGTCGGGCACGCTCGCAATGAAGTACTTCAGGAACAGCGCGAGCGCCGGGGCGTTGAGCACCTGCGAGCGGTTCGGATCCGTGCCGATCGCGGCAACGGGATACAGGTTGTCGTTGAACGACCGGTGGCATCCGCTGCAGTTCGCCTGAAACAACTCCTTACCGTGCCGTGCCATCTTTGCGTCGATCGCGAACGGATAGGCCGGGGCGGGAAGGTGGCTGATGAACTTAGCCGAGATATCGGCGTTCTGGATGTTGACGGCTTTCGGGTCGCCCGCCACCGCGAGACTTGCCGCTACGTTGCGGAAGACCGGCGACTTGACGCTGCCATCGATCTGGGCCACATGCTGGTTGGCCTGCTGCCAGGTACTGAGAATATCGGTAACAGTTGCCATGTAGTGCGGCAACGCCGGAAAATCCGTGGCCTCGAACGTCTGCGTTGTCTTCTGTGGCCCGATCGTCATCACGGTGTCGAACAGAAGCAGGCGGGGAATCAGATCTCCACTCCCGTCCGATTGTCCGGGGCTGCCTCCATCGAGTGGCGGTGCATTTGGTTTGCCGTAACTGGTGGCCTTCTGTTTGTTGGTGGCAAGCTCTCCCAGCAGAATCTTCCCCGCGAAGGCGGTCAGAATACCGGCGGAAACGTCCGTTCCTCCGGCTGTGGAAAGAAAGGCCTGCCGCTCGCCGGCTTCCACGGCATCGGGGATTCCGCTGTAGTTTTTGTAAAAATAGTTCGGTGGCTTTGCCGCGATCGATTTCCGCAGCAGGGCGGCCGTTGACGCGATATCCGCCGGCGTGCTCATCATCTTGTGCACCGTCAGTTCGAATGCCTTGCGCCATTTCCGCACATCGATCTGCGTATTGGGCGCGCCCACCAGCGTCATATAGCCGCCGTTATCGAGCCGCACCCGCGCAATATGACACGCCCCGCACGTGAGCGCCACCGGGTGCAATTGCGTCGGCGGATGCGACGAGTCCATCGAATCCCACGACAGGCCCAGCGGCAGCGGGCTGTTTGGCTTCTCCGTGTTCGGGATAAATCCGAAGGACGCGAACTGTTCCTCGGGCTTTCCCCAGATGTCCGGAGCAAGATCGGGCAGGGAGCGCAGCAGAATCAGCGGCACGCCGGCATAGCCGTCCGATGCGTTGGCAAACCAGTCGTATCCCGAAGCGTTGTCCTTCAGGTACGTATCGTAGGCGACCTTGGCCGCGGCCACGGGCGAGACTTCTGGTTCCTTAGTGCCGCAACCGCCGACCAGCGCCAGAAGGACCGGCAGGCTCACGAGAATTGTTCGGTTCATGTTATTTCCTGTCCGCTGACTAAAGCGATTTCAGATATTCGATGAGCGCCCACCGGTCGTCCGGACTGAGCGCGGGACCGATGACTCCGTTCCCCATAGGCCCGTCTTTGAATTCATGGCCGGTGTTCAGATTGCCCGGTTTCGTGGTATCGAGCAGATAGCCGCCCGTCAGTTCCGAAGGGTCGTAGCCGACCTTGACCGGATCGTATTCCTTGCTGCCCAGCCAGAAGCTCTTTCTCTCTTCCTTCGGCGAAAGCAGCGCGTACAGGTTGGGTACGGATCCGTTATGCAGGTACGGAGCAACCGCCCAGATGCCGTTCAGAGGCCGGGCTTTATATACCGGAATGGCGCGCGCCGCCGGGTCCTTCGGGTCGTGAAAGCCGTTCCATTCGTTGCGCTTCTCCGGCGAAAAGGACATCTTGTCGTAGTACTTCGTGACGATTGCGCTGGTGACAATATCGAGTCCGGTTCCGGCCGTTACGATGCCCTTCTTCAAATCGAACGTATTGGCTTTACGCTCCATAAAATCTTTGGCCTGCTGAGGATCGGTGCCAATTACCGCGACCGGCACATCGGTTATCTTGAGCAGCGTCCGGTCGAGCGCGTTCTTCCACCAATACTTAGGCTTGGGTGAGTTGAGGTCGGCTGTGAGCTCGTCGGGGGACGGAAGGTGGCAGCTTGCGCAGTGCTGGCGGTAAAGCGCCGCGCCCTTCGTAACCTTTGCCTGATCGAGCGCCGGAAAAACGGCGGGCCATTTCGGCGACGACAGGCCCTTGTAGGGAGCCGGGCCGGCGAGCAGTGTCTCGACGGTGTGCAGGCCCTCCACATCCACGCTGTTTGCATAATCGGTGGCGTCGGGCCCGTAGAGTTTGGCCACCGCCCGCACGCCGAGCGCCTCGCCGATATTGCGCAGCATGGGATCCGCGATGGAAGAGTTGTATTGAACCCAGGTAAACCAGGAAGCGTCCCAGATCTGAGGGAATCGCACGGGTGCGCTGGCGGGCGCGACGTTGGAATAGTTGTTCATATCCACGGCAAACACCTGATTTCCGATACGCGCCAGTGCGTCCGTTCTGGCGAAACCCGCCTGATTTGCGTACGCCTCTTCCGTGTTGTTCTTTTCCGTCATGCCGGCGGCCAGAAGCTCGTCGAAGTCTTTTTTGAGTTGAGCTTTGTCCGCATCCGAGGCATTCGGACCCAGAACGCTGCTCGCGAAGCGCCCGAAACGGAAGGGGAATTTCTGCGTAAAGCCCATCGCGAGGCCGAGGGCTTTCTGGAACTGCGTGACTTCGATCATCGCGGGGCCGCCCTCAATTCGGACAGCATACTTGCCATAATGGAGTTCGCCGGTGTGGCACGCCGCGCAGGTAAGGCCCAGCGCCGGGTAATTCTTTCCGGCTATGGGATCGTGAAAGTCCTTTTCGTACGCGAATCCGACCGGCAGCGTGCCGGGATTCAGCGCATCGTCATGCTTGCTGGGCAGAAAACCGAAGCGGCTGAGGTATTTCGGGTCGCTGAATTTTTCGCACGCTGAGAGTTTGAAACAAGGCTGCTCCAGCGCCATGAACCACGCAAACGGAACCAGTTTTGCGCCCTGAGCGGTATGGTGAAACTGAAAACGCTGTGCGTCCGACCAGCCCTGGGTGAGTTCAATCACCTGTTCCGGCTCACGATATTCGGGAATTGTCACCGTCACGGCGGGAACAACTTTCTTAATTACTACATACGTCCCGACAGCGATCAGGACAATTACAGCCGATAGAATCAGCGCCGGCGTTTTCCTCAAAACAACCTCCAATATATGGCAAACCAGCAGACGAATCTTCCGAGCCGCGCACGTGAGTAAGCGGTGCTTTCCGACCATCAACCGGCTGTTAGTGCTCCACTTTACACCGGCGTTACAGGAAAAGTAAATGGCCGTTGCGCATTAAGTTTTCGTAAAACAAAATTCGGGTCGCAAAACAATTCGCCGTCTATTTCCTTTGGCTGCAACAAACTGGCCGATTCGAAAATCCATTTTGCCGGAGCCCGTGCGAATATGACCCCGGATAGGAGCACTGCCGTAGAAATTAGCTGACGAATCGTCTGAGGCGCGTTGAATCGATTGGACATAGTGCGACGCCGTTGCAGTTCCTGCGTCAGTTGTTGGTGCAGGAGCGCTGAGGGTCGTCGATCCATTTCATGAGGTCGCGGTGGACGAACAACTGCTGCCTGAGAAGCGCCACCAGGTTGGACAGGTTCCAGCCGAAGGTGCTCTTCAGTTGCAGATACCTGAGAATCGGCATAGCGATCAGCGCCGACCGGATCTGGATCTGCGCGGCGTTTTCCGACGTTCCCATAAACGTCCTAATCTTCAGTCCCGGCTTCAAAGCAGGCCGCTGAAACGGCATGGATCGCCTTATCGTGAACAAGACTGGCTGTTACCCGTCGCGCGTGGTCGGAACAGTTCGATCTCGCAGCGGTCCTTACAGATCCGGGCGATCATATTGAGTGGATAACACCGCCCCGGGATTTCGTTTGTGTCTTCCACCAGGATTTCGATCCGGCGCAGCCTCGCAACGGGGCCGGCCGCAGACAGGTCTCGATCTAACGGGGAGGGGCGTTGCCTTGGTCGAAATATCGGCCGATTCTCCCGATGTCCGTTCCAGGCTCCGCAGCGTTTGAGCGCCTGCGGGAGGCGGTCCGGAGAGACACGCGATCCGCCGATGGAAAGCCTGGCCGGAAGTCGCGACCGGTCCCTCACATCACAGTCGCCAACAGATCGGTCCGCCAAGTACCACGGGCGGCTTCGAAACCGAAAGCGGACAGGTCCAAGATGCCGGCCAAAGCAGCCGACTACAAAGGCGGATACTTCTTCGCGCGGCGACCCATCGGAAGTATTCCGGAGAGACCCCGATCCACTTCACCAGGGGTGAATCCCAAGACGACGCGTTCGCCAGGCTACGAACGATTGTTGACGAACGTCGCCTGATTGCAGGAGCTCTCATGGTCCGAGGCGGCTATCGATGTGTCAGTTTACAGAGGCTCCAATCGAAGCGCTTGGCCGACGAGGGCGGCGGCCCCAGACCGGTCCGCCCCAAGTCTGTAGTCCTGTCCCGGGCGATCCTGCAGATCCCGGACATCGCACTCATCCGGCGGGCCGATCAGTGCAGTATCCGGACACCGGGCCGCGGTCGATCTCTGAGCGCGTCAGTCGCCGACGGCGGCCTGAATCCGTGAGTTCGCTTCCCTGTGCACTTTGCGCGGGGCCGTTTCCTTCAGGAACAGGCAGACGAACACGCCGGTAGCTACTCCCACCAGCGCCAGATAGAGAACGTTCTGGATACCGTAGTTCTGCGCAATATATCCGGCGAGCGACGGGGCCACGCCGCCGCCGAAAATCTCGCCCGCTCCGACGACGATTCCGATGGCCGACGACACGAGGCCCAGGGGCGCAGACTCGGTGGCAATGGGTCCGGTGAGCAGTGCGACCAGACCGAGACAGCAGAGCGAAATCAGGAAGAGAACGGCGAAGAGTATGGTCGGGTCGGGTCCGACGGAGATGAAGACGCGGATCAGGACGGCGGTGGCGAGGAAGCCCGAAATGGCCACAACTTTGCGCCCGAGGATATCCGACAGGCCCGGCAGCGCGAACTGGCCGATGAAGCCGCCGAAGCCCAGCGCGGAAGTGACGAAGCCCATCTGGCTGGTGCTCAGGTGGAGATAATCGACCAGGTAATTCGGGGTCATTGCACTGAGGACAAAGACGCCGCACATGGCGCAGAAGAGCGCGAACATCGAGATGAGAATGTTGCGGCTGTGGAAGATCTTCGACCACGCGTGGCCGCCAGGGCGCTCGGTCTTATTGGTGATATGGGGCGGGTCGCGCAGCACGATGGCCATGAGCGCCGCGAGGATGAGGCCGGGAATGGCCACGACGACGAACACATAGCGCCAGGAGGGGACCACTTTCAGCAACTGAGTCGCGATGATGGGCGCGAAGCCGAGGCCGAAGAGCGCGAAGGTGCTCTGCTGCAGGCCCTGGTTGAGTCCGCGGCGCTTGGGAAGCGAGGCGTCGGCCGTGGCGGCGAAGCTGGTGGGGCAGAACGATCCTTCGCTCAGACCCATGACGGCGCGGATCAGCGCCAACGAAACGAAGCCGGTGGCGAAGCCCGAGAGACCGCTCAGGAGCGAGAAGACAACGATGGCGGGGATCAGAATCCGGCGGTGCCCGATGCGGTCGGAAAGGCCGCCCATCAGGATTGCGAAGAAGCCCCACGAGAGACCAAGCACACCAATGAGATTCCCGAGTTGCTGATAGCCGAGGCCGAGGTCTTTCATCATGGAGGGAAAGAGCGGCGCTACGATCCAGCGGTCGAGGCCGACGAGGCCAAAGCCCAGTCCCAGCAGCGTTACGGCTTTCCACTCGTAGGAGGTATCCCATTCCTGTGTCTTCGGCATCCCTGAGACGTTATTCGACGGGGGCCATCCGTGGCTTGCAGGAACGCCGCGCCAGTGAACAGAAACGCGACGGGCGAAGGCATAATTCTGCTCACGGCAACGGGTTCCTGCAAGCTGGCGGCGGACCGTTGCACTAAATTGGGAGGCACGATGAAATCTCTTTTGCTGGCAGCGATGCTGACGGCGTCGGTGGCGTATGCGCAGACTGACCCCGCAGGGGAATGGGCTCCGCGGTTCCACGAGGACCAGCCGGAGCGCATTCCGGGGCCGGAGATCGGCGATTATTGCGGGCTGCCGATCAACAACGCGGCGCGGCTGCGGGGGGATGCGTGGGATGCCTCGCTCCTTACGGTTCCCGAGCACCAGTGCAAGCCGCACCCGTCGGACTATTCGCCGCGCGGGCCGGCGAATCTGCGGATCACGAAAGAGATCGACCGGGACACGCAGCAGCTGGTCGCGTACCATACGCACATTTCATGGGAGGCTCCGGAGCGCACTATCTGGATGGACGGGCGGCCGCATCCGCCGGCCTATGCGGCGCATACGTGGCAGGGATTTTCCACGGGCAAGTGGGAAGGCGACATGCTGACCATCACGACCACGCACCTGAAGATCGGGTGGATCCGGCGCAACGGGATTCCGCGCAGCGACAAGGCGACGGTGGTGGAGCACTGGATCCGCCACGAGAAATATCTGACGTGGGTGGTGATCATCAACGACCCCGTGTATCTGACGGAGCCGTTCATCCGGACGACCGATTTCGTGGCGGATCCGGATCAGCAGATAGCTCCGTATCCGTGCGAGATCGTGGTCGAGATCCAGAGGCCGAAGGGCACGATACCGCATCATTTGCCGGGGACGAATCCGTTCCTGACGGAGTTCGCCGACCGCCATGGGTTGCCGCATGAGGCGGCGCGCGGCGGCGCGGAAACGATGTATCCGGAGTATCGGGAAAAGATGGCCGGGAAGGCCGTGACCATCGCGACGGCCGCGCCGCAGCCACCTCCCGCGCCGCCTCCGCCCGATCCCGAACTGCACGTAGCAAAGGTTCAGGGGAATATCTCGATGCTGGTGGGCGCGGGCGGCAATATCACGCTGCAGACCGGGCGGGACGGCGTGCTGATGGTGGATGCGGGGCTGGCTCCGCAGGCCGATAAGGTGTTCGACGCCATGCGCAAGGTGGCGGGGACCGAGCCGCTGCGGTACATCATCGACACGCATGTGCATGCCGACCATGTGGGCGGGAACGAGGCGCTGGGCAAGAAGGGCAACACCATTGCGGGCGGCAATGTGGTGGGCGATATCGGGGGCAGCGCGGCACAGGGGGCAACGATTATCGCGCATGAGGAAGTGCTGAACCGGATGAGCGCGACGCCCGCCGCGGGCCAGCCTGCGACACCGTTCGGGGCGCTGCCGACCGATACCTATGTGGGCAGCGAGAAGGACATGTTTTTCAACGGCGAAGGCATTGAACTGCTGCACCAGCCGGCGGCACATACGGACGGGGATACGATTGTTTTCTTCCGGCGGTCCGACGTGGTGAGCGCGGGGGATATTTTCACGCCGGAGAGGTATCCGATCATCGACGTGGACCGCGGCGGGAATGTGCAGGGCGTGATCGACGGGTTGAATCTGATTATCGATCTGACGATTCCGGCGGAGAAGCAAGAGGGCGGCACGATGGTGGTGCCGGGGCACGGCCGGATCTGCGACGAGGCCGATGTGGTGGAGTACCGCGACATGCTGACGATTGTGCGGGACCGGTTCGAGGACATGGTCAAGAAGGGCATGACGCTGGACCAGGTGAAGGCGGCGAAGCCGACGGAGGATTACGATCCCCTGTACGGGAATAATACGCGGTTCGTGGAGGCGGTGTACCGGAGCCTGAAGCCGGCGAAGTAGGCTTTTGTGAGACGGCGCGTCTGCGTGTATGACGCGACCGTTGCTGAGGACGCCGCGCGCGCGAGGTTTGGCGTTGGCTTGAGCGCGGTGGGGTCGCGCCCGGCGGCGATGGACCGGCCGGGGATTTTTCGTGCGGAGCGTATACACGGGTTTAGCAAAGTGGAGGATGAGAGCCTATCGCATTGCGTACATTCCGGTCAGTTGTGGTTTCAGTCACTATTTGGGCAACGCACGATGGGCAGGTACGATGCGATGGGTAGCAGTTGTTTTTCACCAGATCCGGGATTTAACAAGGCCGACTTCAACACAGATCCCGTGACCAAAGAAACCGGAACTGACGCGGGAAAGAGTAAGACAGGGGCAAAGTCAGACTGACACTCTGTACCCTCTCCGCGAAAGCCCGGCGGCGAGGCGGAAGCCCTGATCCTACTTCGGCATGTTATACATGAACCGCATCTGCAGGTCGATATGGTCGCCCTTGAACTCAACCGGCAACGGGGGGAAACGGATTCGACGCGCTGATGGCCGACACCCGCGCAGCTTCCTCCTCCGCCGCCCCCGCCGCATTGAGGTCGTTGGCGGCGCAGGGCCGATGCGAGGGCAGGTTGCCCGGTGTCAGCCGGGCATAACCATTGCCACGACGTGCGCGCGCGAGGTATGTCACCACCGGTCTGGCTCTTGATTGAATATTCAGTTTTCAAATAACTTCGGGCAGAGGTCCGTTCGGATATACCCAGGTTTGCGATCCGGCGATGACCGGGGGAGTTTCGATTCCGGCGGTGAAGGCCGGGAAACGAAGCCAATTCGGGTTCGCAGAAATTTGTCGTAAGTGATTATTTTTCAGTCCGTTACGGTGAAATGGACACCTTTACTCCGTGCAGTTTTTTGTGTGAAAAGGCATCGGCTCTGGCGGTTTCGAGACGGTAGTTTTCGGAACCGGGACGAGGCGACGGGGATCCCGCCGGCGATTTGCGCGCGGAGTTTGTGAAATCAGCGTATGTAGTCATCATGCGGTCCGATTATGCAGGGGAAGTTTGCAAAATACGTTTTGTTTTTTGGGTGCGGATTTGGTAATTCCTCTGGATTGATGGGGTTGCGGGCGAAAAAAATGTTGAAAATACTTGTGACCGGGGGATTCGGGCGGGGACGTGTTTTCGGGGATCAGGCGGTAAGCGATTGAAAGTAAATACTTTAGATGCGCGGAGCCCATTCACTCGCGGAAGTGCTCCACTGAGAATAGCAGTGTTCCAGCTGCGATAAAGACGGCTTCAGAGACCGCCTCCTGACTCTGGACTATACGGGAACAGAATCGGTAATTGGAGACTATTCACGTGGTTCTCGATAAGAAACTGCTGCAGGCAACGGACCGCGCGGCCCTCCGGACCAAGCGTAATCGCTCGGCGCTGGTGCGGGACGCTCTCCGTGAACACCTCCGGCGATTAACCGTTCAGTCCCTGGAAGAGCGAGATCGGGCCGGGTATTCCGAGCGACCGCCGGCGCGCGACGAGTCG
>Ga0302319_10012268_pt1 | contig 16172 bp, 14 predicted proteins | sample Bog_T0_2_FD_203319 | JGI IMG/M metagenome (GOLD analysis project Ga0302319, IMG submission 203319) | Peat permafrost microbial communities from Stordalen Mire near Abisko, Sweden - Bog_T0_2 | ecosystem: Environmental > Terrestrial > Soil > Wetlands > Peat | place: Sweden: Abisko, Stordalen Mire...
CGCAGGTTCCCGGCGGTCAGGACGAATACCCTCGCGTTGCTGGCCCGCAGTGCGCTGATTTCCAGCGGACGGTATCTCAACCTCTGATCCTTTGTGAGTACTACCCAGCCGCGCTCTCCGACCGCCTTGAGCCAGACGCGGTCTTCCTCGTCTCGCGCAAAGTGATCGTCGTGAATCTCGACGACGAGTCCACAGTTGATGAGCTCCGTCCTGATCGGCTCTACGCCGAGCGACCTGTCGATGAAGAATACGGTTCCATCAGGCGGCTTCGCATCGGATGGCTTCTTCGATTGCACTGGTCTCCAAACGGAAGTCCCGCACCAGGTCCGCTACGGAATCACCGGCCTTGTAGCGTTCATAGATGGATGAAACAGGAATGCCGGTTCCGGCGATCACCGGTCGGCCGAACGAAATCGCCGGATTCATGACGACGACACGGGGATCGGAAGCAGGGGCTGCGTCCGATTGGGTGTCGCGGGTGAAAGGATAAAGCCTGATCGGCAGCCCCTTCGCATCCCACTCAATGCGTTTGAGGTAAACGCCGATGATTTCCTTCATCGCATGCTGGCCTTCCCGCGAAGCGTTGATCAACTCCCCGTAGCGTTCGACGAAAAGATCCAGGCCGTCCGTCTGGAATGCCTGATCGATGAGAGGATGCTCAGCCGAAAACTGGCGACGCATATAGTCGAGGGCTTTGCGGACCTTCGGGAGCTTCACGCCATGGCGGCGTCGAATTGCGGCCAGCACATGTGCCTCTACAAGATTGATAAAGGATAAGTACTGCTTCGTGGGGTCGTCGAGATGAATTAAGGGACGGGAACGCTTTGTCTGCCCACCGGCAGGATAGAGCCTCCCCACCACCCAGCTGCGGAGCGTCGCTTCGTGCATGCGGAGATAGTGGGCTGCTTCCGCGACCGAGTAGGCGGGCACCAGACGGGGATCGTCATTCGTCTTGAACGCCATTTCTTCCTCTCAAACATTATCGACCCGCCGTGTTGCTGTAAGCAAGGCGGGCTTCCTGGGCGTTATCGTAAAGCGTGTCTGGTGAGACTGCCGTCGAATCCGAGAATCGATTGTTCCGTGCTATGTTTGGACGCAATCATGGCAAAGGCGAACAACACTCCGGCTTCAGTGCCGAAAGCAAGCGCTCAAATAGAGTGGCAGTATTATCCTCGTTCGAGAAAGGCAGCCGCCCCTGGCTGAGTCCCTTGTTCATGCGTTCGGTGGCGAAGCCGGCAGAATTGCCTCCGAAAGCTTCGATCTCGCCAGCAATGAGGTCCTTGAGGCACTCCGTGAACCTCTACAGGTAATAGGTTTCGAAGTTGAATCCGGCAAGCACAAGGATGAGAAAGTTTGTGTCCCTGTACTTTTCGGGCGGGGTGGCGCGATTGAGAAGTCTTTCGACGCGGACGCGTACCATCGAGCCGGTGGATTCGTGCTGGAAGTGGAGGCTGGTCGGGGAGTGGTGAACCATCAGTTCCTGAAGGACCTGTTTCAGGCCTGCATGATGTACGAAGTCAATTACCTCGCCATTGCTATTCGGAGGTGTATAAGGGAGCCCGGGACTTCGAAACGGTATGCCGATTCTTTGACCCACTGTACGCAAGCAACCGCCTTAAACTTCCGCTGGAAGGCATACTTGTTATTGGGTATTGATCCGGAAGTTCCCGGTCTTGTTTTCCTGGCTGTAAGTCTTTGAGGAATTTGGTCGGGCTGGCGGGATTCGAACCCACGACCTCTTGCACCCCAAGCAAGCGCGCTACCAAGCTGCGCCACAGCCCGAATTACCCAGTTTACACTGTCCCTGCCCCTACCCCCCGGTATGCCACCATAGTTACTTGATACTTACCCTCACCATGAACCCGGCCATCGACCGGACCATCGCCGTCGATCGCCTTGCCTTTGACGATCGCGCCTACATCCTATCCACCAACGATTCCGCCGGCGGACGCGGCATTAACGCCTCCTGCGTTATCCATTCCTTCGGCGGCAAGACCCTCGCCATTCTGCCCGCCGGCGGCGAGCCTGCCGTGCGCTTCGAAAAGTTCATGGATCATTGCGGCTTCCCTGTCGCCACCGTGCCCATCCACAATGACATTCGCCTCAACCTCACTATCACGGATCGCCATGGCCTCACCGTCAAGCTCAACGAGGCGGGGCCGCGCCTCGATGCCGAAGAAGTCGCCAACGTGGAATCGACCGTGGAAGCCTATCTCGGATCGGCTACATGGCTGATGCTTTGTGGAAGCCTGCCGCCTGGCGTGCCGGCCGATTTTTATGCGCACCTGATCTCGCGCGCCCGCAAGAAGAACGTCAAGACTCTGCTCGATACCGATGGCGACGCTCTCTCGCGAGGCATCGAAGCCGAGCCGACCATCGTGACTCCCAACCAGCAGGAGGCCGAGCGCCTTTTGAACACCGTGCTGCTCACGCGTTCGAGCGCCGTGGCCGCGGCGCGCCGGATTCAGCAGATGGGCGCGCAGCAGGTGGTGCTCTCCCTGGGCAGCCGCGGCGCGATCGGCGCCGAGGGCAGCAGGATGTGGGAAGCGATTCCGCCCCGCGTCGACGCGATTTCACCCATCGGCGCAGGTGATGCGATGGCGGCGGCCGTGCTCTGGTCCATCGAAAATGGCGACGACTTTTCCGAGGCGCTGAGTTGGGGCGCGGCTGCGGGAACGGCATCGGCAAAGCTGCCCGGGATGCAGTTCGCCGGGCTGGAGCAGGCGCGCGCCGTCCGCGCCGATATGGACCTGCGCAGGATCGAGGCTTGAAATTGAGGGCACGCGTTGCCGTCAGCCGGGTTGCAGTTCATGCCGCCCACTGACGCAGGCAGACCGCATGACGGCTTCTTCCGCTCCGCCGGAATCGCCTCGGCCGCGATCGCAGCGAGCCGCATTACCGGCCTGGTGCGCGAGAGCGTGCTCGGCTGGCTCTTCGGAGCGGGCGCGACCTTCGATGCCTACGCGGTGGGCTACCGCATCGCGAACTTAGCGCGGGATCTCTTCGCGGAAGGCGCACTCTCTTCCGCGTTTGTTCCCACTTTCACGCGCTATCTCACCACAAAGACGAAGGCCGAAGCGCACGAACTTTCCAACATCACGGGCACGATGGTGATGGCGATCGTCGGCACGCTTTGCGCACTGGGCATGCTCTTCACCGCTCAGATTGTGGAGGCATTCGCGCCCGGCTTCCATGCCGTGCCCGGCAAGTTCGAGTTGGCTGTGCGGATGGTGCGGACCATGTTCCCCTTGCTCTTGCTGGTGGCTCTGGCGGCGCAGGCACAGGGGATCCTGTTCGCCTGCCGGCAGTTCGGCGTGCCCTCGTTTGCTTCCAGCCTGTTTAATGTCGGCTCGGTGGCATCCGGCTTAATCCTGGGATATTGGCTCGGATCCCGGCTGGGAATTAGCCCGGTTCAGGGGATGGCTTATGGGATCCTGTTTGGCGGCGCGGCGCAACTGGCGTTTCAATTGCCGTCAGTGGCAAGGGCGGGGTTTTCGTGGAGGCCGCAGTGGGATCTTCACCATCCTGGTGTCCGACAGATTTTGCGGTTGATGGGTCCGGCCATTCTCGGCAGCGCGGCGCTTCAGATCAACCTCCTGGTCAACACTCACATTGCAGCCGGGCTGACGGATGCCGCGGGGCACGTCATCAATGGCCCAGTCAGCTGGCTCTCCTATGCGTACCGATTTATGCAGCTGCCGATGGGGCTGTTCGGTGTTTCCATTGCGTCGGCCACGCTGCCGCGCATTTCGCAGAGCGCCGCCGAAGGGAATCTGCCTGTGTTTCGCGAAACTCTTTCGCGCTCACTCGTCACCATCTTCCTGCTGACCATCCCTTCCGCCGCGGGCCTGTTCCTTCTGGGTGAGAGCATGATCGGGATCGTGTATCAGCACGGCCATTTCCTGGCGGCGGACACGCACCGAACCGGCGTTGCGCTCTCGTTCTACGCGCTCGGGCTGGCGGGCTATGCCGCGGTCAAGCTGCTGGCCCCGGCATTTTATGCTCTGGGCAACGCGCGGATTCCCATGGTGGTGAGTATGGCCTCGGTGCTGGTCAACGCAATTTCCGCGGAGTCGCTGGTGCGGGGCGCCGGAATGGGTTACGCCGGCTTGGCGCTTTCGCTGTCGCTCGTCACCACATTCAATGCCATGGGCCTGATCGCTCTCATTCGTCCACGCATCGGTGGAATCGGAGGTCGTCTGCTCGTGGGCAATCTGGCGAAGATTCTGCTCGCAACGGCTGTGATGGCGTTGGTGGTCTTCGGCCTGACGGCAGGATTGCACGCCGGAATCCACTCGGTCCGGCTGGCGCGCGTCGCGGACGTCGTGTTCGGAGTCCCGGTGGGAGCCGGGGTTTTCTATGCCACTGCGTCGGCACTTGGCATCGCGGAACTGGCGGAGGCGCGGGAAGCGGTGTTGCGGAAGCTGCGGCGAAAATCGTGACCGGTCCGGTTTGTTAAACTACTGATACTCCATGCTTCCCGACATTCAGCACGCCATCCGTCTGCAGATTCTCGATGACAGGGTCACCGCGCTGACGAAGGAGATCGCCGCTCTCCCGAAACACATCGCCGAGATCGAAAAGAAACTGGACGGGCATCAGCGCCGCCTGGAGCAGGATAAGGCGGCGCTCGCCGCCAACCTGAGAGACCGGAAACGCCTCGAAGGCGAGATCCAGGCCCACGATCAGAAGATCTCAAAGCTCAAAGGTCAGATGATGGACGCCAAGACCAATGAGCAGTACAAGGCCTTCCAGCACGAGATCGAGTTCGCCGGCCAGGAAACCCGCAAGGCCGAGGACCGCATTCTGGAATTGATGACAGAGGCCGAACCGCTGGATAAGAACGTGAAGACGGCCGAGGCAGCCCTCGCCGGTGAGCGCAAACACGTGGAGGCCGAGAAGGCTACGGCGCGGGAAAGGACCGCCGCCGATCAAAAAGAGATCGAAACCCTGAAGGCGGAGCGCGTCGGAATTGTGGCGCAAATGACTCCTTCGGTGGCCTCAAACTACGATCGTATTCGCAAGGGCCGGGCGGGCGTGGCAATCTCGGAAGCGGTGGCGGGGCGGTGCGGGCGGTGCAACATCGTGCTTCGGCCTCAGTTCTTTCAGGACCTGAAGAAGAACGATGCGATCATGACGTGCGAGAGTTGTGGGCGCATCCTGTACTACAATCCGGCGCAGCGAGTCGAAGATCCGGGCAGCGGCGGCGGACGCCGGGTCAACATGAGCGCGGGAATGGGCGTCGACAGCGACGTCTAGGCCCGTCCAGCCCCTGTTTGCCCGCCATACGTGGCGCAGACGCTCTGGTCTGCCGCGCCGAGACTCATCTCGGCGCTTTTCCTTTACTCCCGCGGACTCACGTCAGGTTCCGCCAGATCCGGGGTTCGCTTCTCGCCCTACTTCCAAAACACCCGTGAAGCCAGGAGGCTGGCAAACGCGGGCACAAGAACGGTTCGGAACAGGAAGCGAGACTTCTTCGGGGGCCCGGCTGCTGCCGGCTTCGGCGGGCCGCCCGCAAACGTAGGCACAGGTACGGGGCGTTCCGGACGGCTCAGACCACCATCGCGCAATCTCGCTTCGGCGTCGTCCGTGATCACCGTTGGCTTTACAATCTCGCGGCGCATCGCGTCATGCAGTTGCGATTCAAATTGAGGTTGGCGGGATGGCGGAGGCTCCGGCTTCGGCGGTTCCGGCGCGCCCACCGGCGCGATGAGCTGAGCCCGTTCGCATAATTTCTCAATAGCCGAGACCAGACGCTGCAGGTTGTCGTCGGTTTCGGTGGCGCGTACGCGCAACGCTTCGATGGAACCAGCCTGCTCGGACAGCGCCTTCTCAATGACGCCGATGCGGGACGAAATCTTCTCGTCGATCGCGCGTTCGAAAGTTTCCAGAGTCCGCTGGTGGGATTGCTCAATCTCAATGGCGAACCGCTTGCCCAGTTCGACGATGCGGGAATCCACGCTGCTGTCGACCAGAGCCGGAATCTCTTTCCGTGTTTCCTCCACCTTGCGGTGCATGGAGGCGACGGATTCGCTGATGCGGCGTTCGGCGTCGTTGACGCTCTGCCGCAGCATGGTTAGTTCGCGCGTGTTTTCATCCACGCGACGGTCGAGGTCTGCCAGCTTCGCAGCCCAGGCAGCGGATTCGGCCGCCGCCTTCGCGGCCTTTTCGGGTGGCTCGGGCGAAATCACCTGAACCGGTTCCGGGGCTGGCCGATGCTCGATGGAGTCGATCCGTAACTCCACCTGCTCCAGGCGATCCAGCAATGGCTCAAGGTTGAGCAGTTCTTCTTCCGGCTCTTCCACCTCGGGACTCACTGCCGCCACAGGGGGCGCCGGAGCCACAGGCGGGAGAGGTGCGTGTGCAACGGCACCAGGACCGGCTCCATAAGCCGGCGCAACCGGCGGGGCCGGAGCCACAGGCGGGAGGGGCACGCGTGCAACGGGACCAGGACCGGCTCCATAGGCCGACGCAACCGGCGGGGCCGGAGCCACAGGCGGGAGAGGCACGTGCGCAACAGGACCAGCACCGGCTCCATAGGCCGGCGCAACCGGCGGGGTCGGGACGGGAGGATAGGGCGCGTAAGGATTCGGGGGATACGCCTGCTGATACGCCTGCGGCGCGTACGGATTCAGCCCTGCATACGGGTTCGGTGGATACGGGTTAACCGGCGGATGCGGCGCGTAGGGATTGGGCATAGACGGGTCCGGAGGGAATGTCGCCCGTTCTCTTTTTTCCGGAGGAGGCGCCCAGCCATTTTGAGCCGGCCGTGTACGCGATCGCCCAGAAGTAAAACCCATGGCGAGCCCGGTACCGGCGACTACCGCGAGTCCCTTGAGAATTCCATTTGACATTCGTCAGCTTTAGCCTGAGCACTACGGTAGTCCACAACAATGGCGCAATCACACTCTCGCCATTGCATGGTTTGCATTTACTGCACGGTGATACTAATACGCAAACCAAAGGAGTACTACCGTTAGCACTACTATCCTCAGTATAAGGAGCCGATTGCCAACCCGCAAGATATTTCGAGCTTTTTGCGTTTAAACTGCAACTCGATTTTGCGCGCTATTTTGCGCGTTTGCGGCGCGGCTTGCGAGCCATGCATGAATACCAAAGAGTGCGCCGGAAAAGAAGAGATCGCCCGCCAGCGTGCGGCCCCAAAACGGGAGTCCCGCTGTGTAGCACGCAACCAATCCGCTCAGGTTCGGCGAGTAAAATGAGGTTGCACTTTTTGCCGCGCCCAGCCATAACGCAAAGTTGGTCAGCAGGAAGAATTGCAGGCTGCAGAGGAACGCGGCGGCTCCCACGCGAACGCCCGTCACGTTACGCAACATACGCCGGCCGATCCAGACGCTGATCATGAAGCTGCCGTAGATCACCGGCGACGTGGACGTGTAGCCACTGTGTCCGCCGGCAGCCGCGCCGACGATGGGGTCGGTGGCGAGCATGACGAACAAGGGAAGAAGGTATGCGATCGGTCCGCCGATCCGCGAACCCGCAAACAGGCATGAGCCACCGAGCGGCGTGACGTTGGGTGCGTGCGGCACCAGACGACCCAGTGCGCTCAGCACGGTAAGGCCGATTGCATAGTTGCGGGATTGATTCGTTTCGGGCATTTGGATTCTCCTATGGTAGCGCTGTTTGAGTGTTGCCGGAAGCCGCCGCGTTCGGATCCCAAAGATTCTCGACCGCGCCCAGCTGGAGGCTGGCCCAGCGGCTCCAGACGAAGAGGGCGTCGCTCAACCGATTTAAGTAGGTGACGATCGCCGGTTCCACCGGTTCCCGGGCGGCAAGCGCCACGCAGATTCTCTCCGCGCGGCGGCAGACCGTCCGGCATATATGCAGTTGCGCATTGAGAGCGCAGCCGCCTGGCAGCACGAAGCTTCGGAGCGGCGGCAGTGGTTCATTCATGCGGTCGATCTCGCGCTCCAGCTGAGTCGATTCGGCTGCGGTGATGCGCGGCTGCTTCGGATGAAGGTCTTCCGCCCGCGTGGCCAGTTCCGAGCCCGCGTTGAATAACTCATGTTGCACGCGCCGCAGGATTCCGGCCAGTTCCCCGAGGGCGGGCGTACCAACGGAAAGCTCAAGCGCGGATTCGCGCGCGAGGCCGATGAAGCTGTTCAGTTCGTCGATGGTCCCGTAGGATTCGATCCGCAGGTCGTCCTTCCGGACGCGCTGCCCGCCTACCAGGCTAGTCTGCCCGGCATCGCCGCGTTTGGTGTAGACGCGGTTGATCGCCAGGTGGGGGGAATGGAAGGTTTCGTCGCTCACTCAGCACTCCATTTCATATATCCGACCAGTAGCGCATCGCTCCGCCGGAGATCTGCTTCGGCCGTCTCTGCGTTCTCTGCGTCTTCGCTCTGCGTCCTCCGCGTGAACCTCCGAATGACATAAGCCTGCCGCCCTACCTCGCTTTCGCCAGGTTCCACTTTAGCCCCACCACCACATTGAGAAACGGCGCGGGATATCCATAGATCTCTTCATAGTGTTCGTCGAGCGCGTTGCGCAGGTTCACGTAGGCCGTCAGATTGCCCTGCACACGATAGTTTGCGTTGATCCCGAGATTCTGATAGCCAGGGTTCACGAACAGGCCGGCGGAGGCTCCGTAATTCGGCTCCACGTCGAGCGTATGGCCGCGCCAGTTACCCACCAGATTGACGCTGGCCCGCTTGTAGTGCACCGTGGCCGTAAAAGAGCCCGACTGCTTCGGGCGGCGCAACAGCGGCTCGCCCAGATAGAAATACTGCTGAACCAGGCCCGTGCTGCCACTGAGCGAAAGTACGTCGGATTCGAGCCACGTGTAACTGCCCGTCAGCGAAAGCCAGCTGACCGGCCGGAACTGCGCGGAGGTTTCGATGCCTTCCGCCCGGGCGTTGGCCAGATTACCGGTAGAGTATTGCAACAGGCTGGAAAGCGAGCCGCCGAGCGAGACGATCAGATCGCGATACCGGTTGTGAAACCAGGTGGCGTCGAGCGAGAGCTTGTTGCCGAACAGGTGCTGCTCCACGCCCGCATCGTAACTCTGGGTATGCTCCGGCAGCAATGCGGGATTGTTCGTGAAAGCGAGATCGGAGCCTCCCGGAGGCCGAATGCCGGTGCCGTAAGACCCGTGGAGCCGAGTACCGGGCCGGACGGAATAGGCCGCCGCGATCTTGGGGCTGGCCTCATTATCCGTGCGGGCGGGAAAATCGGGACGGGACGGGTAGCCATAGGCGTCGCCGGGAATCAGCGGCATGGAATACGTCTCATAACGAAGGCCGGCGTTGATGAAAAGCTTCCCGAAGGTAAAACGGCTTTCGATATATTCGCTCACGTCGTTGCGGCGCAGCAGGAAGTCCGAACCGTCGGTGGAGTTGACGTACGTGTTGCGCATTTCTTCGCGATGGTAGACCGCACCGCCCGCCAGGGTCCATGTCTTGGTCACGGCGTAAGTGGCGCGGACTTCCCCATTGCCGCTCAGGTCTTTATTGAAACTGGGGCCGTAGGGGCTGAGGTAGAGGCTATTGTTCCAGAAGATGCCGCCGATCAGATCGATACGCAACTGGTCGGTAATCTCTCCGCTGTAGTGGATGCCATAAGTGGACGTATTGTTCTTGCTGCGGCTGATCAGGTCGAGACCGGGGAACAGCCCGTCCGGATTCGAGCCGTAAGGGCCGGGTTCGCCGACATTATTGGAAGCGAAATCGCCGAAAAGCGAGAGCTTATTCGTGCCCCAGCGGTGATCGAGGGCGAGGAGGCCGTTATCGTCACGGTAGTCGCTGTTCCTGACGGGTCCATTGGTGAGCAGACTGGAGAACGAGCCGGAAATTCCCCAGCCGCGCGCGAACATCGTCTCGCCGCTGAGAGAGACGCGATTTTCGTCATGCGTTCCTCCTTCGGCGACCACGTCAAGAGCCGGACCGCTTTCGGGCGCCCGCGTTTCGAAACTTACCACGCTGCCGAGCGCATAGGAGCCATAGATAGCCGATTGCGGGCCGCGCGCCACCTGCACTTCTTCGAGGGCATCGGCCGGGATATGGGCGAAATCGAACAGGCCGCCATAGTAAAAACTGTTGATCGGTACGCCGTCCAGCAGCACCAGATTGTAGTTGGAGTTGCCGCCGCGCACGAACAGATCGGCGACGGAACCGCGGGCGCCATCCTGCGCGAAAACCATGCCGGGCAGCGTGCGCAGCAGATCCACAGCCTGGGCTTCATTGCGTTCGCGAAGATCGGCGCTGGTGATCACGCTGATTCCAGTGCCCTGCTGGCTGGGAAGAGCGTCGATGGCGGAGCCGGTGACCTGCACCGACTCGCTGATGGGGGCGAGCGACAGACGGATTGCCGCAGTAGGTGCCGTCACTATCGTCGCGAAGCCCTGAGCTGCGATGCGCAGCGAGACGTTTTCGTAGAGCGGAGAGACGTAGAGGTCGAAAACGCCCTTGTCGTCGGTGACTTGTTGCGTGATGATGCCGAGCGGGTTAACGGCGGCGACCTGCGCGCCGACCACCGCCTTACCGGAGGGATCGAGGATTACTCCTTTCAGTTCGGCGGCCTGAGCCTCGGAAACAAAGGGAGCAAAAGCGCACGTCGAAAAAAAGACGAGCGTGCAGAAAAATCGTCTGGGTGTGGTCATATCGGGCAGCCCTGCGCTGCCGTCCTTTCCGCTTCGGCAGTTTATTCCACGGGTACGCCTGCGATTGCGCAAACGACCACGGATCACGCGGGCCGGTCTCCTGACTTGCGCGTCAACGGATTCCCTTCGCCTTCCCATCCGGTGAAGGACAGTGGCCTGTGAAGGATCCTCGGCGCTTACAGTGGCGGGGCCGTGCCGGATTCTCACCGGCTTCCCAATACAACGCCTGCGTGCTGCTGAAGCAATTTCAGGCTAGCACAGCAAGACAGCACCCTGCGGAATGCGGGTACAATTGACTCATGGTGCAACATTTGGAGGCGGTATTCGAACAAGGTGTACTTCGGCCACTCCGGCCGCTGGCGCTGGAAGAGCAGCAGCATGTTCTACTCACCGTCACAGATATTCAATCCGCGCCTGCAACAGACGTATCTGTGGACCCGTCCCGCGCTAAGGAGCAGGAATGGATCCGCGAGCATGGTTCGGAATACCCCGGCGAGTGGGTCGCGCTTCAGGGCAGTGAACTTATCAGCCATGGACCAAAGCTACGCACTGCACGTGATGAGGCCAGAGCCAAGGGTATACAACACCCGCTGATGGTTCATTTGCCGGATGGGCCGGAACTGCCCTCAGCTGGCTGGCTCTGATGCCGCGGCTCGAATTCAGTCATCGGCACATATATTCCGGACACGAGCAGGGAATCTCACTCCCGATTATTCTCAGAAGCGGAGACGAGCGGGCAGATTTAGTCGCGAAAATAGACACGGGTGCCACCAACTGTCTGTTCGATCGCCAGCAAGGCGAGGCGCTTGACCTCGACATTGAAAATGGCCACCGGAAAGTATTCGGGACCGCGACCGGGTGGGTTGAGGCTTTCGGACATATAGTCCAGATTGAGTTCGTAGGCATGCATGTGGAGTCGATGGTCTACTTCTTCGCCGACGAACGCATCCGCAAGAATCTACTCGGGCGGACTGGCTGGCTGGACCGCGTGCGCTTCGGTCTCGTAGATCACGACCAGAGCCTCTTCTTGGCGCCTTACGATTATCAATCCGAGTAATCAACCCGTATAGAAGCTCTCCAGCCAAATGCCGGTGGAGGACGGGGTCAAGTGACAGGCCGCTCAGCTGCGCGAAGGCGGCGCAGTGGCGTGGCGTTTCAGAATCATGGGAAGGTTCTGCGCAAAGACGCTGCGCGCCACAACCATGTCGCAGCCGATTTCCTGCGCCGACAACTTCAGCTCTGTCTGCACGTGCGACACGAATCCGATGGTGCTCACTCGTCTTGTAGCGGGATCGGCCTTGATCGCGCGAATGAGTTCCAGCGGTTCGGCGGCATCGCAGTTGAGGTCGAAGATCACGAGCGACGGCTTTTCCTTCACCTTGTCGAGCACGACGGACTTGTCCTTGACGAATTCGACGACCATGCCGAACTTACGCGCGGTATCCATGATCTTGGCGGAAAAAAACAGATCGGTCATGACCGCAAGGATCTTGCGCGGAATGGCAGGCGGACGGACTGCGGCTGTTTGAACCGTCGGTGTGGGTACTGGCGAGGTCGGAACTGGCATTCGGCTGAGAAAAGGGGAGAAATCGAATAGTAGCGCGCCCGATGTGTTCCCCGCAACCGGGGGTTCTGACTTGCAGGAACGGCAGGGCAGGGCTACCATGAAGTCGATGACACCCAACCCCACCCGCGTCGTGCTGCATAAGACCGCCGACTTCCGGGATACCTACGCCAACAGCGTGCAGATTCGCGTGAACCTGTGGGATTTTTACCTCATGTTCGGCACCATCAGCCAGTCGACGCCGGAAAACGTGGAAATCCAGAGCTTCCAGGGGATCTACCTCAGTCCCCAGCAGGCCAAAGCCTTGCTCGGCCTGATGCAGCAGAACGTGAGCCAGTACGAAGCGGCGTTTGGTGAGATCAAACTGGAACCCAGGGCCGGGTCTGGTTTCGTTCAATAGCCTGCCATGAATGAGGTACGCAGACGGGTCCGGCCCCAGTCGTACCTTCTGATCTATGCGCTTGTGGCCATGGTGCTGATCCTGGCGCACGGGCCGCTGCTGCAGCTTCCCTATTACTGGGATGAAGCTGGTCAGTTTGTCCCGGCCGCGACCGACCTTTATCAGAGCGGGTCCTGGATCTCCCACAGCGCGACTCCCAACATCCATCCGCCCGGTGTGCTGGCGTGGCTGGCGCTGGCCTGGCAGCTGGCGGGATTCTCCATCGTAACCACGCGCCTCGCCATGCTGCTGGTCGCCGCATTCGGCGTCGTGACCACCTTCCTGCTCTCGATCGAGCTTTCGCGTGGAAGCCCGGGCACGCCGGCGTTTGCCGCCGCGATGCTGCTTTGCATTTCCCCGCTGTTTTTCGCGCAGTCGATGTTGGCCCAACTCGACATGCCGGCCATGGCACTCACGGCGCTGGCACTGCTGCTGTTTCTGCAAAGCCGGTTTCGTGCGGCGGCGCTGGCCTGCGTGGGGCTGGTGCTGGTGAAGGAGACCGGAATCGTGGTGCCGCTGGTATTTGCGGGATGGCTGCTCTATGAGAGACGCGAATCGAAGGAAAACCGTGAAGAGGCGCTGTGGTTCGCATTGCCCGCCGCAGTGCTGCTTTTGTGGCTCGTGGCACTGCGCCACTATACAGGCAGTTGGTTCGGCAATCCGGAGTTCGCCCGTTACAACCTCTCGTTCCCCTTGAACCCGGGGCGCTTTGTCTATGCACTCTTCCGCCGGTTGTATTACGTGCTGATTGGTTCGGGGCACTTCATCGGCACCGCTGCTGTGGTGTACGCATGGAAACGCATGCCGCTGCTGAAGGAAAGGTCCTGGCGGATCGCGGGAACGCTTGCAGTGGCGCATGTAGTTGCGATGTGCCTGCTGGGCGGGGCGGTCCTCGAACGGTATCTGCTGCCTGTCTTGCCGATTCTCTATGCAGCCTTTGCCGTTTCGTTTCGGGCGCTGCCAAAGCTCCCCCGGCAGTTCGCGACGGCCGCACTGGCGACCTGTCTGGTTGTGGCTAATTTCGTCAATCCGCCCTATCCGTTCCCGTTTGAGAATAACCTGATGTTCGTCGGCTTTGTGGATGCGGAACGGGCTGCGGCATTCGCGGCCGACACCTATGCCGGCGCGGTTGCGACCACGTTTCCGATGACGACCGCGCTGGCGCATCCCAACAACGGATACCTCATGCTGCCGCATGCGGTTCGCGAATTGCCCGATTTCAAGCCGGCCACCATTGCCGCGTTAAAGAACGATCCGCCTCGTATCATGCTGGTCTACGATACGGAACTGGATCCCTGGCATGTGCGTTCTACCAGGGCCTTCCGATGGTTCTTCGGGCGCTACTACGACTACGAGCGGCCCATGACCGCGCCGGAAATATCGAAGGCATTGGATATGCGGATCGCCCGCAACTGGGAAAACCACGGCTTCACGATGTCCCTGCTGGTGAACGACAGCCTCAGGCGCTGATTGCAGACCGGTCGGTTTCGGCGGCCCGTGCCGCCGCGAACAAGAGTAATCCCGCCAGGAGATACACGGCCGATGCCATCGCAATGGCGCCTCCGAGTCCATACGTTCCGGCCAGCCATGCGATGACAAGTGGAGCCGTTCCGCCCCCGCCCAACCAACCGGCAGTGTTCATGAGACCTGCCGCCGAACCGCGCGCTTCCGGGCGGATGACGTCGAACATTGAGGCGAAGATGTTGGCGTCGTAGAGGCCCTTGAAGAAGCCCCAGATTGTGAGCGCCGCGATCAGCCAGCCGAGCGATCGGGTCATGCCGCAAAGGACCACGCAGGGAGCGCCGCCGAAGACGCCGAGCATCTGAACCAGCATGCGTCCGCCGCGACGTTGCGCGCGCCAGCGGTCGGCCAGCCACCCGCCGCATAGCGCGCCCGCCATACTGGCGAGTTGGACGTAGATGGTCGCGGTGAGGCCAGACATGGCAAGGCTCATGTGGAAGCGGTCGAACAGGAATTTCGGCATCCAGGTGAGCAGTACCGCCGCGACGAAGTTAGCGCACAGAAATGCCCCGAGCAGCAAGCGCGCGGCGGGCTGGGCCACGATGGCGCGGAGGGTTTCACCCAGAGGCAGTTTGGCGGCTACCTTGATTTGCTCTGCCTGTCCCCGTTGCGGCTCCCGCAGCCAGCGGTTCAAAACGAAGCCAAGCAGGATTCCCAGGCCGCCGAAGACGACGAAGGACCAGCGCCAGCCGTAGCGCTGGCCGATCAGGCCGGCGAAGAATCCGCCCGCGATCGTGCCGATGTAGACGCTGGTTTGGTGTAAGCCGATTGCGCGGGACCGGGTGGCTGGACCGTGATAATCGCTCAGGAGCGACATCGACGCCGGGAAATAGAAAGCCTCGCCCATGCCTTCGAGCGCGCGCATCGCGAAGAGCCCCCGAAAGCCACTGACTGCGGCCGTGGTAGCGCAGATGGCGCTCCATGCGTAGAGGCCGCCGAGTATGGCGGTTTTGCGGCGGATGCGATCCACGATGTTGCCTGCGAACAGGGCACCCAGTCCATAGACCCACGCGAACGCGCTGCCGAGCAGGCCCAGTTGGACGTTATCGAGGCCCATCGATTTCTGGAGCAACGGAAATACGGAGAAGATAGCCTGGCGATCGGCGTAGTTGAAGAAGGCGATGCCCCAGAGCATCGCGACCACCTGCCAACGATACGCCGGACTTAGTTCTTGCGAATCAGCCATACTTCGCAGACCTGAGTGCCTCTCCCGTTGCCACCCTGACCTGGCTGTTTCGACCACTCCAGAGTGAGGTCGCCCGATTGCGTGGCTTCGCGGGGAATGTCGAACTCCAACGGAGCCTGGGGCGAGGGCTTGTCCCTCAGAGGGTGAATGTCAAATTTGCCATTGGCCGTCAGGCGGATCTGTACCTTTGGGGAATCGCCGCCGTAGACGACCCTCACCGCGTATTGGGCATCGGAATCCAGGCTTGCGTAGTGCATCTTCAGGGGCGTCTCGGCCAGCGTTTCGGCGGTCGTGTACCAGGAGACGCGCGCCCCGCTGCGAGGCTCTGCGTCGCCAAAGCCGGTGAAAGCGGAGCTCAGAAAGTCCGGGTCACGCTCGTAGCTTTCACCGCGCACCAGATGGGGCTGGCGGGCGGGATCGCCGAGGTCGTCATAGAAGCCGCCTGGGCCGGGGTCGGTCCAGTTCGCGATGTGGTCGATCATCGCCAGTTGCTGTCCGGCGGGAGCTTTGGCGATTTTGGCGAACTCGTTCTTCAGCCAGATCCGATCATTGAGCGCGAAGTCGACGGAGTCGAGATTGGCCCCACGTCCGAGTCCGATCGCCTGATAGCGCGACACGCTCAGCTGCATCCGAATGCTCTGGTACAGCGCCTCGGCCAGTTCGAAAACGCGGGCCCGCAGTCCGCGGGCTTCGGGAGTCAGGTCGTCAGCATCCAGGATCCTGGTGGCTGCGGCCATGGCTTCCGAAGCACCGGCGCGCGGCGCGTCTTTCAAGGCAGCAATGGCCCGGGTTTCCTGGTTAGTTTCGATGATGAGCCGCTTGCGCACGAAGGCATCGTAATAAG
>Ga0302319_10012269_pt1 | contig 16172 bp, 18 predicted proteins | sample Bog_T0_2_FD_203319 | JGI IMG/M metagenome (GOLD analysis project Ga0302319, IMG submission 203319) | Peat permafrost microbial communities from Stordalen Mire near Abisko, Sweden - Bog_T0_2 | ecosystem: Environmental > Terrestrial > Soil > Wetlands > Peat | place: Sweden: Abisko, Stordalen Mire...
TGTGCTCGCCGTGGTCGGCCGCATCGAGTTCCAACAGAAATGCCAGGACTGGCTGGTCGATGCGCTGCAGGAGGGAGATTTCCTCAACAACAAGACCGTCGTCTTTGTCGGCGACGGCCCGGACCTTGCGCAACTGACCGCGAAAATCCAGCAATCCAAGAAAGCGGAGAACTTCAAACTTCTTCCCTGGCGCGAAAATATGGACGAGTTGTACGCGGCAATAGACGTGCTCTTAATACCCTCTCGAGCAGAAGGCGTGCCGCTCGTCATGCTTGAGTCTCTCTGGCGAAAGATACCGGTAGTCGGTACCGACAGAGATGGCATGAAAACATGGTTGCCCGCTGAATGGCGATACGAGTTTGGTGACGGGAAAGGGCTGAAGAAGGCTGTTTCTGCAGCGCTGAGCCCGGCGCCTGCCCAACTCTGGGACCGAATCAGCCAAAGGCTATCTGAAGTGGCTAGCGAGGAGAACTTTGCGGATCGCTTTTCTTCTGCCCTGAAACAATTCGCGGCAGCCAGGTAGAAGGCCGGTTTGCCTGCGCACTCAAGATCGACAAGAACTTCTCTATTTGGACTCCGGGCGAAAACTTCGCAAGTTGTCCATCCCGTCCCGTCAAGTAACTCTGGGGATCCTCTGCGATCGACTGTATCGCCAACGCCGCTGCTTCGCCATCGAAAGGATCTACTAATATGCCGGTGGGGCCCGCCACCTCCGGCAGAGACGAGACATTTGACGCCACGGCAGGTTTACTCCAGCTGAGAGCCTCCAACACGGGGATCCCGAATCCCTCGTAGAAGCTCAAGATGATCAGCCCCTTGCAGCCGCGATACAGCTCATCGAGTTCCGCTTCAGGGATGTAGCCGGTAAACTGAATGCGTTCTTGCATTCCGAGCGCAGCGACAAGACTTGAGTATTCGTCATCACCCCAGCCCGAGCCGCCCACAATCTTGAGCTGATGATTATTACGATCGTATTTTTTGGAGAATAGAGCAAAGGCCTTGATCACTCCGCTGAGGTTTTTCGCGGGTTGCCTTGTTCCAACGGCCAGGAAGTAGTTCTCGTAGCTTACAGCGCTAGCTGAGCGTTCCGGTACAAAGTTGTACAAAACTTCGATCTTCGAGCCATCAACGTGCAGTACGCGCATCAAGTCAGACTTCGAATTCTCCGACACAGTGATCACTAAGGAGGAGGAAGACGCCAAGAGCCTGGTGATCGCCTTGACGTAAAGATGCTGGGCGAAGCCGTATTTACTTGGGACAAAGAACGGCGTAAGGTCGTGTATTGTGGACACCGTTCGATAACCAATGCTAAGCAACGGATTCGCGACGCAGGGAGAGAACAGAACATCTACGCTCTTGCAAAGGAACGGCAGAATCGTTTGTTCATAGAGAATCCGATGAACCCGTGACCGAAATGCAGGTACGTTCACCCGTCGCCAGTTGATGCCTTCGGGAATCTGAATAACTTGCTCCAGGGGAAAGTGCGTTTGGCAGAATATGACGAACTGTAAGTCGACAACCAGCGGCAGCGCCTCCATGAGCCGTTTGAAAAAATAGCCAACACCAGTCAAGCTGGCGCTGTCAAACGAAAGCAGGTTTATGCCAATTACTTTCGAACCCATACACCATACCTGTTCATAACCTTGGCGTACGATGAGGTAACGGTACTCCAGGATGTATTCCGCGCGAAATCCTGGCCCGCCAAACGGATAGCTTCGAGTGAAGGATCGCCATCTACCGCACGCAGTACAGCCGCTGCGAGTCCATCCTCAGTCGCGCTCATGACACAGATGCCCCTCATGACTTCTGCCTCGCTGGTGGCAGGAGTCGTGATCAGCAAAGCGCCGTTTCCCATCGCCGCTAACGCCGACCCCCTCCGCAGACTCATGCCGTCCGGAAAAGGGAGTAGCGCGACTCGCGCGCGGCACAGGAGTTGCGAGACCTCGTCTACCGTCTTACCGAGAATTATCTCCGCCCCCACATTTCGCAGACGATCGAGAATTGCCGAGGCATATTGTTCGTAGCCAGGTACGAGTTGCCCGATGACTCGTATGACCAGCTCTGGTCGACTACTGAGTTTCTGGATGATATTGACAAATTCCTCCAAACCTTTCTCCGGTCTGATCAGGCCGAAGTAGACTATATCCGCTTCGCGAGCCTGCGGCGAACGGATGGGGATATTGCTACTGATAGGAATCACGCAGGATCGCCGTCTCACCCAAGGAGCAATTCGGCAAACGTAGTCGCGTTCCAAGTCCGCTGTGAAGATGATCCAATCGGCAGCCAAAAAGAATAACGAAATGGCCACCTTCCCCTTTAAGCTCTTTCGAGAGAACTCGTGCAATGTGACTACGGTGGTGGTCTTGCGCAAACAGCAGCACAGCAGTTGCGGTAAAATGCTGTAGCCGTACCCTTCGGTCGGATATTGAATATTGACGACAGCGGAACCGGTTTGTTTGATGAGTAGCAGGTACTCGCGCAAGTCCCGGAGATCCCATCTTTTTCTGTAGAAGAGGGCGGCGTCTTTGTTTTCTGCCTTAAGCGCGTCAAGCAGCGCGTGCGTGTAGTCACCAACGCCGCAGATATCATCCGGATACGATCCCGTAATTACGAGGGGTGACATGTTCATCTCTCTGCCTCTAAAACGGACTTATAGGGCACGTACAGATCCCAATAGGAGTTGAGCGCGGAATATTGCTGCGCAATCAGCATGACCGAGAGCAGCATGTAAACCACTGGCTTATAGCGCTTGAACGAATCGATGGCTATAGGCAGCAGCAATAGCTCAACGATACTGAAATAAACTGTTGTGGCCTTGAAGATTTCTACTGTTCCGGTGAACATCAGGTAGAGAACGAACGAAAAGACGTATAGATTGACATAGCCGGCATATTTCTTCTTGATAGCATCACTCTGCCGGGACCAACCCCAATAAATGATGATCAAAAAGACGCAGCGCTTCGCAATCGAGAGCGCATTCTGAAGGCCATAGTTGATGTTAGGATTGAGCGAATCGTTCTCCGTATAGTCAAGAATACGACTGATGAGGACTATCTTGGAAGTCGCGGCGTCAAAGAGCGATGGGAGAAGTGCCAGCGGATTGACCACTTGGATAAGAATTGCAGCGCCTATCAACAACAGATACTTTTTGAGGCTCGGTCTTGCTTGATAGATAGGCCATGCCAATAGAAAAATGATGGAGGATCGGTGAAAACAAAACGACAGAGCGCAAAGAGCAAGAAATGGTAACAGCTTCTTTCGCTGCAGGTAGACTAGCGCCAGGAAGCAAATGCCAATCGATATGATGCGCCTGTTTGATCCCAGGTAGTTTAAGGTGAAATAGTAGGAGAAGAACACCGCCAGGGATATTGGATGGCAGTCGTTATCTTTCTTCAGCAAATACCAAAGCGGCAGTAGAGCCACGGCCGCGTCAATGAGAAGAAAGACTGTGTAACTGTTACTAAACGCTTTGACGACTGTAGTTAGAAGAACGTAGCCAATCTCGAAAAAGCGATAATTGTCTTCCTTGGTGAAGTACTCAAGATAGGGATCCCAGTCAGAGCCCGTCATCCAGCGTAATCCGGTAAATGCTACGAGCGTGATGAAATAGCATACAATCAAAACGCGATAGAGGGCGCGGTATCTTGGGGTGGAATAAAAGATACCGAGGCAGAGCGGGATAATCAATAGAACAAAGTATTCCATCGGTTTATTGCGCCGTTTTATGCCAGAACGCCGTTAGACGGTCTTCGCCTCAGGAGCGGCATCGCGGCGCATGAAGGCGTCTTGTAAGAAAACGAAGAGTATGGAGCAGAAAAGACCCGCCGCGAACGAGATCTCGACGCTAAGCGTCCGGTTGGGTGAACTCTTTCTGTCGGGTACGATCGCATGATCCATCACCTGAATCACTGGCGCTTCTTTCGCCTCATCTATGCGCGCCGCTTCATACTGCTTAGCCAGTAAGTCGAAAAGGGTCTCATGGTATTTAACATCGCGAAATTTCCGGATGTACTCCAGGCTGGAATCTGTCAATTTGCCCGCAGACACGCTGGCGCTTGATCCCGGTTCGCTTTTCGCTTCCATTTGCCCCAACTGCCCCTGCAAGACTCCTACTTCCGTCTTCAGTCTCTGAATCTGCGGATTCTCATCCGTCGCGTACGAACGCATGGCTTGCAGCCGGACCTCCCGGCTCGCTATTTCGGCGCGGAGTTGGGCTTCTGAGCGAATGAGAGACTCTGTTTGGCCCACTGGCGCGAGCATGCCGGTGGTTTGCTCGGTGTTTTTGAGCGCTATTTCGGCCGCTGAAAGAGCTTCCTTTTCGCGATTCAGTTCCTGCTCGAAAAACAGACGCCGGTGGGAAGCATCGGTGATCGCCAGCCTGGAATTCTGCTTATATAGCTCATCAACAAATGCATTCGCCATGTCGGCCGCACGCTGTGGATCGTGATCTTCGACGGCGATGCTAATGAGCGAATCCTTCCCGCTGGCGAACGACACGTGACTGCCGAGGGCTTTCCGAGTTTCAGAGGCCAGCGTCTTACCGTAGACTTGTTTGAGGCTAAATCGATTCACGATATCGTCAGAAATCGTCCGGCTGCCGAGAATGCCGATGTAGAGATCGCCGGGATTTTTAAGTCCAAGCGAAGACGCTACACTTGATCCGGCCAACCCTCCGAGGGATCCGGATAACGCTGCGAGTGAGGATTGTTGTTGTTGTGGAAGAAGGATGGTCGCCTCAGCCTTGAAGATCGGAGGCATGAACGAGACAACAATGGCCGTGACAATCGCGCATGCTAAAGTCACCGCCAAAATAAATAGCTTACGCTTGAGCAGGATCGTGAGCAACTCGGCCGGAGAGATTTCCGATCGAGTTCCCTTTAGAGTCGCGATTGACTCAGTCTCGATTGGATCGAGAGTGTTTGCTCGTAATTGCGCCACCTAGAACCCGTCCTGTGCGGTACCCTTTGCGCCTTCTGTCAGGGTAATCTGGCGATTGTTTATGGGCATCCACAGGAGAAGTAGCTTGAAAGGGCAGGAATTCTCGCCGAAATGTCACTTGGGGCTTAAATGGCTTTGCTTTCTGTACCCTGCCATGATCAGCAGCGTCAAAGCGAGAATCGAGGTCGGAACGATCAGAACCATTAAGATACCGCTGGCCCATGAATGCTATTGCCAGCGATGGGGAAGCCGATAATGACCACCAACCAGGGCGCCGCGAAGACCAATCCCGCTACGAGAGCCCGAGTCCCCCGCTTCATACGTATCGCCCAACCGATTAAACAATCGAATGCTGATAGTGTGCCAAGCAATATAGCCAAGAGAAAGATGCCAAAGTGATCGCTGATGAACTCAAAGTTGAAATGAGTGGCGATATCAACGTACCCAGCGCCGATTCCAATGGCAATCAGAGCGATGCCGGCAATCGAGCCAGCCTTCCAGACCGTTAACAAGTTTCCTCCGGCGTTAATTTATGATCTCAACCCATACCAATCACTCATAGCGCAACGCCCTCACGGGTTTTACCCGCATCGCCCGCAAAGCAGGAAGGAAAGAAGCTAACACTGAAACTAGTATCAACACACACGTTGTGATGAGCGAGGCCGATTCGTCCGACTTTGAAATTCCAAACAGCATGCGCTTCCAGGAATCGATTCAACAGAAATGAACCGGCCAGTCCCACGGCCACACCCAGCAAAGAGAGTATGAGTCCTTGTCCGATCACTTGACGAAGGACTCGTTGCGGCTGCGCGCCGAGAGCCATCTTGATGGCGAACTCAGAGGTGCGCTGCTCTACGGAATAAGAGATCACACCATAAATCCCGATGGCCGCCAGACATAGAGCCAGCAGTGAGAACATTTCCAGAGTCAGGGTAAGGAACCTGGGCCTTGTGGTAGCAGCGGCTACCACATCTTCCACAGTGCGGACCTTCGCTAGCGGCAGTGTCGAATCGAGAGACGCCACGACTTTGCGTGCCGCGCCGACCGTATTCATTGGATCGCCTGTGGTTTTAATGACAACGTGGAAGGTCGATAGTGCATAGAGCCGATACGAAAAGAATAGTTCTGTCCCAACCGGCTTATCGACACCGGCATTCTTTATGTCCGCCACCACGCCTACCACTCGGCACCATACTTTCGTGCCACCCGGTTTTATGCGCTGACCGATTTGATGCGGCCCGAAGGTGCGAGCCATCTTGGCGTTTGCGCCACAACCAAGCCATTTCGAAAGCGCTCGGAGGCTACGCCTAAAGAGGAACGGCCGCTCGAGTTCTTCAGTGTTTCGAACACGCGAATGGCAGACACGTGAATGAAAGGCGCCAAACCGAACAGCACGCCAATGAACACCGACACGCCAAAGGTGAACAGGAGAACCGGGAGGTCCAACGCAATTTCCGTCGCACGTGCAATACTGCCCGCGTTCGCTGCTTCGATCAGCCACAAGCTTCCAAAGGCAACAAAAACGCCCAGCGCTGCGCCACTGAGCGCCAGCAGCAGTCCTTCAACTACAAATTGCTTGGCCAGATCGGGGGTCGATGCTCCAATCGCGCGGCGCACGGCGATCTCACGCTGACGCGACTCGGAACGGGCGAGCAGAAGGTTCGCCACTTTAACTCAGGCAACGAGCAACACCACCGCGCCCAGCAAGAGAAGCATCGCTTTTCTAACTCCGCCCACAACTTCGTCATAGAACAAATACAGGGTGGGATAGTGCTCTTTAGGGCTGAAAGAGTGATGCATGGGCGAAGCTGCTTCGCCCCAACCTCATACCAAACGGGTCATTCCCTCATGGGCTTGTTTGAGAGTCACTCCGGGAGCGAGCCGCCCCACAACATCGAAGTTGTAGCCGCCTGGGCTTACGTGATTCGGGTCAAGCCGAAGTGCGCCCCAAACCTCCGTGGGGTCGGCTTGACCTGGAGGGAAAGCGAAGCCCTGCGGCATCACCGCGATGACGGTAGCTTTAGCGTTGTTCAAAGTCGTTTCCTTGCCGATGATGTGAGGATCGGCAGCGAACACACGCTGCCACATTCTGTATGACAGCATCAGAACCGGAGGCGCCCCCGGCGCATCATCTTGATTGTTGATGAGATGACCCATGAACGGTAGAGTATTGAGCATCTACGGGACCTCCGCGCTCACGAAAGTTGCAGTGGCTCGCTTTGGTGATGGAGTCCGGCCAAATTGACGCCTGATGTCTGCGAAGCACCAAGCAGATCGAAGGATTTGGCGGATTTCTGAAGGTCGAAGACTTCCGAGTCAGAAACCCAGAATTTGTGCAGACCGCTGTTCGGGAATTTCGGAAACTCCGTATAAATCCGGACGAGACGGTTCGAGTCTGGATAGAGCAGCGGCCGCAGCACCACAGAGTTGACGATGCTAAAGATCACCGAAGTCGCGCCGATTCCGAGTGCCAGGCATCCCAGCGCTGAAAGCGAGAAATCCCACCTTCAGTGAACATTAGGAGCGGAGACCGGCACGCCCGGCGCGTTAGCCGATACGGGCGGCGGCACTAATTTCATCGGCACCTTAGCCGCATTTACCGCTGAAGGGTTGTCACGCAGTTTCAAATAGAGCGTTTCAGCCGCGGGGTGCGGTATCGACAAAGTGGAATTCAGGAAGCCCTCCGGCACGGCTGTCGGATGTTCGAACTGCGGATCGCTCGACACAGCATCGATCAGAAACAGATTGCTGCCCTTTAGTACACAAGCCTGTGCCGCATCAGATGGGCAATCCAGTTCACTGAGTGAGGGTGAGCGCACGAGTGTTGCTAAAGGTTGCCAGTCCCCGGCAATGCCGCGTTCATCCACCGCGCGGAATCTGAGGGGGCCAAACGCAGACGGCCCGAAGCACTTCAGCGGACTCAGCCTCCCCACGGCAGTCTGCTCATCTTGCGGCGTCAGAGTTCCGTCTTCGCCGCGCAGCAGCACATGGAAAGAGTTGTCGGCCGTAGCAATTTCGATTTTTTCCTGCGGCGGAAATACGCTGGGCTGGTCTGTCTTAATGGCAAACGAAAGTGTGCCGTCGAGCGGAAGTTCGCTCTCATCGGAGAATTGAATACCCGACGCTTGACTCACCGGTCCCAGTTCGATTGCTTTGCTCAGCAGATGAACGCGCGGACGAAGAGCTTGCACGGTTACTGGAACCTCTAACGTTCGGCCATCATTCAATATGACGCGCGCTAATTCCGATTGCGTTGGCTTTAGCGATGCAGTCACAGCTACATCGTTCGTGACGAGCCGCAGTTCGCTGGTACTACTGCCGCTGCCGCTTGCTGAATCGGGCTTGAACGCGGCGCTTTTGAGATCGAGCGACGCCACGTCCGCCAACCCGGTACCGTATAAGATGCCATAGCCGTCACCGGGAATGATGCTGAATGTTCTAAATTCGCCCGGCCGGCTGTAGATGCGCAGCGGAAGCACTTGATCTTGCGGAAGACTCCATTCATGCATGGCAAGCGTCACGCGTCCAGGGTTCTTTGCGCTCTCCTCCGGAATGTTTACTTCCACTTCATCCGGCTTGGCCACTTTCCAACTGGTCTTCAATGCCGCGCTGTTCTCATCATTCAGAGTGACGCGTTCCACGCAAACCGCTTCTGCCGATTGCAAATGCAGCGTGTGCGCACTTCCGGCCATTAAACTCTTTTGGTCGGCGCTGGGAACGGTCCAGTTTGTATTCTTGGCCGCGACGAGGGTGAATTCTGGGCCAGTGAACGAATCAAATCCCCAGCTAGCGTGCAAAGTGCCTTTGATGCTAGCTCCGCTCTCCAAATTCAACTTGGCCTTTTCCAGCGCATTCGGATCTACCACAAACCCTCCTAAAGATGCATCGGCCGTAAGTGGCAGATCGGCCTTCGTATTCTTCGTTTCTACGTGCAGCACAACGCCATGTAAAAGCTTGGTGGAAAACGCCAGCGGCGCGCCCATAGCCTCAAGCACGAGCGGCTTTTTTTGCGCGCAGGTCCCTACGTTAGGGTCCGACAATTTTAGCGGAGGCGGTTGTTCACTTCTGATAGCAGGCAAACCGACCACGATTACGGACTTCGGATTGTGAAATGACGGTGGATTGTTCAGTTTCAATTCCAGGACATCATTTTCCGGCATGGATAGCGCGGGGATGTATTGATACTGTGCTGTGTGAAGACTATCGAGAATTCTGCCTATGTCGACAATCGCTCCTATATATGGACTGAAATAACCAGAGCCCGCTTGCGGCGTATAGGCGAGTTGCCCCATTAAATCTGATGACGGCCCGTTGGTGAGCGTACCCACCACGGATTGGCTGTGACCGTCGTTCAAGATCATGTCGCCGCCTTTTTGCGTCAGACAAGCCGCTTGTTCCTCCACCGGCTTTTTGAAGCAGTCATCCTGCAACTGAATATTCAAGCTGCGCGCGAGCAGCAGCGAAACATCATGGACCTTTGTAGGATCCTCGTCGGCGGTTTTGTGCACGGCGGCCAGATAAGTGTCGAGTCGGGAACGATCCAGGCTGGCCCGTTGTAAATCTTGTACGGCGCGAACGAACGCACCAGGCTTGCCGCGCACCGCCGACCGCAGAGTACTAAAATCACCGCTCGTTTCCGGGGCAAGAAAGAGAACGGCCTGTTCTGCGCCCTTAGGAACAGTGACGAAAACGCCCTCTTGACGGTATTTCTTGTTCCACAATTCGGCGCGAGTAAACCATTGTTCCGGCGGCGGATTCGTGGCCCCACGCAAGAACGCGACCACCAGGACATAGTGAGCGGCTTGGTCTTCAGGCATTTGCGGATGGATGTAAAGGCGGTCGCCTTCAGCGAGATTAGAAACCTCGGAAATCGGCAGCGTAGTGCCCTTGCGCTCAACCTTGATTTGAATCGTCGGACCATTTAAGTCGAAGGTAGCGTCGGCTATTAGCGTAGGGGCTGAGACGAGCAGGAACACGACTAGGTAATAAGCGCGCAAAAGCATTCGAAATATTAGACTCGAATGCTGCCCTAATCCGTATCTGGAAAATATTACCGGACCAATCGGGCGGTTAAGAGCTGCTTTGTCAGTTACTTAGCTAACATTCGGGCAGCCAAATGACTCAGATCCAAAGACGCTCGCAATGCGACGGCCGACGATGCGGTTTGTCCCCGCTGTGTGCGCCAGGGACTTTGGTAGAAAATTCTCTGTAGCGAAGCAGGAATTACCCGCACACCCAGCCGCATCACCGGGAACACATATCTCCACGTCGCCCCTTCCAACGCCCATAAACCCGAACAGTACGTCTTGAACTCTAACCATGCCTTCCCCAAACCCCTGCGTGACCAGAATTGATCGGTAATCCTGAACTCATATAGCGGCTCGGCCACATTATCGAAGGCCAAACCAGCTTGTAAACAAACGAACCACATCGCCACGTCTTCATTCAGCCGTGTTAACGGATACCCGGTAACTCGATCAAAAACGCTAGCCCGAAAGCAGACTGTAGGATGCGCCACCGGTACGCGCATCGCAATATTTCGCCGCGCCGCCACAGGATCATCGGCAAAGTGCACCACGCGTGCGTCTTGCGTGTGCTCTTCCACCTCTAATATGTCTGTCCCTAATACATCAATACTGGGACGGCTCAACATATATTGAAGCTGCTTGTCGAATCGATCCGCCGCAGAAGCGTCGTCCGTATCCATTCGGAAAAAGAAGTCCTCATCCTCGCGCGCCGCAATCAAGTCGTTGAGCACATGCGCCAGACCGCGATTTTGCGGAAACCGCATTACCTTGTACAACTCGGGTTCAAGATCCCGGATCGCCCGGTCCAATTCCTCGGGAATCGGCCCATCCACGCCCAGGTATACCCGAACCTCCGCATCCGTATTCAAACGCTGTTCAAGCACCGAGAGAATCGCCCGGCGGAACAACTCGGGACGCTCGGCTCGATACACAGAGATCAGCACGCCTAACTTATAATTTGTTTTCAATTCAGGCATCAGGATGTGCTCACCACATTTCAAGTGGCAGCGCTAGTCCTCTCATCGGCTGAGGCAGGGCTAAGGTTTAGCGCGAACCCGATACGCTGGCTCGGTTCGCAGCCTTCGCCAGATTCGGTGCTTGCCGCCGCCCGCTGATGGCATCGGAAACCGTTGCTGGCAGATAGCCTAGGTCGAGCGCCGCGTCAATTACCCGCAGCAACGCCGAATGCAGCCCTTCATCCGCCGCCAGTTGCCAGTAGCGCGTCGCCACCACAAAGGGCGCATCTACCTCCGCGCAAGCCCGCAAGCAAGACATCACATTCTCAAACGCCGCCGTTGTGTGCAGACGGTAAGCCACCAATTCGCGGTGCGTGTCAAAGTCAAGCGTGAACGGATAAGGGCGCCGGTGCGCCAGGCTATAGGCCCATCGCTGTTGATAACAGGCTGCATAGTTTCGCGACCAAGGTCGATCCGGCCGTAGCGAGAGCAATGCCGATAAATCCAGACCCGCAGCCACAGCAGCTTCCACGCCCGCCCGCCCAATCGCGTTGTTCGGCGGTACGAAAACGCGCGGCCGCACACCGAATAGCTCCGTCAGATAATTACAACCCTGGGCAATTTCTTCAGTGAGCTGCGCTTGCGGCTTCCAAATACATTCCGCTTGCCAAGTGCCATGCGCCACCCGCTCTTCGTGCGTGTATCCGTGAACCATCACTTCGCACTGCCGCTTATTCAAAAGACCGCGCACGTAATCCACCAGCGCCCGGTTCTCACCCAGTGCATAGTAGCCCGGAGCCGCCGCGTTTGAGAAGCACGCCCCGTGCTTGGGCACCGTGTGGCTCACCGCTGCGAACGACACCGGCACGCGCGGCAACACCGTTTCGTACAGCGCCGCTACCATTCTGGGCTGCGTGAAAAAACACAGATCATCATCGCGAACAGCTAAGTATTTCACCGGCTTCACCCTGAAGAAAGTGTCCGGCTCGCCGCAGAAATCTCTCGGCTCTTGTCTTAGTGCGCCAACACCAGCTTCGGTTCCCACGCGATTTGCAGCCACCCGCTCACATTCCGCCCCGGCGCGCCGATGACAGGGATGTCATAGCGTTCCACCTGGAAAAACGCCGATCCGTGCCACTGCTTCTTAAACTCAAATTCGGCCTTCAACGTCGCATCTGTCTGCGTCGATCCGCCTGGCAGAAAGTTGCCGCCGCCCTTCATCTGCCGGTATCCTGCTTCCAGCGTTCTCCGCGGCGAAAACCGATACGTGGCCCACCCTTCTATCGCCCGCGCATCACGCGTTACCGGATTGCCCACTAAATAACCATAATTGGTATTGCCGCTGCGATATTCATAGTTGATGTAATTCAGCCAGCCGCCTTCGTCGTCTTTCATTAGTTCTGTCGAGGCTGCTTCCATTCGCAGACTCAGTCGATCTAGTCCCGGAACATGCGTAAGGTAAATCCCAGGAGACAATGCCGCTCGCCGCGGAGCCGCTAACGGAGAAGGATCGTCATCACTGTACGAATCGCTGTAAAGCGTCAGCCAGTTCCGCAATCCTGGGATGCGGTAGCGAAAATCAAAGCCAGCTTTCCGGTCGCCAGGGTCTTTCGCGCCCAGTTGTCCGTTCAAACTGCTTAATGAAACGAAATTGTTCGCGAAGCTGCCGAAAGTGATGGGATGCCCCACGCCCCAGAAAATCGCCCAGCGCGTGAAGCCCACCTCCAGGTTGTCCGTCAGCTTGAAAGAGATCTTCTGCGCGTTGAACCAGGGCCGCCATGTGTATTGTTGCCCACCCAACTTGCCAAGCACTAACTCAGCCCGAATCTCACCAAGGTGCTGCAGCACTCCCGGCAGATGAAAGGGTTGCGCCGTCGTCAATTTGCCTGATTTCAGGGGCAGGGCATTGGCACTGAACGAGAGCGGCGCGTCGTAAGTAGGTCCCCACCACATTTCTTGTTGACCGACGGAAAACTCCACATTGCCAAAGCGCGCACCCACGTAGCCTTCGATCACTTGGAAATGGTTCGTGTCTTGTTGCGCTTGCGCTGGCTGCAGGGGAATCAGGTCAAGTCCGGATATGAGTTGCCGCGTGGCCAGCGAATAGGGCGGATCTCCTGGCGAATTTTGCTGCTCACCTTGGAACACTGCGAAGAAATGCCCTTCTTCCGCGTGCAGCCGAAACCCGTTAATCATGTTAAAGCCGCTGCCAAACGGCCTTCCGAGATCGTTCCGCCACGTCTGCCCAAAATCAAGGCTATTGTGCAGCACGGGTCCACTGATATACCCACTCCGCGTATAGACAGAGTCCACCACAATCGTGCCGCTTTCCTCATTCGTATCTAATTCGCGATGCAGCGCGGCCAGCGTTTCCAGTACGTCAGAATTGGCCTCGCGCTCACGAGCGAGTGTGTCCGCCTCTTCCACCTGCCGCAGACATTCCGCACGCGACCAAGGCCGCAGCCCCGAAATCTGCGAAGGAACAAATCCCAATGCCGCGAGCCGGTCAAGCGCCGGATACACCCAGCTATCCACCGGTACAAACGACGCGTTATTGCCGCCGTGCTCCACCTTCGGCTTTACATAGCTGAACCGAGTTTCACTGCGCGGCTTGCCCTGGTGCGCCACATACCGCCCAATCAGAAAACCCATTGCACTGCCAACCAGCACGTCAGACGGGAAGTGCTGCCGCGCCGGGATCCGGCTAAAGCTAACGGCACTCGCCAAGCCATAGCTGGCCAGTTGAGTAAACCAGCCTGGATAACGTTCCGCCACGACTGAAGCGATGGCCCAAGCCGCTGCGGAATGGATGGAGGGAAACGACGAGTTCATCCGGCTACCTGTCTCAAAACTTCCAGCGGCCCCATCCAATAGCGGCCGTTCCCGGCCCGCCACCATCTTTAATAGTTCCGCATCAATCAGCGCGTCCGCCACCGCCCGCGCCGCCAGAATGCCGCTGTCCCGGTCAAAATGGTCGCCATCGTGCCAGCCCTTCCAGGTCAGAAGGACCGGCACCACCGCCAGCGACAGTACGCCAATATCAGAAAATTCCGAGCTTCGCTTCTGCCACTGCGCGTTCGTATGAATATGGTCCGTCATGTTCCGTTGGTCCGTGGCCATCAGGTAACCCACCGTCGCTCCTAACGGAATCAGCCACTTGAGATCACGCTTTTTGACATGCGCAGGACTGAAGAAGATGTTTTGTTGGTCTGCCGCTATATCTTTTACAAAATCATGGGGACTGCTCGTTTGGCTCTGCCCGCACTGGCATACAAGCCCAATCAAGAGTCCAGCTGGCAGAAAAGAATTCATTCCTCGTTAGCGAAGTAGAACTTTCTAACAAAACCTCTCACCCCCGATTGCCGTCTCCAACTCTCCCATTCCGGACTCTCTCATTCCGTGTCTCATTCCGTGACGGTCTCATTCCGTGACTGCCACCGCAAATACCGAATTCTCGCCCTCCACTGTTGAAAAAGCGCTGCGAATTCAGTGCCAGCCACCGTGACCCAAGTATCGGGACAGAGCACTGCAGGTACCATAACCGACAAGAATAAGAGCGCCGAACTGGAAACGCCTTTACCCTGACCTAAGACTTTTCTTTTAAGTATCTTGTCGCTCAACCTGTTCGGATTAGGACATCAGTGTTAGCATCGGATCAGTCTAACGTACAAACCGTAACTGCAACTGTAGGAATCAATGCAAATTGTTGAAAGGTTAAGCAACCGGATCCGTGTGGTTTCTAAACGAATGGCCTTGCAATGGAGTCACTCTCGTCAAAACGACGAGGCTATCGAGGACTACGGATGTATGAAACTAGCTTTCTCGAACGACGGTGACCTCCAAGAAGTTATGTATCACGTCAACTGCCGTCAATGGCACAATACGGAAAGAGAGCTTTTGAGTAAATACATAAAGAGCGGCCAAACATTAATAGATGTGGGTGCAAATATCGGGTTCATGGCAGTTATAATGTCAGACCTCGCGGGTCCGAGCGGAAACGTGTTGTGCTTTGAGCCATCTAAAAGGATTTTCGAAAAGCTCAAAAGAACGGTTGCACTGAATGGCCTCGCCAATGTCAGGCTATACAACCAGGGCTGTGGTGCCAATCGTTCGAAAGGTTCCCTATTCACTCTTTCCGAATCTTCCGGGAATTCTTCCATGCTCGAGCCCAACCACAACTCGAACTTAGGCCGAGAACCCGTCGATCTCGTAAGTCTGGATGAAGAATTGTTACCAAACGAATCCCTTATTAGTTTCATCAAGATTGACGTCGAGGGATATGAACCGTCGGTCCTAAAGGGAGCGATTCAGATCCTTCGTTCTCATAGGCCCACTATTTACATTGAGCTCTGTACGGAATATGCTGCCTCTTCCGCCGAGGCCATTCAGATTCTGCGTGAGAATGGATACGCCTTCGTGCCAGAGCCCGACCTGAAAACGGTCAACGGGACCAATTTCATCGCTTTTCATAAAGACCAGCCAAAGACGGGCACCTAATTAGTTCCCAAATCTGGCTGGCGCTGTATTATTCTCGATGAGCGCCGGCTTTTGGAAGCGGCGCAAATTGACCAAGCCTTAGCTGGGTCTAGTCGAGCCCTGCGATCATTCCTAAAGGCGAACTGACCGCCCCTTGTATGCGAAGTCGACACGAACCCGAAACTGCTTCAAAGGCTAAGTCACGGCTGGTGTACCTTGCGAGGTCAATTTGCTCCCCGCGTTGTCCACACCTTTGAACCAAGCGGACCAGCCCGATTAGTCGAGAACTCGTCAGAGATCGTTGCCAACACACTCGATCACAATTGGGAATTCCACCGCCTACCGCGAGACCTATTGTGGAGACGTGATTCCTGATTTCCCGACGCCGCCCCGCCTGAACCAAAATCGAGTCATACTCCCGTTTCCTGTACATGCTTCAGCAAATGCGCCAGCCCACCCTCCGAAAACGTTGCCTCAACCCCGTCCCGTGCCCCGACCGTCGCCACCTCCGCCCGCGGAAACATCTTCGCTTCAAACTCCCTCACCACCTCAACCCAATCCCATTCTCCCTCAATCAGCGCCGCCGCCACCTCCGCCCCATCCCGCATCGCAATGCAAGTAGATAGCGCACTATGTATCTAGCCCGCCGCGGTTGCCCGAGTTAGTTTCGCCGAAGCCCGCACAAGGCTCCCCAGTTTCTCGTCCAGTTCTTTCGCTACTGCATCCACTTGCGGGTTATGGAACTGCCCAAACAGTGTAGAAGGTAAATCGTACT
>Ga0302319_10012273_pt1 | contig 16169 bp, 8 predicted proteins | sample Bog_T0_2_FD_203319 | JGI IMG/M metagenome (GOLD analysis project Ga0302319, IMG submission 203319) | Peat permafrost microbial communities from Stordalen Mire near Abisko, Sweden - Bog_T0_2 | ecosystem: Environmental > Terrestrial > Soil > Wetlands > Peat | place: Sweden: Abisko, Stordalen Mire...
CTGTCTGGCAGCGCACCACTACGGTTGCGGGTCCAAAGATTTCTTCGTGTAGCGTTTGGTTCGCGAGCCATGTCGCCGCGTCGGTCACAATCACGCCAGGCTGCCCTTCAGTTCGCTGTGCTTCCGCGGCTTGCGTTGACTGCTGTACGGTAACGCTCTTAACGCCCGCCGCGCTGCGGAAGCGGGTTTCATAACCTTTGGCAACGCCGGCATTCAACATCGTGCCGGGTGTGCCTTGCTTGAAAAAGCCAGTGAGCGCGTCAACGAACGAAGCAAAATCTGCGCTCTCCACACCGAATACTAAACCAGGGCACGTACAGAACTGTCCGACGCCCAACGTTACCGATTTGAATAAAGCCTCGGCCATCGCCGGGGCCTTCCCTTGAATTGCGCTTGGGAAAATAAACAGCGGATTGGTGCTGCCCATCTCCGCATATACGGGTATCGGGTCGGGCCTTTGCGCGGCCGCGTCAAATAAGGCACGTCCTGCACGTTCCGAACCAGTAAATGCCACTGCCCCTGTTTGCGGATGGCGGACGAGAGCAATGCTTACCTCTGGCAACGTAGCCTGCACCAGCGAAAAAGTTCCTTCCGGCAGCCCTTGGGATTTCACGGCTTTCACGATGGCACTGGCCACTAATTCCGATGTGCCTGGATGCGCGGGATGTCCTTTTACGACCACCGGATTGCCTGCCGCCAAGGCCGATGCCGTATCGCCGCCCGCGACCGAAAACGCCAACGGAAAATTGCTGGCGCCAAAGACCGCCACCGGACCGATGGGTCGCAGCATGCGGCGAATGTCAGGGCGGGGCAGAGGCTTGCGATCGGGCAGTGGCGTATCAATTCGTGCATCCACCCATGAGCCTTCCTTCACAATATCGGCAAACAACTTCAGCTGATTAGTAGTGCGATCGCGCTCCCCCGTCAGCCGACCGGTATCCAAGCCTGATTCCTGAACGGCACGCTCGATCAGTGCATCACCGAGCGCCAGAATTTCTTCACGAATCGCCAAGAGGAACGCTGCGCGCTTGTCGGCGCTTAAGCCGCGCAACGTTACCGCTGCCTCGGCCGCCAGCTTCAACGCTTGGTCTACTTCCGCCTGGCTGGCTTCAGAGAATGCCGGTTCTAGCGCGCTTGCGGTGCGCGGGTTGAAGCCGCGAAACGTCTTCTCGCCGACAGCCGATTGTTCAAAACCGACGAAATTCTTACCTTGAATCAACATAGATGTTATTTGTTTTACTTTCCGAGCAGTTCGCGTTTTGCGCTGGGCATATCCTTTGCCGGCGGCAGTAACTCCTCAAGCCGGGTCATGTCCAACATTTTGAGGAGCGACTGCGTGCTGCCCACCAACCGAATACCCAGCCGCTGGCGGTTTGCAAAGTTGTAGACAATCGTAAGTTCGCCCAGTCCTGCGCTATCCACGCTGGTCACGTCGCCCACTTGTAAGATCAATCCATTCAGTTTGCCGGATGCCAATACTTGCTTGGCCACCTCTCGCAGAACATTGAGCGAGGGCCCCAGCGTTAGGCTGCCCGCCAGATGCAGGATCCCAAATCCTTCCTCTACCTTGTGTGTGACCGTAAGCGCCATGATTCTTTTCTGCTTCACTCCCTGAAACGGAGCGTTAACAGTTCATTATCCAACTGGTTACTGAAAAATTATCTATTTCGTGCTAAAAACCGACCGCAAGAGCTCAAAAACCGCGCGAAATGGCTCTAAAGCGGATCGGCGCTTGGATTGCAATTGTAATGTTACCCTTCAGATTCGGTGGGACTCCTCGGAGGTTCACCACCCTTTCTTGGGTTTACCGCTCATAGCGTCGATCAAACAGCGCGCCTCCACCCGATGCGCGCTGTCTTTTTTTGTGTTCGAGGCCGAAGTGATGATCGTATCACCACCTAGTAAGTTTCTATTTTTCTTTGCTGGTATTTAGGTGTAGTGAAGGCGCTTACCAGACTCTCGTTGCCATCCTTATCGATTGCTTTCACACCCACGACAACTTCGTCAATATTCACGTTCTCGAGCGTGTATTTAGTCACATTGCCTACGAACACTTCGCGCTCCCACATGGGCGACGTGGTTTTTCTCAGCACGATCGCGTAGCCCGCCAGATCGGGCTCGGCGTTATCGTTGTGCCAAGTCATCGCTGCGTCATAGCCGCCGCCGCGCGTCAATGGCGAGCCATAGGCGCGTCCTTCCGTGGGTGCGGGCGTTCGGATCTCTGGCGCTCTCGGCGCCAAGGCCAACTGCGCAATCGAGGCCGCGTTTGCCTTCGTCACAAGCGCTGTATATTTTGGCGCTGTGTTGGCAAAGGTGTCGCTCGCGGTGTGTTGATTACTGAAATTTTCCATGGGGGTGGTCACGCGAACCGCCGCGAAACCTGCGGCGTTGAATGGACTATGATCGCCGCCTCGGCCGAATCGATCATGCCGAAAGACCAGATTCACTTCAAAGCCCGGTTGATAGCGCTCCGCCGCTGCCTTCATATAGCGTGCTACCTGGCGCGAAGGTGAGTCATTTGGATCTTCCGAGTAAACGTTCACATACCGATTGCTGGTCTCGCCATTCCCCGTTGTGTCGCTGCCGATGATGTCGTTGTTGAAGACAGCCTCAATGTGATCGTGGCGTGCGGCTGCGTCCTGCGCGTAGAGGCCGCTGCCAAACAAGCCGTACTCTTCTGCGGCGAATGCCACGAATACAATCGTCTTGCGGAATGGGAATTGGCTCATGACCCTGGCTAATTCCATAACCGCTGCTGTGCCGCTGCCATCATCTGTTACGCCGGGCGCCGCTGCTGCCGCGGTGGCCGGACCATCAAGTTCACGCTGGCCGCTAGCGTTTTGTTTGTAGGTTAGATTGATCGTGTCGTAGTGCCCACTCACCAGCACCTGTTCTTCGGGTTCACTCGTGCCCTTGAGCACCGCCACCACGTTCCAGATTTCAACGTTACTGAAAGCGCGCCCTTGCTTAGCGAGACGGTGCTTATCGAATGAGACCTCCAGCTTTGGGCTGTAACTCTTCATCTGTTGCGCAATCCATTCACGGGCAGCACCGACGCCGTGTAGGGGATCATCGGTAGCTGAGTAGATATTGCGCGTTTGGAAGGTCTCTAATTTCTGCTGGATTTCTGCTATTCGGTCGCTCGAAACCTGCGAAACAATAGTCTGAACCTGTGAATTGAGTGCTTTGGGAGACTGCGACCCCAGGGTCGAGACACATCCCAGTAGTACCAACAGCTTGAATTTCTTCGGCATAGATTGAATGATTCGCTCATAGTAACGCAACCGCTGCTCATAAGCGAGCATCAAAAATGCAACAGTAGTTAAACATGAATGAGCGACGCGCACCGAGTTTCGATGCACCCGCTCACGGATCGGTGAGGAGTAACCTCCGGCTCCTCACCGATTCTTTAGCTCTCGTGGTCTTGCGTTAGCCTGCGGTGGTTGCCATGGCTTCCTCTTCTCGAGGAGCTTCTTTCGGCTCTTCCTTCTTGTTTGCTTCCGGCGCAGGCGTGTTTAGGGGCGTCTTGAACTTCACCGACACAAGCTTCGATACGCCGGGTTCCTGCATGGTTACGCCGTAGAGCGATTGTGCAGCTTCCATCGTGCGCTTCGCGTGCGTAATCACGATGAATTGCGTCTGGTCTGACATCTCTTTCAAAAGACGCGTCAGTCTTTCGATATTCGGCTCATCGAGCGGCGCGTCCACTTCGTCAAGAATGCAGAACGGGCTGGGCGTGTACTGGAAGATCGACATAAGCAACGCCATCGCCGTCAGCGATTTTTCACCGCCCGAAAGCAGCAACACGCTCTGCAGTTTCTTGCCGGGAGGCGAAGCCACAATGTCGATGCCGGATTCGGCCAGATTCTCTTCGTCGGTGAGGCGCATTTCGCCTACGCCGCCGCCAAAGAGCACTTGAAACATGACTCTGAAGTTGGCGTTGATGGCATGGAACGCTTCGCCGAAACGCTTGCGCGATTCGCCATCGATCTCTTGAATCGCCTTTTCTGTATCGCGAATTGAATCGAGCAAGTCTTGCCGCTGCGTATTCAGGAATTCCTGCCGCTGCGACGCCTCTTCGAACTCTTCGAGCGCGGTAGGATTCACCGGACCCAAATTGTCGATCTTGCGGCGGACTTCCGTATACTTGGCTTCGATTTCCGCCAGCTGCGTTTCGTCGGCGATCGTCTCCGCCCCCTCTACCAGCAATTCCAGCGTAGTTTCCAGTTCCTTCTGGCAGGTCTCTTCCAAGTGCTTCAGATCGGACTCGCCGCGCGCCAGCGCTACTTGCAACTCGCCACGCTTTTCTTGCACTTCCTGGGCGGACGCGCGCAATCGTTTCAGCTCTTCTTCAGAAGCGGCCAAACGCGCACGCAACTCAGACTCACGCTCTGCCAGCCGCAAAACATTGGCTTCGGTGGCCACCAGCACGCCCTTGAGTTCGGCCAGCTTCACATCCAGTTCTTCGTTACTGCGAATGAACTGGGCTTTCTCTGCTATTAAGCGTTCGGTTTCGCGCAGAATATTTTCGCGGCGGTTCGCAAAATCACGGACCTGCGTTTCCAGGCGTGCCCGGCTGGCAGCTAGCGAACGCCGCCGCTCTTCCAAACTCGCTAAGTGCGCACGTACCGCCGCATGTTCTTCGGCTGTGCGGGCGACTTCCGCCTGTAGCGTGCTCAGCAACTCGCGCGCCGCTTCTAGTGCTCCTTCTTCGTTAGCTCGGGCTTCTTCTGCCTGCGCCAAGGTGGCACGATCCCGCGCGCCGCTTTCTTCCAGCTTCAGACGATCGCGCGAAATGCGCTCCATCTCATGCCGCGCATGGCTCAAACGCGCAGCCACGCGTTGCGATTCTTCGCTGAGCTTACGCGTTTCATGATCAAACGCCAGCACACCCTTTTCCTGCGCTTGTTGTTCGGAACGCAATGCTTCCAATTGTTCGGTCAAATGGGCGATGTGCTGTTCCAGTTCCGCTTCGGCCGCCTGCGCTGCGAGCATTTCTTCATGCTTCGCCTGTTCGAGCGCGGTAATTTCGCGCAATTCACGCTTCAACGCGAGCGGACCCGCGGTTGACTCTTTTCCGCCGGTTACCGCGCGGCCGTGATAGCTGCTGCCTTCCGGCGTCAGAAACCAGCAATGCGGAAACTGCGTGGCCAGTCGCCGAGCCAATCCTCTGTCCGCCGCAACATAGGCGTTCGCGATTCTCGGCAGAAGGTGTTTCGGCAACTCCGTCAGTCCATTGGTGAAGCGCAAAACCGAGGTCAGCTTCGTCAGCGATTCATCCCATCCACTCGGTTGGGGCGTTTCCACAGGACCGTCAAACACGTCTTCGGTGTGCTCCGCCAAAAACGTAGCCCGGCCGTTCAGTTCGCCGCGTACCAGATCCACGCCCTGCTCCGCATCCTGCCAGTTCCGCACCACCACAAATTCCAACTCATCATGCAGGAATTCTTCCGCGGCCTTTTCAAATTGCGGATCCACTTCCAGAAAATCGGCCAGCACGCCCACCGGCTTGAACTCGCCGGTAGCGCCTTTCTCCGAGGCGGCAAAAACTTCTTTTACCGTTTCAGTGGTGTAGCCACGATGCTGAATGATCTCGCCGAGTGAATCTTTGCGCGCCTTCACCCGCGAATATTCACTGCGCAACCGATCAAACGCCTGCCGGCTCTCTTGCAACTGCGCGCGCTTGCCTTGCAATTCAAGTTCGACCTCGCGCCGCTGCGAACTCACGGTTTGCAATTGATCTTGCGCATCCTTCAACCGCTCGGCCAGTTCTGCGCGGATCTGCGTCAAGCGTTCCTGCTCGCCGCCCGAGTGCCGCTCTTCTTCCTGTGCCCGTTCGCTATCACGCACGGCCGCCACCAACTGCGCTTCAATCTGCGTAATGCGATTTTTCAGCGTGGCACTTTCGCCCAACATCCGCAAAACCCGTTGCCGCGCCGCTTCCAACCCGCGCTCTTGTTCTACGTGCCGGTTCTGTGCCTGCTGCCGCTCGTTGCCTTTCGCTTCCAGCTCTGAACGCTTATCGGCATGCTCGCCTTCGAGCGTTTCCCATTCGGCGGAATGCTGTTCCAGTTCTAGCGCCCGTTCCTGCTGCTGCTGTTCAATGGTGTGCACTTCGCGATCAAACGCGGTGAGCCGCTGGTTAATTTGTTCAACCTGCTTGGCCTGGTATTCCAGCTTGCCGCGCGCGCGTTCCGCTTCCACGTTCAAGTCCGCCAGCATTTGGCGCGCAGCCGTCAGCTCTTGCTCGTTGGCGTAGGTGGATTCCAGAACCGTCGTCTGTTCCGCTTCACGTTCCTGAATGGTGATTTGCGCATTCTGCAACTCGCCGTTGGCCAAGTTGAGTTCAATCGCCACGCGCGCTGTTTCGCGCTCCAATTGCCGGAATTTCGCCGCCAGCAACTGCCGCAAATAGCCTACAGATTCGCTCCTCAACTCCCCGTAGCGCTTGGTTTTCGCCGCCTGCCGCTTAAGCGAATTTACCTGCCGGGTGACTTCTTCCAAAATGTCGAACACGCGCGCTAAGTTCTGTTTGGCGCTTTCCAGCTTGGCTTCGGCCAACCGCTTGCGCGTCTTGAACTTCGTGATGCCGGCCGCTTCTTCAATCACGGCGCGGCGGTCTTGTGGCTTGTTGCTCAGAATTTGGCCAATGCGGCCCTGCTCAATAATGGCGTAGCTTTCCGGACCCAAACCGGTGCCCAGAAATAAATCCTGAATATCGCGTAATCGCGAAGTCTTGCCGTTAATGAGATATTCGCTCTCACCCGAACGGTACAGACGTCGCGTAATAGTGATTTCGCCAGTGCGTTCCGTGGCGCGCAGAATTTCCGCTTTGCTATCGCCATGAGTGCCATTCGGCGAATAGTTGCCGTTCAAGGTAGCCGCGATGGGTTGTTGCTCTTGCGGGCCTTCAACCGGGACGGGCAGTGGTGCCTCACTAATTACTACTTCAGCCGCTGTAGCGGCCAGCGCTGCCGCAGCCGCTTCCGGCGTTTCATGTTTCGTCCGGTCCAGCAGGTTCAGTTTGGATTCATCCGGCACTAGCGTCATCGTGACGGCCGCCATACCCAACGCCTTTTTATCGCGCGTGCCGGCGAAGATTACATCTTCCATCCGCGCACCGCGCAAACTCTTGGCAGACTGTTCGCCCAGCACCCAGCTAATGGCATCACTCAGATTCGATTTGCCGCACCCGTTGGGTCCGACCACGGCGGCAATGCCACTGCCGTTAAATCGCATCTCAGTTCTATCGTAAAAAGATTTGAACCCGTGAATCTCGACACGCTTTAGTTTCAGCAAACGGAGATACCATTCCTTCGTGAAATTCTCGGGGGTGTTTCTATTCTACCTCGTCCCAGTTTCGGAGTAAAGGGCGAAGGCCACTTCATTTGGGGTGTGCCGCCTGCGCACACCATATATATTGGGGTCGGCATCCCAAACGCGAAGCTGCTACTTTGTGAAAAGTGCCTTACATCACCAATCAAGGAGCTAAGCTTTATTGGAATGAACAAGGTAGCGGCCCACCTGTTTTGCTCATTATGGGCCTGAGTTTTACCCATGAAATGTGGTTTCGGGTCCTTCCCATCTTGAGCAGGGATTACCGGGCAATTTATTTTGACAACCGGGGAATGGGCCGAAGCGACGCGCCTCCTGGTCCATACCTGATCAAAAGGATGGCTCACGATGCGGCGGCGGTCCTGGATGCGGCTGGAGTGCCGGCGGCTCATATAATAGGCGCCTCCATGGGTGGAATGATCGCACAAGAATTCGCCCTGCGCCATCCCCAGCGAGTCTTAAGCCTAATACTCGGGTGTACCAGTTATGGCGGTTTACTGGCCCGCTGGCCCAGTTTTTCCCATGCTCCCCGGCAACTTCTCTCACGGGGCATGTCCCGCGAACAAAGCGAACTGGCCTTGGTCCCACTGCTGTATTCCCCTTCGACCCCAATGGCGCTGATCGAAGAGGATCTACGGATTCGTTCGCAGTGCAACTGGAGCGCCCGCGGCTTCTGGGGCCAATTTAGCGGGATCTTGCTGTGGAATTCCTACCGCCGCTTGCCGCGCATCAACGCGCCGACGCTAGTTGTTCACGGTGCCGAGGATAGGCTGGTGCCGCCTACCAACGGGCGCGTGGTTGCACGCAGAATTCCCGGCGCACGCTTCGAACTGATCCCAAAAGCCGGCCACGTGCTGGTGACCGATCAACTCGATGCCTGCGTTTCTCTGATGCTCGATTTCTTGAAAGGTCGCTAACGCACCGGTAACAACACAATGAGCACAAAACATGGCAAACTAATTTGTTAGTGGAGGGAGTTAGTAACCAATGCAAAATCCGGATGATTCACCTTTGCTGGATAGCGTGCTCCGTGAAGTCTTTCCAGATGCTTGTTCCCAAGTCGGAAAAGCTAACCTTCGCGACATCATTGCGAGAAAAGGACAAGTGCAATTCGCGAGTATGGAAGGGGCTTCACGACTTGACTTATCGCTCGCCCTCACACTGCTTGCAAGTGGAGCAGCGATAGCCAGTCACGTCCTGACTTTTATCAAGAACAGCAAAGACATCGGAAGCAAGTCGCCGCCAGAAATTATTCTCCAATCGAAAATTTCCTTGTCGCCCGAACTGATGGACAAATTGGAGCCAGCTACCCTTGACAAGTTGCTGGCCGCCTTAGTGTCGCGAACCCAGATGAACACGTCGGCACCCGGATCTGACGACGCTCACAAATTGCCAAACCAGCAAAGGCTTTGAATGTTGAGGGCCACCTTATCCAGCTTATGGCTGTTTGCCATTCCCAAGGAACCATTCGGGCTTGTGTTGCTATACCCTGCCACCATTCTTGCGGCTGGCTATCACTTCTGGCACTCCAGCCAACAGGGCTTGCGTTTGATTGGGTTAGCGGCCCTTTGGGACTTTTCAGTGGGCGCTTGGCTCATGATTGCTTCCTTGGCAAAAAGGAGAAATGCTCTTGTTGCCGCGTTGGTTGAGCTTAAGGATTGTGAGTACACTCCCGTCGGCTTGGAGCAATTTATAACCGCCGAACAGACAACTTTCATGCACAAGATGAGCACCCTCACTTATCTCGGCACTTGGGGTCTGCCCATTCAACACGAAGACAGCGTTGAGATCTATTTGGTGAGCATAGGCCAATCTGCAACAATACCGGACTCACTTGGCTCTTTCAACCTACCCTTCTTAGGCGCGACTTTACTGATTAGAGATCATCCTGAAGATGCCGAGGTATCGGAGCGATTCTTCTTTTGGCACGAAATTGGGCACACATTAGGGGCAGAATTCGCTTTGCAGTCCGGTTTGTTCAAAGGCGTGAAGAGTCCTCTGACGGCGCTTGTCCTTTCCCTCTTCGTTCTTGGCTGGAATGCATATTCGCTGGTTGTGTTGTTGATGTGCTTCGTTGCAATTGGGTCATTGTTCGTGCTGCTCGCCCAACGGCGAACGTTTCAGCGAATTGTTTCCGAAATGCGAGCCGATGAGTTTGCGCTAAAGTTTTTGAGCCCAGAGGATGCGCGTTACATCGAAGCGCATTCCGAAAAGTTGCTCCCAATCGATCGGGAGTTTTCGGAGCGTGAACATAGCCACAGAGCTACGAATATCCGCAGATTTGTCCGCAGCGGAAAATCGTTTGTTGACGATCAACTGAACACCACTACGTTCTTCGTCCAGAGCGCACTCTTAGCTACCAGCCTCATCGGATGGATGGTGCTTCTTTCCAGATACATTTCCTACTCACCACAAATGATGATTAGGAATTTGAAATGGCTACTTCTCGTCATGATCATTGCGAATTGCGCCAGATACGTGTTCTTTTATGGCAAAGGTTTCTTCGTAGATTTTATCCTCAGCGGTCGAATTCGCTGGATAGACGGAAAATTCAAACTCCAAAGACCTGTCCCCCGCGGCTGAGCGACTATTAGTTCTGCTGACTGCCGAACTCAGCGCGCAACTCTGCAGGCGCTCGCCGCAGTGCATCCTCCCATTTTTCTTCGAGAACCGCATCGCCTGGCTGCCGCCGCATCGCCTCTACTAACTGCGCCAGCCCTTCCTTCCATTTGCCCAGTTTGAGCAAAGCATCAGCTAACTTCAACCGAATGAGGATGTTGTCAGGATCAAGAACAACGCCTTGCTGGGCTCTATCGGCGCTGCCTTTCAAGTCGCCATTCTTCTCCAATCTTGTAGCCTCGTCACTCAGACGATCCGCCGCCAACTGATTTTGCGTGTTCACATCCCGTTCGTGAAGAACGTCCACCAGCCTCTGTTTCACCTCATTCGCCGCCGCAGTTTGGCCGTCCGCGCGCAGAGCCGATTGCAAGGTGTTCAGCGTGGTCTGGTCTTCCGGATTAATTTGGTAGGACTTCTGAAGTTGTTCGATCGCCGCCTTATATTCGCCTTCGCGGTACAGTTCAACGCCCAGGCGCATGAGCGCCACCGGATCGTTCGGACTCAGCGCGACCGCCTTCTCGAAAGCCGCCAATGCACCTTTGTCATCCAGCAGCGTTTTGAGCGCCTGCCCTAGATCAGACCATGCCGCACCAAACTCCGGTTCCAGCTTCAGCGCGAGTTGTAACTCCGTCCTGGCACGCTCGACTTGGCTCAAATCCGTGTACACCTTTGCCCGTAGATAGTGAGCGCGCGCCAGATCTTCCGAACGCCGCAGCTTGGCAACTGCGAAATCCAAATGCTTGGCCGCCACTGCCAGCTCTTCCGTTTGCGCCAGAACCATACCTAAATTCAGATGCGCCATCGGCATCGCTGGGTCGTACCGCAGCGCCTTTTCGAACTCGCTGCGCGCCGCTTTCAGCGAATTCAAATCAGCCAGTGCCTCGCCGCGCGCGTTGTGAGCTTCGGCCGATTTTGGCAAGAGCCGAACCGCGGCCGTAAGCGCCTCAAACGCTTCGCTGGCCTGCCCATCGTCTTCCAGCTTTTCGCCCAACTTGAGTTGTGCCGCGCCGTCTTTGGCGTTGGCCGTTTGCGTTCTCTCAATTTGTTGCGCTAGCGCGATACTGCAACTCAACACGCCAAGCGCGATTATTCTGCCCGGCAACATCAGAACTTCTGCGCCCTCGTGATGCCCGCGCCTTCCGTTATATACACAAGCCGGTCTGCCTGAACTTCGGCGAACTTATCTGTTTTACCCGTGGGCCAGCGAACTTCGATATCCACGCTGCTAACCGTGCCAAGGCCGAAGTGCAAACGCGAATCGTTCACCGAAAGATAAGACGATTGCGCCATCACTTCCTGCGCCTGAATCTTTCCGCCATAATGCACGCTGACACGCGCCCCGACCGCACTGCGATTCGATTGCGTCCCCTGCAGTTTCACTTTCACCCAATGACGATTACCCGCTAAATCATTTCGCAATAGCGAAGGCGCCTCGTTCTGATTGACAATCAGGATATCTACGTCGCCGTCGTTATCGAAATCACCGAACGCACAACCGCGGCTTGAATGCGCCGCCGCCACCCCCGGTCCCGCCTCGCCTATCAGTTCCTCAAAACGCCCGTTGCCGAGGTTCCGAAACAGGGCGCGTGGCGTCTTATAAGGCAGCTCCCGCAAACGCTTCTCCGCCTCAGGATAAATGCTGCCTGTGACGAAGAAAATATCAGGGTCGCCGTCATTATCCAGATCGGTAATGCCTGCGCCCCAGCTAATGAAGCGCGTCTCCACACCCAGTCCCGCATGCAGTGTTACATCGCGAAAACTGCCCTTACCTTCGTTCTCATAAAGGACCGGCGTATCCTCACAGAAGTGTGTTTTGAAAATGTCGAGTGTGCCGCCGAGCTTATAATCAGCCACACCCACGCCCATACCCGCTTGCAGCATGCCGTCTTCGCTGAGTGATACGCCGTTATCGATCCCTTGCTCAGTGAACGTGCCATCGTGATTATTGCGGAACAGCAGACTAGGGGTTGAATCGCACGCTATATAAATATCGGGCCAACCGTCGTTGTCATAGTCGGCGCAGGCTACGGTCAACCCATAGCCTGGGGCCACTTGGCGAATGCCCGCTTGCTCACTTACATCAGTGAATGTACCGTCGCCATTATTGTGATACAGGCTGTGATAACTGTGGCCGAGCCCGCGTGGCCCACAGTTCACCAGCACGCCTTTGTAGTTGCAACTTTCGCTCTCGCCCGTGCGCGGCACGCGCGCAAAGTCAAAGTCGAGATAATTCGAAACAAACAGGTCGAGCCGCCCGTCGCGGTCATAATCCACCCAACTGCAACCCGTACCCCAGCGAGGCTTTGCATTTTCCAGGCCCGCTTCTCTGGTCACATCCGTGAAAGTGCCGTTGCCATTATTGCGGTACAAAACATTTTGCGGCCAGCCGGTAATGAACAAATCCTCGTGGCCATCGTTGTTAAAGTCGCCCACTGTTACGCCGTAGAAATAACCATTGCGAAACAAACCCGCCTGCTTGGTCACGTCTTTGAATGTACCGTCGCGGTTATTTCGGTACAAACGATTGGATGCATCAGCCGGAGCGTCGCCAAAGCGCGAACCAGTGAGCACTAAAATGTCGAGCCAGCCATCGTTGTCGTAGTCGATCAACGCACAACCGCAAGACATGGTTTCGATGATGTAGTCGCAATGGTCTGCGTGACCCGCCACGGTGACTTGGTCGAGCCCGGCTTGTCTGCCAACGTCTGTGAACTTCGCTAAGAAGGGAAGACCAGAGGGCTTGCCTCTCGGCGCTGCACGCAAACCGCGTGATGCTACTCCCTGCCCAAAGGCTCGGTCTAGCGAAGCCAGCGCGAGGAGGTTTGATAGGAATCGTCGTCGAGCAAGAGCCATTGTTACGATGCCGCACTCTATGCACGCCTTGCGCGTGCCTTTAAAGTATACTGGCACCGGTTGGAACCGGGTTCGGTCAGTCCACCGGGCCCGGTTCCAGAAACGCAGCAGCTTAGAATTTGAGCTTTAACCCAAATTCCACTTGACGCCCGGTGTTAGTGGGCGTATTTCCACCCTGTGCCGACGGGCCAAAGTTACCGCCCGGTGCGCCTTGGTAGAGTGCCTTGCCAAACGTTGTGTCGTAGATATTCGTATCGGGGTCTCCACGGTTCAATTTGTTCAGCGCATTGTAGGCGCTCAATCTAAACTCCATCCTGATCCTTTCAGTGATTGCAAAGGATTTCGAAAGAGTGCTGTCCAAATTGGCATATTTCGGCCCCGTCAAGCAGCTGTACTGCAACGGATTTGTCCGCAGCGTGTAGGGGATGCTCGACGAAATTGGCTGAAATACCGATGTATTGAACCATTCGCCAGGGCTCGGATTGCTGAGGCAAGGGTTCCCCGTGACGATCATGTTGCCGAATTGCGGGAAATCGCCTGAGACAAAGCTGAAGAGCCCGGTGATCTGCCAGCCGCCTAGTGCGAACTCCGCCACTCTGTTCATTTGGTTGAAATAGTTCCTACCTTTTCCAAAAGGAAGCTCATAAGTGCCAGCTCCGCTAATGCGGTGTCGAGGCTGGTTGCTCGGCTCCCAAACCATCTGGTTATTGTAGTTAGTAAGATCGTTGAATTGATTTGTTTGCGCGGTCTCGTTGATATAGTTATATGCCGCCAGGAAGTTATAGCCCTTGCTGAAGACCTTTTGCACCTTGAACTCCAGCGAGTTATAACGTTCCGCGGCGCAACACGCTCCCACTTCGAACAGCGGCCCGTATTGCGGATACTTTACCAACAGCGAGGAGAGAGGAACCGTCGGCTCGTTATAGAGCGGACCGGGGTTCAATGTCGAGTTCAGGTAGTGATAAAACGGATTCGAAACAGTCTGGTTCAGCGAATTTTCGTTTTCCAGTGCGAGCGTGGGATTAATAGCGTTCAACTCTTGCGTATACGTCCGATAGCCGAGATTAAGGAAGTACGTTCCCGACACAACAATCTGGCCCGGCAGTTCATGCTGAATCGAAACGTTGAAGCGGTGATTGTAAGCTTTTGTCAGGTTCTGCGGATACCAAACCAAAGAAGATCCGCCGACGCCGAGTTGCGGCCCGGAATTCCTACCCAGAATCGGGTTGAGCGGGTTGGTGCTCGCCGGGTAGGGGTTAGAGAACGTCTCTTGCGGGACGCCCTGTAGAAGACCCTGCGTAGTCTGATTGCCCGATAGCCCATAGAACGGCGGCTCAAGGAAAACCAGATCCTCAGCTCCCGAGCCTGGAGGCGCGGGTGAGTACATGTATTCAGTGGGCACCGTATACATGGCGTAACCAGCGCGCAGAGCAGTCTTATCGTTGATCTTTATTGCGATACCCGCGCGCGGCTGCAATGCCAACTTCTGCGGATTCCACATTCCTGGATGAGAGCCGCTAGTGAAACTCCACTGCCCATTCCACGAATAGAAGTTACTGCCTACGAGATTAGTGGCTGCGGCCGGCATCACCGGAGGGTTAGCGGTAATAGCAGGATTTGCCACTGACAAGTTGAGCCCGGTGGAGAGATCATGTTGCGGGTCGTGCCAGGCGGTCTCATATTCGTCGCGCAGACCAAGGTTGACGGTGACGCGCTTGTTCACCTTCCAATCGTCTTGGAAGTACATCCCATAGAACTCGGTGTGCGGGTCGGGAGCCGGTCCGCCATACATGACCGATGACCCGTCGAGCGAGCCGAGCAGGTAGGTTGCGTAGGGGTCGCCGTAGACGTTAGTGTTCGGATTGTTGAACGTGTTCGCCGTGAGCGCAGTGTTGAAGTTGAATTGCGGCGCGGAATTGACGTAGACCAAACCGTAACTGGCGCGCACCTCAAACCCAGCCTTCAGGAAGTGCGAACCCTTCTGGTGGGTAACCTTCGCATTGTAGTTTTGACTCGCCGGCCGCTGGTTCCAATAGAAGCCGCGCCCGCCGTAGCCATTGCCGCCCACATTCAGATACGGAAAATAAACCGGCTGATTGTTAATCGAGGGATTCAGGTAGTTCGAATACCAATTATTACTGGGCCAAATGCTTGCCCAGCCGCTCGAACCTAATGCCTGCGAAATGTAAGAATCAATCAAGTTGTTCCAGCCGCCATGGAAGGTCCAGACGGTGGTGGGGCTTTGCGAAAAGATCGCGTCGCCGCCCACCTGCCAACCAGCGCGTAATGTGCCGGTAGGCGTATAAAACTGAGTGTTTACACCGGTTGGATTACCAGAATTGTCAGTTGTGTGGTAGCGCGCCACGCGGCCGAATACTTTCCACTTGTCGGTGATGTTGTAATCGGCGCGATCCGAATAGTCGTAGTAATTGAAGGTTTCGGTGTAGCCCTTGATGAAATTGTTATATCCGCTAATGTTAACCCCAGGATTGTTGGGAGCCCAGAACTGGCTCACCAGCGATGCTGTGATCGGATCCATACGGCTGGCCGGCACAATGTTGCCCGTAAAAGGCGTGACGTTGACCGCGCCGGTTGTCGGATTGACCGCCGTAGTGTACGGATCATAAATGGTGCGAATACCGCTGGCCGCCCCGTTCACATAGTACGACTGCGAAAAATTTCCTTGTTTTTCAAGCGTAGTCGGCAACGTTTCGGTCCAAATGTCGGGACTGCCGATTTTCCAATATTCCATCGAGAAGAAATTGAAAAGCTTGTTCTTAATAATTGGGTTGCCGAAAGTTCCGCCGAACATATTTTGTCGAGTGGCGCTGTCGCTGAATTTAGTTCTGTCGCTTTCGGCGCTCGCCCAGGGGTAGCGCCCGAGATAGAACGCATTACCGTGGTATTGATTCGTTCCCGATTTAGTCGTGACAGAGATAGAGCCGCCGGCGCTGTGCCCCGATTCGGCGTCTACGCTGTTCGTGGAGACAACCACTTCCTGTACATCGTCGGTATTAGGAACCACTGTGGCTTTGTGTCCAAGACCGATCGGGCTGCCATCCACCTCCAGATTGTTCTGCAAGTTGGTGCCGCCGCCAAGATCCACGCTATTCGGCCCCCACGAGTTGTACGGCTGATTCTCACCACGCGTATTGACCGCCGCCGGCTCAACCAAACCCAATTTGAACGAGTTTCGGTCGAGACGAGGTTGATCCTCCGACATTTTTGTATCCAGAGTCGTATCCTTGTTGCTGGAATCGAAGTCCACTGCTGGGGGTGTCTCAGTCACGGTTACAGTCGTCAGCACCGAACCGGTCTTCATTCCAACGTTCACCGTCACGTCACCATTCGCCTGCAGCAGA
>Ga0302319_10012276_pt1 | contig 16167 bp, 10 predicted proteins | sample Bog_T0_2_FD_203319 | JGI IMG/M metagenome (GOLD analysis project Ga0302319, IMG submission 203319) | Peat permafrost microbial communities from Stordalen Mire near Abisko, Sweden - Bog_T0_2 | ecosystem: Environmental > Terrestrial > Soil > Wetlands > Peat | place: Sweden: Abisko, Stordalen Mire...
CCCACTGGCGCGACACCCTGGCCGGATGCAAGGCGATCATCCATCAGCATCTGGATACTACCCTGACCCTAATGATCTCGGGCCATCGCATCGGACACTACAGCGCGGAAGGAAAACTCCTCACGCCGCTAAGCAAAAACCAAATCAAGGCCGTGGAAAAGACGTTGAGAGGAAAAGTCCAAAAACAGACTTTACCTCTCAACTTGCAAATCCCGCATAAGACGCGGGATTCGCACTTTTCCACCGCCTCTACGACGACTAACTTATGAATCCGGACATTTCATTTGCTACGAAAAGCGGACATTTTCACTTGCTAACGACAACACTTCTGATTCGGTACGGCAAACGCTCACAGGTTTCCAATTGGCAGACATTCCGCTTGGCCGAATAGTCGGCTTCGCGTGAACTTAGATTGCAGGAAGCGCCCCCGGCTCAATTTGCAATGTAGCCGGTTTTACGTCCAGGTGGATTGGATATGTAAACACTGGCCGAATTCCTGGCAGCAAGCCAAAGACTGTTTACTGAGATATAACAGACGGGTGGGCGACAAACCGCTCTTTACGCGGCTTTCGGGTGTGCTTGCTAATGTCGTTCCAGAAAGGTCTGAAAAACGCCCCGAACAAACCCAACAAAATCAATGGCCGATTCTCCCGATACGGCCGTTCCATAATGTAAGGCTTTAGCAACAGACGATAACACGGTTACGAAAGCCACCACTCAAGGATTGGTCGCTCCGTGAATGAGCAGTAGGCCACGCGTCAGCCGTTCACTTCTCGCTGATCTGCCTTTCGGCGCGTGAATTCTGGTGAATCGGTGGCAGGACTGTTGGCTGCAGCGACATTCAACGAACAGCCGCCGGAATTCCGTTACCACCAGATTATCCGGATCGCATCAGCTCATGCGCACTCCACGTAACCCCTTTCAACTCTTCGCGACAACCTCTCGAGAACCCGCGAGATCAACCGTTTTGCCTGGAATGGAACGGGATGACTCTTGCCTTTCCACGCCTTTCAGAACGCAAAGCGGAGCGAAAACTGTTGGACTCGCGGCGCTGTCAAGAGCGCGCTATAAACTCCCAGGGAACCGGTCGTGAGGCCGTCATCCAGTGAGTTGGGATTGGTGTCGAACCGGACGGAGTTGGTAACGTTGAACACCTCCCACGCAAACTTCAAGGATGTGCCCTCTCTTATCGACCATGACTTACTCAAGCCAGAGTCGATGCCGAAATAGCCGTCTCCTCGAAAGTTGTTTCTCTCACCGGCTTCTCCGGGATAAGGCAGGCGGATTGGACTTCCGTTCCCAATGATTCCGTTGTTGATTGCAGCGGGGTTCGCGAAGACTTGCGGCTCGCCGTTCTGGTCGAGATGGCGGTGAACCGCGACCGGCGCAGTGCGAACACCGTAGCTCTGAATGCGCCAATCCGTCGACCATCCAGGCTCGAGTAGGCTGAAGGGCAACCCGCTGGTCCATCGCGAGAGCCCCGACAACTGCCACCCTGCAATTACCCCGTTCAACAGACGATTGGCTGAACTGGCGAAAGCCCTGCCGCGCCCGAATGGCAGTTGATAGACCCAGTCGAGTGTGAGCAGGTGCCTGGTATCGAAGTCGGAGGCGCTTCGATTCAAACCCGGGTTCCAGGAATTCAAGATGTTGCTGAATGCGCCGTTGGGTGAGACCAGGCTGGCCCGCTCGGCATCTGAACCCATATCAATTGACTTCGAGAGGGTGTAGCCAAGGTCGAACTGCAGGCCATGACTCGCTGGGTGACGCAACGTCACTTGCCCGGCGTTGTAATAGCTCATGCCGATTGAGGACCATGCATAGAGCGAAGCAAACTGGTTTTGCCAAAAGCGAGAGATTGGATTTCCCTGTGAGTCCGTTGGGCATCCGTAGAGACAGAAAAAGTCGATGTCGGCGAGAGCAGTGGTTTCGCCCGTCGTGTAGCGGTACTGACTCCATTCATTGGTGTAGATAAATTGCGTCGCGCTCATGCCGTTCTGAGCAAGATTCGGATAGAGGTTCTCCCAAAAAGGAATCGCGGGAACCGTTGCGTTGGGATTGCCGTGATTCGCGTCCACCAGTTTCGAAAGCATTGTTCCCGCTGTGAAGTAGTTCATCCCGGAAGTGGGATCGACAAAGTTGACGGGCTCAGCCAGGTCCAGTGATTGCAGCAGGTGCCGGCCCAGTCTTCCTACATACGCGACCTCCAGGGTAAGACCCCCTGGGATTTCGCGTTGAACGGAAAGGTCCATGGCCTCCGAATACGGCGTCTTGATGCGGTTATCGACCGTCCAGGATTGGCCAAAGCTATAGAGCGGCGGGGTATAAGGATAGGTCGAGGTTGTAGGTTGAGGAGGGCCAACGGTGATGTTGGGAAGGTTGCGAATTCCCGTAAAGCGAGGCGCCGTTTCCGCCGTAAAGACGTCCGCAGGATTGGTGAGGCTGGTGCTGAGGCCGAAGGAGCCAAACTGGCTGAAAGAATCGACGATTCCTTCATCGTAATGGTCGTAGTAGATACCAAACCCAGCGCGGATGGCAGTCTTGTTGTCGGGAGCGTAGACGATTGCAAGGCGAGGCGCGAAGTTATCCTTCTGTGCCGGCCAATATCCTGGCTGGTGATTGGCGGGGCCGTTTGGCGCGAATGTCAGGTTGGGTTCATCGATCTGACCGGCAGCTGCGGCCTGCCCGCGCTCTAGATACCATTGGTGCATATTCACAGTGGGCGCGATCTGTTGGCCATTGACCTCGTAAGGCGTTTGCTGAAATGAATAACGAACCCCATAGGTTAGGGTGAGGTTCGGCCGGATGCGCCACGAATCCTGGGCATAGCCTTCCCAGTTGTTGGCTTTGAAGTGTTGGTTGATAAAGGTTCCGTCTGGCAAGAGGCTCCCATTTTGCCCGTGATTGGTGACCTTGTAGTTATAGATATTTGTCTCATTGGTCACCGAGCCCACTAAGTAGGTGTATGCGAAAAGATAAGAGTTCGTGAATCCGCTCTCGACACCCGGCATTCCAATGGTCGTCGGATCGGGGGCGTTGCCCGCCATCGTGCCTGGGTTAACGCTTGCCGAGTCAAACGAATTTTGGTTTGAACCTTGGTCGTTGTAGATCAGTCTCCAATTGGCGCCCACCTGAATGGTGTGCCCGTTCCTGGTCCAGCTCAAGCTATCGATAAGGTGATTCACGGGCACGTGAACAATCGTGCTTCGTGTTTGCGCCTGCACATTCGCCAGCGCAGTAAAGTTCACGTAGTCTCCCGTGCCGATACCGAGTGAGCTATAGCCCTGTCGGATGTAGCCGTAACGCAGATCGTTGACGAGATTCGGCGTGATCGACCAAGTATGCCCGGCTGAAATTCCCTTGTTATTGTCTTCAAGATCGGTGGAAGCAGGCTGCCCGGGGAAATTCAACGTGCCCAATTGCGTATCCTTCTGCAGATTGCCGCGAACGAACAGGCGCTGCCGATCGTTCGGTGAATAATCCAACTTCACAATTGAGGTGTTGAGCGAGCCCGGCGCCGGTGAAGAAAAGCTGTAAGAACCTGTGTTGTACCCATCCCCTTCGGTGAATCCGTTATTCACCGGAAGCTGGTTGAAATAGCTTAAGACGTTCGGGTTGGGGCCAGGCCCCCACGGGCAAACTCCGTTTTGAATGCATGGAGTATCCAATTGCGCCACCTGAGATGAGTTAAGGATCTCAGGCGTAACTTCGGTAGCGCCACTGTTTGAGAGATAAGTCACCGAACCACTGCGGAAGAGGGAAGTTGGAACAACTTGGGTTACCTGCTGATTCTCCGCAGTTCTTTGCCCTTCATAGTTGAAAAAGAAGAAGAGCTTGTCCCTCTTGACCGGACCACCGAAGGTTCCGCCAAAGGTGTTGCGGATCAGTTTTCCAGGAATGTTCGGCAACCCCTGTCCAAGTTCCGCCTGCTTGTTAAACCAGTTGTTCGCTGTCGCCAAAGTGTTCCGATTGTATTCGTACATGCTGCCGTGAAGGTGGTTCGTTCCGCTTTTGGTCACCAGGCTGACCTGTGCGCCAGAGGAGCGTCCAGCGTCAGCATTGGCGTCCGTGGTAGTCACGCGAAACTCTTCCGTCGAGTCCAGCGTGGAACGCAAAACTCCGGTAAAGGCGAATCCATTGGTCTGGTCGTTGTCATCCAGTCCGTCAAGAGTTACGTTGCTCTGATCCGATCGCGCCCCAGAGACTGCCCCGCTCCGGCTATCAGTGCTCTGATTGATTACCCGCCCGAGATAAAGGACACCGGGCTGAAGGCTCAGCAAATCCGGAACGTTTCTGCCTTCCATGGGCAGCGCTTCAATGGTTTGATTGCCAACGGAGTTGCCGATCGTTGCGTCGGTGACATTGAGGGTCTGCGCAGTCGCGCTCACGTCCACAGTAATCGCTGAAGCTTGAACACCCAGCGAAAAGTTGATTGTGGCAGGTTGATCAACAAGAATCTCCGCCTGCTTGGACTGATCGGCAAAACCAGCCGCAGAGACCGTGATCAGATATTCGCCAGGGACAATGGGCGAGAAGACATACTCTCCCCTTGCATCTGCCTTCTTCGTGAATTGCTGCCCGGATGCGAGATTTTGCAGATTAACGATGGCTCCCGAAACGACTGCGCCGGAAGGATCGCTGACACTTCCACGCAATGCTGTGTTTGCTGTCTGGGTCAGGAGTGGGGAATACATCCCGGCAAAAAACAGAGATCCTGCAAGCAGTCTGGAAAACATTTTCATACGTCTTACCTCCATAAGTATCTAGGCTTCATCGGTTGCTGGCATTGGTTCGTTTGCAGTTGTTTTGTTTGCACATCCGCTGCGAAGTTTCGAGAAGGCGCTGCCGGTTAACGGTCTGAGAGCGCTGTAGTGGAAGGCGTCATCGTCCCTGCTGTTAGGTCTGGGTTGATGTCGCGCATCAAGGTCGGATAAGAAGGCATCACAGCCATCAAACCGGCTGATAGCAAGGTCGGAAGAGCAAATAACTCAATCCCCTGGGATGTATAGCCGCCTGTCGACGCGTAGAGCCGTCCCATCAGGACCGGCCCTATCGCCGTGCCCGCAGCGAATGCCGTCCATGCCATGCCATAGAGTGTCGAAAAGCGTTGCAGGCTGAAATATCGAGACAATAGATAAGGAGTGATGTCCGATTCGCCGCCCGCTGCAAATCCGATAATGGCGGATCCGAAGAAAGCGGACGGCGTCGAGTTCAGGCTGAGAAATATTACGCCGGCCGCCGTTGCTGTAAACAACAGGAGCGAAACGCGCACTGCGAAAAACCTGTCCAGTAAAAAGCCTGTGATCAAGCGCCCGACGAGTCCAGACGCACCCATCACCGACAGTGCCTGTGCTGATGTCCCGAGGGAGATTCCTCGATCCGTCAACATTGCGGAGAGGTGCGAGATCAATCCGTTAAAACTGACGGAGTATAAGAAGATTGCCGTCACCAGAAGCAGAAACTGCCTGGTGAAAATGGACGACCTGGTCGTTTCGGGCAGGCTCGATTCGCTCCGTTGAGGCAGTGCGCTCTGCGACTCTCTGACAAGCATGGATGCCAGCGGTATCCCAACGGCGAGAACAAGCAGACCAAGCACCGCGTACGCCGTGCGCCAACCATCTTTGCGCAGGAGCCACGAGGCAAGGAGTGGCAGCATCATGGCCCCGCCACCAGCGCCCGCGGAGACCAGCGAAAGAGCCAGGCCGCGGCGCGCAATGAACCATGTTGAAACAGCTCGCGAATACGCCAGTTGCGTGGTTCCATTCCCCGAAAGCCCAAGCAGGACGAACGTCAGGTAGAACCGGGGTAAGCTCGAAGTGAGAAGGGAGAGGGATGCAAATGCAAGCCCAAAAACCACAAGGCATGGAAGGATAGTGCGCTTTGGTCCAACCACGTCGAGAAGCCTGCCAATCAACGGTGAGCAGACGGCGATGGTAATGGCAACGCATCCAAACGCAACAGAGATCTGATCTCGTCGCCAGCCGAAAGCCGCACCCAGAGGTTTGATAAAAAGGCTGAAAGTATAAGGAATAAGTACCGAGTATCCGATCATGACTCCAAAGAATGCGGCCGCGACGACACGCCACCCGGGGTATCGCAGACATGACTCAGATTCCATAGCGATGGGGATCGGTCGCAAGACATCCTTCTCATGAAGGGCTGATGCGGAGTTTAATCAGCAGAAATACGTATGTCTTCGCCTGCTCGGTTGAGAAGGCTGTCCACCGTTTGGAGGAGAAGGTGAGCCAGCACACTCTCCGACCGACTCGGTTAACTGGAGCTATTCATTTGGGCGAAGCTGTGGGGAGAGAGCTTATATGAGTGCGCACGCAGTCAATAGACGCCTATACAATGCGGATCTCTGCGCGAGCACATTAATGAGCACGATCAGTTCGGTGGAGACGACGCTTTGATGGCCTGTTCCAGATCGCCTGGATGGAAACCGAACGGCCCAGGTTTGCTCTTGTAGAGAACGCGGCCGCCACGCCCGATGAGGTAAAGCCGATCAGGCCAGCCCGTGTATGCGGCCTCAACGCGATTGTCGAAACCATCGACCATAGCGGGGAATTTGATCCCTAGCTTGCGCACGCAAGTTCCGGCCACCGCAGCGCGCTCTGCCTCGTCCTTAGGACTGCTAAAGAGGACATTGTCCCGCACATTCGACTGCATCTCCCACACGTCGGTGGGGTGCGCCTCCAGGATATAGATCGCATAGAAATCTATCTTGCTCTGGTATTGCTGAGCCAGCTTGTTCAGAGCGGGAACCTCCCGCCGAAAAGGCGGTCAGGTATAACTGCCAAACACCAGAACTACGGGGCGGTCTGCCCAGAGGGACGCCAATTGGGTGGTAGCGTGGTTGTCCAGCTTCTTGACCAGAAAGTCGGGCGCACCATCGCCCACATTCAACTGTCCGTGGCGCGCTCTCATCCAAAGCGTCTCGAAAGGAAGCACGAAGTAGGCTGGCATGGGCATCTTTGCCATCACATGGCCAAACACCTCGGGCGGCTGGTGCATTGCCCAGTTCACATAGGCAACAAGGCTGATCCAACCGGCAAAGCACAAGGCCGCGAGGCTCACAGCACCGATGCGAACTCGCGTTTTTGTCGTGCTGTTCATGGCTCTCCTACTTAGTCAGCCCGTTCATTTCAAGATAGCCCTGCGGAGCGATTCCAAAAGCATCCGCAACTCGATTGAAGAAGGCGAACATCGCGGTTATGTACACGGCCTCGGCGATTTGTGGCTCGGTCCAGCCATGATCGCGAAGCTTCTGCACATCTTCTTCGGTGGTGCGATATGCTGCTTCCGTGACCTTGGTTACATAATCGAGCAATGCGCGTTCGGCGGGAGTCAAGCCTGCTTCGTCCAGGTTCCCGGCCGCAATCGCCTGCACTGTTCCTTGTTCTGCTCCCTGAACACGCAGGAAGTATGCATGCGAGTCCAGTCAATATGGGCAGCGATTGAGCCACGACACCCAGCTTGCGATCGCTTCCTTGGTCCTGCGATCCAGATGCCCATGGGAAAAATGGACAGTATCGCCGAATTTCATCACGTCGCGCAGGAAATCGGGCCGATGACTGAAGCACTTCAAGATACCCGGCATCTTTTGCCGTCCGGATTTCGCGCGCCACTCGTCGTAAACCTGGGCGACCTCTCCGGTCGCATCGGCATCTTCAATCAACTTGATCTTGGTTTCGTGGTCTGCCATGGCTCTGCGAATCTCTGTGCGAATTATTCGGGAGTATATCACGGCACGAAATGGATGCGAATCAACCCTCCGATGGTGCAGGGGCTATAGAACAAGTCGATGATCGCCCTGCTTCCGTGTGATCCGCTGGCGATCAAGGTACTCAAGCAGCGGGATCGCATACTTGCGCGAAAGCCCAGTGAATTGCTTGAAATGACCGACGTCCATCCGGCTGCCCCGAAGCGGTGCGAGCCGACCGGCAAGCTGTTGAAGCGCATCGGAGTGGACGTACAAGTCATCACTGCCCATGCGCACGATGGTCTGATCGCGCTGAAGCAAAGTCACCAGGCGCCGCATTTCGGCCTCTTTCAAATTCAGCTTGAACATCAGCTCCGGGACGGAAGGCGAGGCGAGGCCAGCCGTCTTGTACGCCTCAGCAATCGCCGCGAGCCGTTCGGTCTCGGCCCTCGAAGACTGTGATCCCTCGCTGAAAAGGGAAACTGTTTCGCCCCGCGTCTGCACTTTCTTCTCGCTTGCCAGACGGTTCATCACGAAGTCGAAGACCTGCGGGCCGAGAGACATCTGGCTGCGTAGTTCAGAAGATTTCACAGCATGACCACTCTGAAGAAGCGACATGATCGCTGTCGACGTTGCTAGAAACTCTTCGCGGGACAAGAGTACCTCGTTCGATATAAGCATTAGGTCGCCGCATTCAACTGCTGCATCTACATGACGGCGCACCGCCTCCACAGTCAAACCAACCTCATTGGCGAGCGCATGCAGGCTAATGCCATGTGCACCGCGGCGCCCGGTTCGCAAAACTAGCTGCTGTGTAACTGAGCATGTCTTCAACTGCTCGAGCCAGGCAAGCGTCGCGGATTTCTTTTGGCGAACTTCAGGATGCGAATCGATCACGCGGCCACCGCCGATGGTGCCCGCCGGCGACGGTTGACGTAGCACAAAGCGGTCCCCAGGGACCAGGACAATCGGCCCCGAAAGTTTCATGCGAGCCAAGCGAATCGAACCCGGCTGCACCGCTTCATACCCATATAAAGACACGCTTGCCATCGACTCGGCGGTAAAGGCATGGAAATGAACGCGCGCACGATGCTTCAACGGATGCGCATCCGAAAGGAGTCTTATCTCCACATCAATCGTGTTGACGGTCGAAAGAGTATTCGTCTCAACCAATGTCTGGCCGCGGCCGATCTTATCCGCATCAATCCCCGCGAGATTCAGTGCAACCCGTGTCTCGGCTTGAGCCGATTTCCGTCCCTGTCCATGCGTTTGCAAACCACGCACGCGAACCGCTCTGCTTCCCGGTTCGAGCTGCAGAGTCTGCCCTTCGTGGATTTGGCCCGACAGAAGTGTTCCTGTCACAACCGTCCCAAAGCCTTTCATTACAAAGGAGCGATCAAGCGGGAGGCGCGTGGGCACGTCGGTATTCTTCATTTCCACTCGCGTCGCGAGTTCTAGAAGGCCGGTACGTAGAGTGGCAAGGCCGTCCCCTGTAATTGCACTGACTTGCACAATCGGAGTGTCTTTATTGCCAAGAAATGTCCCCCGCAGGAACTCCCAGGTGGATTTCGTCACGTCATTCAAACGGATTTGATTAACAGCGTCCGTCTTTGTGATCACCACAATGCCCATCGAAATGCCAAGCAACTCGCAGATAGCCAGATGCTCGACAGTCTGTGGCTTCACGCCTTCGTCAGCGGCAATCACAAGCATGACTGCTGCGACGCAACCCGCGCCTGCAAGCATGTTTCGGATAAACAGGCTGTGGCCGGGAACGTCGACAAAGCTGATGCGAACCGGCGATCCATCAGGCGAGTTCATCTCGAAAGAGGCGTAGCCGAGATCGACGGTGATGCCGCGTCGCTTCTCCTCGGGAAGCCGGTCAGCATCAATGCCCGTGAGCGCACGCAGCAGAGTCGTCTTGCCGTGATCAATGTGGCCGGCAGTCCCGATGACCACCGACCTGGCAGCGTTCGTCATTCAGATAGTCCCATAAGAGTGATTTGCCGTCCTGAGTTCACAGGGTCTGCAACATCGATGCAAGTTCCGCATCAAAGCGCGGTGGCACGGTCCGCAAATCCAGAAGAACTAAGTCATCCGCAATTCGGCCGATTACTGGCGGATCGAGTTTGCGCATTGTGTCTATCAGTTGAGCGGCATTCAACGACGCGTGTCGCAGAGAAATTGCGTAACTGGGAAGAGATGCCTTCGGCGCGGTTCCTCCACCTACAAGACTCGCCACGGGAACAACTTCGAGAACCAGGTTTGCCGAACGAGTGCAATCAACCACATCGCGGCACCTGCGCATCAACTCTTCAGACGGGATGCTCAACATGCGCTGTGTGGGAATTGAACCGTCGTCTTCAGCAAGATACGCAAGCAGCGTCGCTTCGAGGGCCGCATAGGTCAGCTTGTCCACGCGAAAAGCTCTCAGCAGCGGATTCTTACGGATCCGCTGTATCAGGTCGATTCGGCCAACAAGAATTCCGCACTGCGGACCGCCCAGTAACTTGTCTCCGCTGGCTGCAACCAGGTCTACGCCGGACGCCAACGATTGCCGCAGGCTTGGCTCTCCGCAAATACCAACATGCTCCAGAGAGCCAATCAGGCCGGTCCCCAAGTCTTCAAACACAGGTGTGGTTGACCGTTTTGAGAGTGTAATCAGTTCACCGAGCAACGGCCGTTCCGCAAAACCTTCAATGCTGAAATTTGACTGATGTACGCGGAGTAAAAGCGCTGTATTTGGACCAAGCGCCCGCTCGTAATCCGCCAATCGGGTGCGGTTGGTGGTGCCAACCTCGATCATCACTGCCCCAGATTTCTTCATGATCTCCGGGACACGAAATCCGCCGCCAATCTCAACAAGCTCGCCTCGCGAGATAATCACTTCCGACTTCTCTGCAATGGAATTGAGCGCAAGCAGAGTGGCGGCCGCACAGTTGTTGACAATCACGACTCCGCGCTTGATGTTCTCTCCGGTGCCCCCAATATCTTCGGCAAGAACGCGCAGCACGAGGGCCTCAACATGATCGTCCCGTCGGCTACGCAAGCCGTTATCAAGATCGAACTCAAGATTACAGTAATCGCGTGCAATCTCAACAACATGCCGAAGCGCCGCATCGCTTAACGGTGCGCGCCCAAGATTGGTGTGAAGAATCACCCCGGTTGCATTGATGACCGGGCGCAGCGAGTAGCGCATTCCCAACACCAAGTGATCGGATATTGTTTTCGGCAATTCGTCCACGCACTTTTGCAAGCTTGCTTCCGTATGAATTCCGGATGAGACTTCCTCACGCAACACCGCCACGGCAGCGCGGCACGCCGTCAAAACCACCTCGCGAGTGTATTTGCTTTGCAGTGCCTGGCAAACCGAAACCAGTAAAAGCTCGTTCACGGAAGGCAGCAGTCGGAAGAGTTGTTGCTGCGTCGCGTCCTTTTGCTGAATATCTGTCATTGCCATCGGCGTCACTTCTCGACCAGAGTACCCATCATCGCAGAACGATGGCCGGCGTGCCAGAACCCTCGACAAAACGGCTTGGGACGCGGCCAATGATCGCAGCCGGTATCGCACTGGCTTGAAGCGATTTGAGCAGTTGCGGAGCATGAGTTGAGGCTACAGAGACGAGCAGTCCACCCGACGTTTGAGGATCGAAAAGAAGCGTGTAGATTTCCTCTGGAATGGCTGTCCCGGCCGCAGACTGCACCAGGCACTCGGCGAATTCGCGATTCGAAATGAGACCTCCCGGAATCGCGCCGGCGCGAACAGCATCAATTGATCCTTCGATCAACGGTACAGAGGCGGTTTCAATCTCCAGGGTTACTCCACTTCCCAGAGCCATCTCACGTCCGTGGCCCATCAGTCCGAAGCCGGTAATGTCGGTGATAGCATGCACGCCTTCACAACCTGTCGCAATAGCCGCTGCCGCTCCATTGAGCGTCGTCATCGACTCCACGGCTTGTCTCACCCATTCCGATTCCGATTTTCCCTGCTTCAGCGCTGTCGTAATAACACCAGTGCCGATGGGCTTAGTCAGGATCAAGGTGTCCCCTACAACCGCACCGGCGTTCGTGAACACCCGTTCTGGGTCAATGATGCCAGTTACCGCGTAGCCGAATTTCATCTCCGCATCGCGTACCGAATGCCCGCCAACAACCGTGCAATTGGCTTCAACCATCTTTGCCAGGCCGCCACGCATGATCTGCTCAAGAATTCCAAGATCTGCGTCAGGGGGAAAGCAAACAACAACTAGCGCCGTAAGTGGGCGTCCGCCCATTGCGTACACATCGCTCAATGCATTTGTTGCTGCAATCTGACCAAAGGTAAACGGATCATCGACCAATGGAGTGAAGAAGTCGATGGTCTGAACTAGCGCCTGGCTGGGGCCAATACGAAAGATGCCCGCATCGTCTGAAGTTTCGAAACCCACGAGTAAATCGGGATTCGTTTGCGCAGGAAGTGCGGACAGCACCTTTCGCAGGGATCCGGCAGGAAGCTTGCTTGCACAACCGCCTGCTTTCACCTGTTGAGTCAACCGCACTGGTTGTGAGGTTTCCAAAGTCATTCGCTAGCCCTTGTTGAGTTCAATATTGCGTGTAAGATGAGCATTGAAACTTGTCCAACGGAAGTGCGTAGAATCCGGTGATTCTCCCGGTCTTCAAAACCGGCGGTCGTTCTTAACGGGCGACGGTGTGTTCGACTCACATGCACTTCCGCCATGTGCTGCACCGCCTCAATTTGTCAACGCTCCAAACCTGCGTTCAATCCAGAATAGCTTCTTCGGCCCGCTCATCCTTATCGGAGAGACCGATTCTTTGCGAGCGAGCAGCAGATAGTCCGCCACCCTGCTGCGATTGTTCAGCGTATGTCTTCAATTATTGGGAGGGGTCTCGGTCTCCATCCATTGATGGAGGCAAGATGGACGGGACAGATCGATGACTCCGCAAACATTTGACCCAGGTACGCTATCACTGAGGTCAAGGCCGCACATGAATCGCGGGGAGCGGTATCTTGATGCCGGGGTTTCTACCATCAGAGTGTGGCGAGCAAACCTTGGTCAGCTATCTGCGCGACGAAATCCTACGGCCTCAAGGCGACCCAGGGAGATCTGAGTCTCGCTGATTGTGGCAAGTTGATTCACTTCAAGGCGCTTTTCGACCGCCGCGAATTGATCTCCAAAAATTGCGCACTCTGAAATCTGAGCCACCCAGCGCCTGCATTCCGGCCAGGTTCCAAATCCTTCATAGATTGTTTGCGCTTTTGTGGTCTCTACCAGAAGAACACGGATGATCGGATCGCTTTCCGGGCCGTGGATGCGCATGAAATGAACGCGGAAGAACAGTCGATTTGTCGGAGGGGCATTGTTCATCGAGGAGAGCCAAGTTTCATGCCGTTTGAAGGGAACTGGAGGGTCACTTACGGGTGACCCCTCAGTTTGGATTCGCTCGCCGGTTAGAGTCTTCCTCACCGGGAACGAGGACTTCTGTTTGGTGCTGGCTGAAAAGAATTAGAACCTCACCCTCGCGCGAAGCTGGACCTCACGACCTGGTGTGGAGACTTCGGTGATACTGCCAAAACTGGACGTATTCACGAAGTGGTTGGGTGTTCCGAGGTTGGCATGTGGAGCCCCATCAGTGCTGAAGTTTTAGGGCGAACTGAAGGACACGCGGGGCCTGCGCCTCCGTGATCTGCCCGAATGCAGGCGAGTTCATGTCGAATACGGGCGGGATCAGATTCACGTGGTTCGTCACGTTGAAGGCTTCCGCCCGGAACTGAATTCTTGTCTTCTCACTGATCGCAAAGCTCTTGTCGAGTGAAGCGTCCAGACTGCCGTAGGCAGGGCCATCGACGCTGTTTCGCCCCTCGTTGCCGAACTGCCCGGCGTTCGCGACCGGATCGAGCCGCTGAAATGCGGATGGAGATACCCATTGCGACACTTTGTGCGGGGCTCCGCTATTCGGATTCCCGACGGCATTGGGGCGATCTCCGAACATGCCAGAGACTCCGGGGTGAGGCGCCTGCAGCGAGACATTCGCAGAGTCGTAGACCGTGAAGGGAGTGCTGGAATTTACGGCTAACAGGGCATTGAATTGCCAGCCATCCAGGACAGTACGGGACAGACTCGTGAGACCGCGCGCAAACGGAATGGCGTAGGTCACGCTGCCGGCAAAGCGCTCGCGCGAATCAAATAGTGAACGACCGTGTTCAGCGCTCAGATTCTGATTGTTCTGGGCAATGTCAAGCTCTCCAAGGACCATCCATGGAGCGGGTCCGGACATATGAAGGCTTGATGAGTAGTCCAAATCCTTGGAAAAGGTGTAGGCCAGCGTGTAGTTCAGGTCCGGTGTGCCGCGCCGCGTTAGTGAGACCTGCGCCGAGTGGAAGGTCGAGTTCGCATTCCCTTCAACCAGCCCGGCAGTGCCCAACGTGCAGGTGCCTGTCGTCAGCGTACAGCCGGAGTAGATCCGGCGCCGAGGGGAGTTTGCGAAGGTTGCGCCTGGTTCATAGACAGCAGGATTCGCTTCAACCAACCTCGGCATGCGAGTTCCTTTGGAACCAATGTATCCGACCGACAGTATTTGTTTGCCGATGCTCTGGTCCAGGGTCAGGTTCCAGTCTTGTGCATAGGGCGGCAGCAGCTTGCTATCGATGGTGAAGGTGGACGCGGGTAGTGCAAACTGGCCAGGAGTAAACGGGTTGGCTACGGTACCGAGCGGGTTTGCATAGTTGATCTTCGAGTATCCGGTTAGAGTGCGTACGACTGTTTGTCCCAGTGCGCTGCTGGTGGCGCGGAACGGCATGCCCACGCCGTTGAGCAATTCGTCGTAGAAGATGCCATAGGCTGAGCGGATCACGGTGCGACTGTTGCCTAGCGGGTTCCATGCGAAGCCGATACGTGGTGCCCAGTCACTTTTGAAGATGGGGGCAATGGTGTCGGGTACACCGGAGTCGCCGGGAAACAGAAGGCCGGTTGGAGCGTTAGGGTAAACGGTGGATTGGTGGCCCGGCGCAAACTCCATCATGCGATTGTGGATGTCTCGGAACGGCGTCGTGATTTCGTAACGCACGCCGTAATTCAGCGTCAGGGTCGAACTGATGCGGTACTCATCCTGTGCGTAGGAGCCCAACTCCCAGCCACGCAGATCACGCGTGAAGTCGCCCCCGGCCTGGGTAAATATATCCGGCTTACCCAGCAGGAAATTAGCCAACGAGTTGTTGGTATAGCCCTGAGTAGTAAAGGAAAAGGTGCCCGAGGCAAAGTTTGCCTGGTACCCGTTGAGTTGGGTCCGGCGGAACTGGCCACCGTAGCTGGTGACGTGTTTACCCTGCGTGTGGGCTAGGTTAGCGCTGAATGCGTAGTCGTTCTGGGCGCTGTCGCGCGGGTTGATGATGGGATCCCCCACGTTGGAGTAACCCTGGGTCATGATCAGTGGCGCGCCCGTGGCCGAAGCCCAGGTGGAGGCGTATCCGAAGCCGAAGGCCTGAGGTGAGAAGCCGGAGAATCGCTTATCCAGAACGACGTGGTTCTGGAAGAAGCTGACATTTGCAGTCAGCACGGTTTGCGGAGAAAAGGTGTGCGTTTCAGTGAGTCCGCCCAGGTGTGTATTGGAGAAGTAGCCAACGGGAAACCCTGGAACATCGGCGCCGAGTTCCGAATACGGGCTTTGGAGTGTCGTCGTCGAGTAGCTATAGCGCGCGCTCAAAACATCCACGTTCCGCAACAACCAGTCGGCTTTTGCCCCGCCCTGGTCGCTGTTGGACTGGCTCAGGTTTGTGGTTTGGGCCAGGTGCGGATTTTCCAGCGTGTTGGGAATGGGAAAGAACTGGAGGTATTTAGCGGTGATCGCGTTGATTTGGCCGGAAAGGCTGTTGCTGAAGGGCGTTCGTGTGGAATTCAAAAGAATGGGCGCATCGGCCGAGAAGTTGCCACTGCGTTCCGCCACCGTCGGCACCACCACGCCATGCGTGATGTCCTGATTATCGCGGAGACCTTCGTAGTACGTGAAGAAGTAGGCGTGGTTGTGCGCCATGGGGCCACCGATGGTGCCGCCGAACTGGTTCTCCTTGAGCTCTTCCTTCCGCGGCGCGAAGTAGTTGTTGGCATCGAGCGCGTCGTTGCGCAGGAACTCATACAGCGTTCCGTGAAACTGATTCGTGCCTGAACGGGTGACGATGGTGGTAATGCCGCCGCTGGTTCCACCGAACTCAGCGGGTGCGGTCGTGGTCAGAATGCGGAACTCCGCCATCGTATCGGCTGGCGGCCGATATGCGTATCCCCCGTCCATGCGGTTGATGTCACGCATGCCGTCGACAAGAAAGGTGTTGGACTCCGGACGCATGCCATTGACTTCATAATTTTGGCCTGCCCGACGGAAGTTACCCATCACCGTCAATCCCGCAGAGGTCGGGCGTACTCCAGGCTGGAGAATGCCGAGCTGCGAGAAGTTGCGGCCATTGAGTGGCAGGC
>Ga0302319_10012279_pt1 | contig 16165 bp, 11 predicted proteins | sample Bog_T0_2_FD_203319 | JGI IMG/M metagenome (GOLD analysis project Ga0302319, IMG submission 203319) | Peat permafrost microbial communities from Stordalen Mire near Abisko, Sweden - Bog_T0_2 | ecosystem: Environmental > Terrestrial > Soil > Wetlands > Peat | place: Sweden: Abisko, Stordalen Mire...
AAGCCGCTCGGCGCGCACCTCAAAGGACTGGAGGAATATGCCGGCGCGACCATCCTGGGCGACGGCTCTCTGGCCCTGATCCTCGATGTTGCCGGGCTGGCCGCGAAGGCAAGTCTCGATGCCCTGATCCGCATGGCCCGCTCTCACGACCCGGCCGGGGACTCTCCGGAGAGTTCGATCGCCGACAGCCACTCCCTGGTTCTCTTTCACAACCGCCCGAACGTGCTCTGTGGCGTTCCGCTCGACAGCGTCCTGCGGATCGAACGCATCCGGCCCCGGCAGGTCGAGACAATCGGAGGGCGGCGCACTCTGCAGTATCACGGCGGGTTGCTGCCGCTGGTGACGCTGGCCGATGCCGCCCGCGTCGAGCCCATCGGAGAGGACGAGGACCTGGCCGTCATGCTCGCCAACATTCGCGGGCACGATGTTGGCCTGCTCGGAACCCTGCCGGTGGACGTAGTCGAGTCCGGCGCCCGAATCGATCCGACGACGCACCGCCAGAAGGGCGTGGCCGGGTCCACCATTATCCGGAAACGGACGGCTTTGATCGTCGACCTCCACGAGCTGGTGGACGCCTGCTGGCCGGAATGGGCGGCGCAGCAGTCCGCCGATCAGGCGACCGTCGCCGGCGCCCGGAACTCCCCCGTACTGCTGGCCGAGGATTCGGATTTCTTTCGCAGCCAGATTCGGCGGTTTCTCGAGGAGGATGGCTATCCGGTGCTCGCCGCCGCCGATGGCGAGGCGGCATGGGAGCTTCTTCTGAGCAACCTTGCAAAGGTGGGCGAAAAGGTGGGCGCCGTGGTGACCGACATCGAAATGCCGCGCCTCGACGGGCTCGGCCTCGCGCGGCGGATTCGCGCCGATCGGCGGACGGCGCATCTGCCCATCATCGCCCTCACTTCCCTCGCCGGAGAAGACGACCTCGAGCGCGGAATTGCTGCGGGCGTCGACGACTACCAGACCAAGCTCGACCGGGATAAGCTGCTCGATCGGTTGCGGGAGTTCGCCGGACAATCCGCAGCGCACCCTCCCCCGGCCGAGGGGGCTCACGCAGCGGCCTGATCGCCGGCCGGGAAGCCAGGGACCGAAACCGCAGATCAACCAAAACACCGAAGGGATGAATGTGATGAAACTCAGGATGCGCAATCAATTGTTACTGGCCTTTTCCGTCGTACTGGCTCTGATGCTGATCTCTTCGGCGGTTGTCTTCGTCAATGCCGCAAGCGTTGCGAAAAAGCTCGATTACATGCAGCAAAGCCGGGTTCCCATCCTCTTCAGGGCGACCGACATGGATTCCTGGCAGATGAAGACCAGGTCCGACGTTCGCCGCGCCGTCCTGTTTGTCGCCACGGGCAGGATGGACGGGGCGAAGGAATACAAGCAGAAGGTCGAAGACGACTGGACGGCCATCGACGCGGACCTGGCGACGCTCCGGCAGCTGAGTTCCACGTTTGCTCTCCAGGTGAATAGGGACAGGGTAAGCCAGCTTGCCGTCGAACTGCCTGTCCTCCACCGCGAGCAGACCGCGATCGTCGACGCGGCGCTGGCAGGTGGCCGCAGGCGCATCGCATCCGTCGACGACGACCTGACCAAAAACTGCGAGCCGCATGGAGCCGCGGTCCGGACGGTCGTCGAGGACCTGGTGAAGAGCGTGGAACAACTGACGGTCTCGGACGTCCAGAGCCAGCGCCAGAGCCAGACTCAAACCGAGTGGATCCTCGCGATTTCGACCCTCCTCGCCTTGTCAACAGGCATCGGCATCGCGTTCGTCTACAGCGGCCGGGTGGTCCGCGCCCTCGCGCCGGTGGTCGAGCGCCTGAAGGCCATCGCCGCGGGCGACCTGAACGGCGCCCGGCTCAACGAGGAACTGCTGGCCCGCCCCGATGAGCTGGGAGAACTGGCGGCCGCCGCGCAAACTATGGGCGAAAGCCTGCGCAGGCTGCTGGGCGACATCACCACGGGGGTACAAACGCTGGCCAGCTCGGCCACCGAGCTCTCGGCCATCTCCCGGCAAACCGCCACAGGAACGGCGGCGATGTCGGAGAGAACCCACACCGTGGCGGCGGCGGCCGAAGAGGCGAGCGCCAACACCTCGTCGATCGCGTCCGGCATGGAGCAGTCCTCGAGCAGCCTCTCCTCGGTGGCCAGCGCCACTGAGCAGATGAGCGCCACGGTCGGCGATATCTCTGCCAACACCGCGCGCGCCAACGCCATCAGCGAGCAGGCCACCGCCCAGGCGCGCAGCATCACCGAGCAGATGCAGAAGCTCGGCGAAGCGGCCCAGCAGATCGGCCATGTCACCGAAACGATCAACAACATCTCCGCCCAGACCAACCTGCTGGCCCTTAACGCGACCATTGAAGCGGCGCGCGCCGGTGCGGCGGGCAAAGGCTTCGCCGTGGTGGCTAACGAAATCAAGGAACTGGCCCGTCAGACCGCCGAAGCCACCGAAGACATCAAGGTGAAGATCTCCGGAATGCAGGGCTCGACCGGGGCCGCCATCAGCGACATCGGCCAGATCGCCACCGTCATCCGCGATGTCGGCGGCATTGTCGCCAGCATCGCGGCGGCCATCGAAGAGCAGGCTGCGGTGACCAAAGACGTGGCCGGCAACATTGCCCAGGCTTCGGTCGGCGTGCGCGATGCCAACGAACGCGTCTCCCACACCGCCCAGGTCTCGCGCAGCATTGCCCAGGACATCGCCGGCGTCAACGCCTCGGTCGCCGACATGCGCCACGGCGGAGAGCAGGTCGAGGCCAGCGCCGCCGAACTCTCGAGGCTCGCCGAAGTGCTCGGCGCTCAGGTGGCTCAGTTCAGCCTGTGAAGGAGAAACCATGGCAATCGACGTATCCGGTCCCAAGATCGGAGAGGATCTGCTGACCGCCACCTTCTGTCTTGGAAAAGACCTCCTCTTCGGGATCAACGCCATCCTGATTCAGGAGATGGTCATGGTGGGCGAGATCACCCCCGTCCGCCATGCTCCCGGCTTTGTGGCCGGCATTCGCAATCTGCGCGGCCGCATCATCACGGTCATCGACTTATCCGTGAGGCTGGGCATCGGATCGGTGGAAATCGGCCCGGAGACCCGCGTTCTCATCGCCGACTGGAGGGGCGAACCCGTCGGCTTGCTCGTGGATCGAGTGTGCGACACGATGGCCCTCGAGCCGGGCGATCTCGAACCCGCTCCTTCGAACCTCAACGGCGTGCAGATGCAGAAGCTGCTCGGGGTGTTTCGCTCGGGCGAACGCCTGGCCGCGCTGCTGGATCCGGCCGCAATCCTCGGCCACGACGAGCCATCGGGGTTTACGCAGTCGAATGACGAAAAGAGAGGGTAGCCGTGAGAGTGCTGGTCGCCGACGATTCGGTTCTGTTCCGGCGTCTGCTCGGGGAGTTGCTGGCGTCCATTGCGGGCGTCGATGTGGTCGGAACCGCTGCCAACGGCCGGATCGCCCTGCAAAAGGTGCGGGAGCTGAAGCCGGATCTTCTGACCCTCGATATCGAGATGCCCGACATGGATGGTCTTGCGGTACTCGATGCGCTCGAACAGGGCGGCGAGGCCCACGTGGAAACGATCGTGGTGAGCGCTCTTTCCCGGCGGGGGGGCGATCTCACCATGCGCGCCCTCGAAAAGGGCGCTTTCGATTTCATAACAAAACCCGATGCCGACCGCCCCGAAGCGGCGCGCGAGGCGCTGCTGCGGGAGCTGGCTCCGCGGATTCGCGCCGCTGCCCACCGGATGGAAGTACACGCAATCCTGAGGGGTAAACGCTCCGCGGCTGCGGTGCAGGGGTCCTTGCCGTGCGCCTCATCGGAGCCTGCGCCCCCGGGCCCCTGCCTGGACGGAATTGCCACGCGCATGCAACGCCTCTCGGTCCTGCGCAAACCCGATCTGATTCTGATCGGAGTTTCGACCGGGGGGCCTGTCGCTCTGGGCCAGTTGCTGCCCGCGATCCCGGGGGACATCGGGGTGCCGATCCTGATCGTCCAGCACATGCCGCCCATCTTCACCCGATCGCTGGCCGAGAGCCTGGCCGCCCGGTGCGCGGTGACTGTCCGCGAAGCGGTTCATGGCGAAACGCTGCAGGCGGCCACCGTCTACATCGCTCCAGGAGGCCGGCAGATGCGCCTCGGAGCGGGACCGGAGAAAGAGCCGGTCATCGAGCTGACCGACGACCCTCCCGAGAATAACTGCCGCCCGGCCGTTGACTACCTGTTTCGCTCGGTGGCCAGCCGTTTTCCCGGACGCGCCATGGCCGTCATTCTCACCGGGATGGGCAGCGACGGCACCCTCGGTTTGCGGCTTCTGAAGCGCCACGGTTGTTTCGTCATCGCCCAGGACGAGGAGAGCTGCGTCGTCTATGGCATGCCGAAAGCCGCAGTGGAGGCCGGGGTAACCGATGTCGTCCTGCCGCTTCATTCCATCGCCGGCCGCCTCGCTTCCTTTGTCCGGGGAGGCCGCGCTTGACCGTTTCGATCACCCACGAAGAAATGTCCGTCTGGTCCCGCTATATTCATGAGCTATGCGGAGTGCATCTCGACGAATCCAAGGGATATCTGGTTGAGACGCGCCTCGGCGGCTTGCTGAGCGAATTCGGCGCCTCCAGTTTCTCCGAGTTCTTTCACAAGGTGCGGGCCGACGCGAGCAGCCGGGTCCGCTCGAGGATCGTCGAAGCCATCACCACCAATGAAACGTCGTTCTTTCGGGATACTGTTCCCTTCGACCTGCTGCGGCACAAGATTATTCCCGAACTGATCGACCGGCGCCGAGCCGCTGCCGCCGGCGGCCGCATCCCTATCCGCATCTGGAGCGCCGCCTGCTCCACCGGCCAGGAGGCCTACAGCACAGCCATCGTGCTCAGGGAGCTGCTCGGCGATCTCAATCGCTACGACATCCGGATTCTTGGCACCGATATCTCCAATAAGGTTGTGGCCCAGGCCAGTTACGCCGAATATAACCGCGTGGAAATGGAACGGGGATTGCCGGCGGAAACGCTGCACCGTCATTTCGTAATTTCCGGAGACCGGTGGAAGGTCCGGGATGAGGTCCGCGCCATGGCCACCTTTCGCACCATGAATCTGCTTGAGCCCTTTTCTTTTCCCCATCCGTTCGATGTCATTTTCTGCCGCAATGTAGCCATCTACTTCACTGAGGCGAACAAGACTCGATTGTTTCGGAACCTTGCCCGGTGTCTCTCGCCCGACGGATCATTGATCATCGGCTCGACGGAGTCCATCTCCGGGCTCTGCCCGGAGCTCGAACCCAAACGCTACCTGCGCGCTGTCTTTTACCAGTGGAAGCGGACAGCGTAAATATCCCTACCCGGATTCCCCCTTCCGGACCTTTCTGACGTGCGAAGCTCCATCGGGCGTGGTCCCCGTCCCGACATCGGTCCACCCTGGGCCGGTCGCAGCGGGACCGCTGACCTTCTCTCCCGGTTTCGATACCTGTCTCGATCCCTGTTTTCGATTTGGGCTCTTGTTCCTGTCGGCTCCGTCGATCCGTACTCGCAAGGCCAGAAAGACCGCTCCGGCCTATCCCACCAACGCGGAAACCCGGACCGGCCACCGGTTCAGGACGGCGTCGAGATCCGGGTTCATGATTGGTTTGGTGAGGTAATCGTCCATGCCGCCTTCCAGACACCGTTCGCGGTCGCCCTTCATCGAATGGGCGGTCAGCCCCACAACGATCTGGTGGCCTCCCGAGAGCTTTTCCTCCGCGCGGATCCTGGCCGTTGCCTCCATGCCATCCATTTCGGGCATCTGCACGTCCATGAAGACCAGGTCGAAACGCCCCTTCTTCCACGCTTCGACGCCCTCGCGTCCGTTACCGGCCACCTGGACCCGGTGGCCTCTTTTTTCGAGCAGCCGCCGGGCGACCAGCTGGTTCACAGCGTTGTCCTCGACCACCAGAATGCTGAGCGAGCCCTCGGCGGCCGGTGGCGCCGCAGAGACGGTCTCCCTCGCGCGCATTTCGGCCCCTGCGGCAGCAGGATGGCCAGGCCCGGCGCCCAGCGCACCCACGAGCGCGTCGCGCAGCTCCGCCTGGCGAATCGGCTTCGAGAGGAAGGCCGAGATACCCAGCGCTTTGCGGCGCTCCTGATCGCCTGGACGGGCGCCGGAAGTCAGCATGATCACGGTGACGCCGGAAAGGCCGGGATCCTGCTGCATCCTTTCCACCAACTGGAAGCCGTCCATCTCGGGCATATGCATATCGGTCACAACCAGCGCCCAGGGATCGCCGGAAGCGCGGGCATCCGACAGCCGCAGCAGGGCCTCGTCCCCTTTCTCCACCGCTTCCGCACGCATTTCCCAGCGCGTAAACATGCCATGCAGAATGCGGCGATTGGTGCAGTTGTCATCCACCACGAGGACCCTGACGCCGCGCAGACCGAGGGGCGCTCGCGATGCGGAGGCATGGCTTTCCATGCGCGAGGCCCTGAGCTTCAGGGTGAAGTGAAAATGCGAGCCGCGGCCCTCCTCACTTTCGAGCCAGATTCTGCCTCCCATCATCCGCACCAGACGCGTGGTGATGGTCAGGCCCAGCCCGGTGCCTCCGTATTTGCGTGTGGTCGATGTGTCGGCCTGCGAGAAGGGCTGAAAGATCATTTCCTGTTTGTCTTTCGGGATGCCGATCCCGGTGTCGGAGACCACGAAGTGAAACAGGCACATCTCGCCATCGCACGCGTTTTTCTTCGCCCCGGTCGCGGGGTCTTCCTCGACGACTCTTTCGACGGTGAGAACCACTTCTCCCTCATGAGTGAACTTGATGGCGTTACCGATCAGGTTGGTCACGACCTGGCGCAGCCGAGTCGAGTCGCCGCGGACAAAGTCCGGCACATCGGCGGCGATGGTGCAGGCCAGCTCCAGGCCTTTTTCATTGGTGCGGACGGCCAGCGACCGGAGCGTGGATTCAAGCGTCTCTCGCAGATTGAAATCGGCCTCCTCGAGGTCCAGCTTGCCGGCTTCGATCTTTGAGAAGTCCATAATGTCGTTGATGACGCTGAGCAGCGCATCGGAAGAGAACCGTACGGTATCGAGATTATCCCGCTGCTCGGGGGTGAGCTCGGTTTCGAGCGTCAGCTCGGTCATGCCGATGATCCCGTTGAGCGGCGTGCGGATCTCGTGGCTCATATTGGCCAGAAACTCGCTCTTTGCCCGGCTCGCTTTCTCCGCGACGTCGCGCGCCTTTTCGAATTCCGCGGTTCTGGTCCGCACGCGGATTTCGAGATCGTCGTTGGCGGCGCTCAGGGCGCGGTCGCGCTGCTCGACCTGCTCCAGCATCCGGTTGAAGGAATCCACCAGCTTCCCGACTTCGTCGGAGCCGAACCGGGCAACGCGCAGCGAGTAATTTTGCTCCTCCGAGATCCGCGTCGCCACTCCGGCGAGCTGCAGCATGGGACGGGTGATGTTCCGCAGCATGCGGGCAGAGATCAGGAAAGTGATGAGGGTCGCCAGCAGCAGAACCATGCCGGCAATCTTCAGGTACTGCATCATCCTCGAGCGGAAGGCCCGCAGGTCGGAAACGATGGCGATGGCCCCGGCGTTCTCTCCATTGAAGGAGACGCTCCGCACGAGGAGCAGGGACTGCGGCTGAAAGTAGGCCCCGTCCGCGCGCCAGGCGGGCAGCTCGAAGCTGGCCGGCAAATCCCCGCGCCGGTATGCGGCAAAGACTCTGCCGCCCTTGTCGTAAAGGCAGGCGGCCTCGATGTTGGGGTCCGCCCGGAGAGCGCTCAGCAGGTCGGCCGCGCTTTTCGCGTCGTCGAAGGTGAGCGAGGCAGCGGTGTTCGCGCCCAGAGTGTCGGCCAGAGTGGAAAGCTGCTGCGCGACCTCCCTGCGGAAGCTCGCGCGCTCGTAGATCCCGAAGCTGGCGAAGGCCAGGAACAGGGCAAGCAGCGTTGCAAAAAGAATCAGGAGCCCGAGTTTTTTCTGAATCGACAGGTTCTTCAGCGCCATGGTTTCCTCCGTCTCCCGTCCCGCTCCGCTGCGCTTCGACTCCGCTTATGATTTCCCCTCTGCAACCCAGCTAAGGATGGCTGCCGATCACGCTCCTGGCCAGCGCCAGAAGCCGTGAGCTGATCTTCAGCCTTGCCCGCGCTGCCGCATCCATGTTGATGACGAACCGGACCTTGTTGTCGTTGTCCATCGAGAAGCCGATCATGCCGCCCTGCTTCGCGAAATCCTCGCCTTCGCCCACAGTGAGAACGGGAGAGTCTTTGAGCGCGGCCAGCGTCTGCACAACCTCTTTCCGGTCGCCGGGAATAAACACTGCCTGGCAGCCCGGGGCCTCGTCCGGCTGCTTCAGATGGCGTATCGCGAGGGGCCGGGTCCCGATCAGTTTCCCCTGCATAGTGACCTCCAGCGCGCCGCCGAAAGGATCCTTACCGATCGTGCAGAGCGTGATCGCTTTCTTTTCATCTCCCAACACCTCCGCGGGCCACTCCACCAGCTGCGTAAAGTGGTACAGAAACGCAGCCTTGACACGGTATTCCTCGGTCTGCTGTGTCTCGCCCAGCGCCGCCATGGAGAGCAGCGCGCCCAGCCCGAGCATCGCCAACCGAGTCGCAGCTCGCACTCCCACCCTCCGTCTCCCGGAGGCAGGCGCGGTCCGGCTGCCCCTCCCGGCTGTGTGCCGCCCACCGGCGCCGCCCTGTGTACCTGCTATTTCCGGCTGAGCGCATACTCCAGTCCGGCATACACCGTCCGCCCCTGCTGTACGGGGATGCTGTCGATGTTCGAAAAGCCGAAGCCCGGCAGCCAGACGGCCTGGTCCAGAAGATCGTTGCCATGCGCGGCAATCGAGACACGGTTCCTGTCCGCCAGATGCAGAACCTTCGAAATGTCCTGACGCAGTTCCCCGTTCAGGCTGTTGTGCCAGCCCGTCATGGGATTGGTTGGGACAGGATAGGCCGGGGGCTTGCCATCGGAGATGTCGGACAGGCCAAAGACCAGCCCGCGGCTGTTCTGATATCCGAAGCCGGTCTTGAAGCCGAGGTTCGGAATCGGCGTAACGTTACTGACTCCGTTCTGGTTGTGATTCGCCTGATAGAGGAGTGAGCCCTCGATGAAAATGTCCCGCCGCAAATAGTACTTTCCTTCGGCTTCCACGCCGTCGAACCTAACGCCTCCCAGGTTTTCGTAGTGAATGGGAGCGTGGCTCACGGTCACGATGCTGTTGGTCTGCTGGCTGTGGAAGTAGTCGGCGCCGAGCTCGAAGCGTGGAAACTCGAGGTTCAGTCCCAGATCGAAGGTTCCGACCGTCTCAGGCAGCAGCTTCGGGTTACCCTGAATGTCGGCCAGATTGAGCGTGGACTCGTCGATGCTGGGCGGGCGGAAGGCCACCCCGTAGAGCACCTTGACGCTGGCCCATTTCGACGGGCTCCAGATGCCGCCGACCCGCGGGACCGTGGATACGGGAATACCGGCGAACTTGTTGGTCTGAAAACCGCCGATCAGCTTCACTGCCGGAATCAGCTGGTGGTCCAGCTGGACGTACACGCCGCCCGCGGGCCGGCTGCCGGCCGCATCGTCCGGATGCGGAACGACGGGCAGGTAAGCCTCGATTCCCGCAATGCGATTGAACAGTGCGCCGGCGGTCAGGCGGTCCTTCGCGCCCAGTGTAATCAGGTTGGTCCACTCGGCGACGAAGTCGTTCGCGTCCCGGAAGATGCTGGGATAGGCGTTCAGCCCGAAAGTGGTGCGCGTATACGTGACGTTGAAGTTCATCTCCCAGTTATCGCGGGCTTTGATGTCATCACCGAGATTGGCAAAGTCCCGGCTGAGCCGGGTTTCTCCCACCGAGCCCTGGGTGAACGAAGTCGATTGCCACTCCGTGAACATCGACATGAAACTGAGTCCCTTGTAGTTCATGCCCAGATAATCGCCCGTTCCGTGGTCCACCAGCGCGGCGTCGTGGAAGGGCGGTTCGTGCGGTGCGGTGGGCAGATTCCGCAACGGAACAGGCACGAGATAGACGAAGTTCCAGTCCGGCACTTCGTGAATCTGCGAGGCCGCCGCCAGGCTGAAATCGCCGCGCCGGTACAGCAGGTGTCCCGATGAAGACAGAGAGTTGTTCGGCCCTCCGAGGCCGTGGATGCTGAATTCCGTCCCCTCCGCTTTGCGCGTGATCAGGTTCACCACGGCCGAGAATGCGTTCGAACCGTAGAGCACCGAACCCGGGCCGCGAATCACCTCGATGCGCTCGAGGATCTCGACCGGAAAAGATTCGAGCAGGTCTGAGATAATTCCGCCCTCCATCACTTCGCGGGTCGGCCGCCCGTTGATCAGAAAGAGAATGTGCGCGCCCGAGGTCTTGGTCTGATCGCCATCCGCAGCGACCAGGCTGCGATCGGTGAAATACTGACTGGACTGGGTGAGCCCCGGAACCCGATCGAGCACCTCACCGAGCGTAGCGCCACCGAAGCGGCGCAGTTCGTCTGGGGTCACGACCGACATAATGCCAGGAGCCTGCGAAAGTTTGTCGCTGAACAGGGACGCCGTGGTGACCCGGATGTCCATCAGCTTTTCCAGATCCATGGTCGTCAGGTCGGCGCCTGGCGCCGTTGCCGCCTGAGCGGCGGCCGGTCCAGCCAGATACGACGAAGGCGCCGCATGTTGCGCGATTCCCTGAGCCATCCATAGAACGAATAGTGCCGCGCCTGTTGCCCTGTACAGCTTCCTCATGTTGACCATCGACATCGACCTCCGCTTGCCGTTCAGGTTCGAGTATTCCGCTTTCGTGGCCGGTGCGCGCCGCCAGCACAGGCGCATCAGACCGCCGAAATGGACCTCTTCAACCAACATCGGCGGCCCGGGTGGAAGCTTTATGAGGCAGGATCGAAGGATGGCCAGTGGGTCCGCTGCACCATCGCGGGGGCGTCGACCGGCGCGCCTCCCAGGCCTGGTTATTTCCCGCCGAGCGCATATTCCAGACCGGCGAAAACCGTGCGACCCTGCTCCACCGGAACCGTGTCCACGCTGCTGAACCCGCTGGGCAGCCAGATCGCCTGGTTCGCCAGGTCGTTGCCGTGCGCCACCACGGCCAAGCGGCTGCCGAAGAGGCGAACACCGGGAAGTTCGCAGCGGAGGTTGCCGTTGAGATTGTTCCGCCAGCTCAGCAACGGGTTCACTGACTGGTAGCCGTGAAAGGGTCCATCGGACACATCGAAGAGGCCGGCGGTCAATGCGCGGCCCGCATAGCTGATCCCGGCCTTGAACCCGATATTGGGTACCGGAGAGACATTCGCGGTTCCGTTGCCATCGGCATTGGTCTGCCGGAGCGTCGAACCCTGCAGGAACACATCCCGGCTCAGATAGTATTTGCCGGCAACCTCGACCCCATTGAAGGCGAGCTGGCCCTGATTGAAATAGACCGCGCGCGTGGGCCCGGGAAGGTTGACGATGTTGTCGGTGAATTTGCTGTGAAAGTAGTCGATCCCGAACTGGACCTTCCGGCTTTCGAGATAAAGTCCCAGATCGAGGGTCGCGACTTCTTCCGGCTTCAGGTTGGGATTGCCGCCAAGACCCGGATTGTTCAGCAGATTCTCGTCGAGACTGGGCGCGCGAAAGGCCTGCCCATAAAGCGCCTTGACGCTGGCCCAGGGCTTTGGCGTCCACACCGCACCGCCGCGGGGATCGAAATGCAGCGCGATGCTGCCGATCTTGTTGGTCTGGAAGCCGGCAATGAGTTTCACCTGGTCGAGCAGCTGATGGTCGATCTGGGCATAAAACGCGCCTCCCAGCCGCCTTCCCTGTGCATCCACGGTGATCGGATGGGTGACTGTGAACCATTCCTGCCCTTCGATGCGGTTCAGCGAGCCGCCGGCCGAGAGCCTGTCCTTCGCGCCCAGCGTGAACAGGTTGGTCCATTCCGCAATGGCTTCATCGGAATCGCGGGTAACAAAGGGGAAGGGCGGCTCTTTAAACGTTGTGCGCGTAAAGGTAAGGTCGAGGCTGGTGTCCCAGTGTTGATTGACTTTGCGGTCGTATCCGAGATTGCCGAAGTCGCGCGACAGGCGCGTTCCGCTGACCGTGCCCTCGATGAATCCGGTGGATTGCCATTCGGTGAAGGAGGACATGAACCGCAGCCCCCTCCAGTTGGCGCCCAGGTAAGCGCCGAAGCCGCGGTCTTTGAGGTCGACGGCTTCGACCGGCGGCACCGCCGGCGCAAAGGAAAGATTCTGCTGCGACGGGGGGACCCGATAAGTCAGGTACCAGTCGGGCAGCCGGTGCAGCTGAACGGCGCCCACCGCGCTCAGATGGCCATGCTGCAGCATCATGTTCCCCGCTGAGTCCAGAGCCCCGCTAACGCCACCAGTCCCCCTTACCGTCGCCTCGGTGCCGTTGGCCTTCTTCGTGATCAGGTTCACTACGGCAGAGAAGGCATTCGAACCGTATAGAACCGATCCCGGTCCCTTAATGATCTCGATGCGCTCCAGAATCTCTACCGGAAACGACTCCAGCAGATCGGAGATGATTCCGCCTTCCATCACTTCGCGGGTCGGCCGCCCGTTGATCATGAACAGAATGTGGCCCCCGTCGGTCTTGGTCTGGTCGCCGCGCGCCGCCACCATGCTGCGGTCGACGAAGTACTGAGTCGATCCAGTGAGACCGGGGACGGTCTGCAGAATCTCATTGAGGGTCAGGCCGCGAAAGCGCCGCAGCTCGTCATTGGTCACCACCGACATGATGCTGGGAGCCTCGGAGAGCCGGTCGCTGAACAAGGACGCGGTGGTCACCTGGATGTCCATCAGCTTCTCGAGATCCATCGAAGTCAGATCGGCGTCCGGCGCAGCCGAAGCCGCTGGGAGGGAATCCAGATATGAAGAACGCGGCGCCTGCTGTGCGACTCCGTGAGCCATCAGAAAAATCAGTAACGCAGCGCCTGTTACGATGTGCAGCTTCCCCATGTTAACCATCGACATCGACCTCCGCTTGCGGTTCGGATTCGGGGATCCCGATTTCGTGGACAGGGTGCGCCACCATCGGTGGTACATCCGTTTGAAATCAGCCCTCCTGAACAGACATCGGCGGGTCTGGTGGAAGCTTTACGAGAGAGGATCGATAGTCGGGGCAGACCAGTCCCGGCGGGCGCCGCGGCGTTCGCGGCCTCTTGTGCCATTTCCGGCCGCGCTCGCGGCCGTCGAGTGATCGGGCTCTTCATCCGGATGTAAAACCTGTCGATGAGAAGACCGTAGCTCCGAAATCCGGAGGTGAAGTGTGTCCGAGACCAACGACCGCCGGGCGGATGCCGGCCGTACCGCTACCGTGAAGCAGGCCCCCGACGCCCCCTGCATCCCCGATTCTGCCGCCGTCCCCGATGGCGTGTCGCCGAAGCCGGTTGTCTTCGATCGCGCCGGGTTCGCCGACCGCATGATGAACGATGAAGAATTCATGCAGGACGTCGCACGCGCATTTCTGCTCGACATGCCCGGCCAGATCGCCGATCTGCGCAACCAGATCGAAAGAGGGGACGCGCGGGAAGCCGGGCGCAGGGCGCACCAGATCAAAGGCGCTGCCGCGAACGTCGGCGGCGAAGCGATGCGCGGCGTGGCCACGGCGATGGAAGATGCTGGCAGGGACGGCGACCTCGAACCGATGCTGGCCGCCATTGACGAACTCGAGCGGCAGTTCGTCAGCCTCGGCAACGCGATGAACGAGGACAGTCCGGCCCCGCTCGGTCATGACCCTGTCGATGGAATCATTGCCTGAAGCCGGGCGAAGAACCTCGCCCGAGACACACAAGAGATCGCATTATCACGAATCGGGTCTGCTTCCGCGCCTTCCCCGATCATTCAGGCGGTGCATCGCGGCAATGTCTGCTTCAGGGCTGTGAGCCTGCACTGATGATCTGGCGGAAGCTGAACTGGTTCACGATCTGCTTCAAAGTGACCGCAAGTTCGGAGAGCCGATCGCACGTGTTGGTGGATAACTGAGCGTCCTCGGCCGATTCGCTGGTAAGCCTGGCGATCTGTGCCACGTTCTCGTTGATCCCGATGGCGGCGCCGCCCTGCTCGCTGGCCGTCGCGGTGATGCGGGAGACCATGTCGCCCACATTCTGGGCCGCGGCAATAATTGCTTCGAGAGACGCGCCCGCTTTTGAGGTGGTGACGACGCCTGCCTCCACCTGCGACGTTCCCTGCTTCATCCGGACCACGGCCTGCCGCGTCTCTGTCTGCACCGCGGAAATCATCTGGGCAATCTCCCGGGTCGCCTTAGCGGTGCGTTCCGCGAGGCGACGCACCTCACCGGCGACGACAGCGAAGCCGCGCCCCTGATCTCCGGCCCGCGCCGCTTCAATCGCCGCGTTCAGCGCCAGCAGGTTGGTTTGCCCGGCGATCTCATCGATGACCGCGACGATTTTGCCGATCTCATCGGAGTTCCTGCCCAGTTCCTCGATCCTGTGCGCCGTTGTGTTGACCGATTCGGCGATCGTGCGCATGTTGATCAGGGCATCGTTGACGATCAGCCCGCCCTGCCTCGCAATCTCGAGAGCGTTCCGGGCAGAATCCGAGGCCCGGCTCGAATCCTCCGAGACGTGTTGCGCGCCCTCAGCCATCTCTTGCATCGAGTCGCTGATTTGCCGTATTCGGTCACGCTGAATAACAGCCGTTTCCGCCGCGCGCGTGGAGCGCGCCAGAATCTCCGCAACGGCGTCCGTAATCTTATTGCTGCAGTAGTCGATCCCCGAGACCGTGCCCGTCATCTGCTCGAGGGCGCCGTTCATATAAGCAGCCATGCTTCCAATATCGTCGTTGGTCACGACTTTTATCTTGCTGCGCAGTACCCCTTCGCCGAGCGCACGGATGGCCGCTTCGAGGGGTTCGATGGAATGGCGTACCAAACGCGCGAAAATCAGGGCTCCCGCAGTGCCCACCACGATCGTAGCCAGCAGGGCACCCCAGATGACGGGGATGCCGTGCGCCATCTCGTACACCGCCGACCGCGTGAGAGCGTCGCCGCGCGCTTTGTCGATCTCTGCCAGCTCGTCCTCGATCCTGCGCCGCGCCAGGGTCGCATCCTGCAGCCGGGAGTTGTAAATCCGCCACGCCTCCTCTTTGCGGCCAGCGCGGCTCAGGGCTTCGATCTCCTGCCCAATCTGATCAAACTCGCCCTGGCGCGCCGCCAGTTCCGCCATCAATTCCCGGTCCTTCGGATCTTTCTTCGGATAGTCGTCGCGAATCTGCTTCAGCTCGCGTTCCGCTTTGTCCACCGCGGACTCCTGCTTCGCCATCTCCGCGTCGTTCGCCCCGGCCATATGCAGGATGATGGCCATGCGCTGGTCCTTGGCGACGGCCTTCATCTTCCCGGCCAGGAACAGGGTGGCGTAGGTGTCATCGTTCATCGCATTGACGATCCTTCTCGCCTGGTACATGCTATGCAGGGAAAGGAATCCCTGGATCACCGTCAGCATCCCCAGCCCCATGCCAATCAGCATGATTCTCGCGCTGAGCGTCAATTTCCGCATCGAACGATCACCCCTCAACCTATGCCGGCAGTCTGCTACCCGCTATTTGATCAGCCCCAGATTTTCTAACTCGCTGCGCAGCCTTCCCGTATCGATCGGCTTCATCAGATAGGCATTGCACTTGCCGAGCAAAGCACGGGTAATGCTCCCCATATCGGTTTGCGCGGTGGTGACGATAATCCTGGTGGTCCTCAGTCCATTCGCGGCTCGATCCAGCTGGTTGATCGCCTGCAGTGCCTGGTGCCCGTCCATCACGGGCATTTCCAGATCGAGGCACACCAGATCGTATCTGCGGCGCTTCTGCTGCGCCCCTTTGACCGCCTCGACCGCCTCTCTCCCATCCGCGGCTACGTCGCATTCCCCGTACTGAGAGAGAAACTTCTTCAGAATCATCCGGCTGGTCACATCGTCTTCGGCCACAAGGCTTTTCACCGACTCCTCCGTGCTGTTGGGCCGTCTGCGGGTCTTTCCAGGGCTGCAGGCAGGCCTCAACCCGCAAGGCGCCCCTGTGTCTTTGGGGGCCTCATCCACTTGTATCGGTCGATTTCGCTGCATCATCAACGGGAAATAAAGCAGAGAAACCAGTCAGGGGATAGGTGCGCCCGTCGCTGGCGAAGCTCCATGTTCCAGGCAGCGGATCGGGAGCGCTTCATTTCCGCTACACTCTAGCCGAAGGGCCTGTAGCTCAACGGTTAGAGCAGG
>Ga0302319_10012280_pt1 | contig 16164 bp, 13 predicted proteins | sample Bog_T0_2_FD_203319 | JGI IMG/M metagenome (GOLD analysis project Ga0302319, IMG submission 203319) | Peat permafrost microbial communities from Stordalen Mire near Abisko, Sweden - Bog_T0_2 | ecosystem: Environmental > Terrestrial > Soil > Wetlands > Peat | place: Sweden: Abisko, Stordalen Mire...
AGAGGCGGTCAGCGAACGAGGTTTTTTTGGCAACCAGAATACGGTGGCACGTCCCACATCAAGCAAATGGATTTATACCATACAAATCTTGAAAGAGCGGTTCGGAATCACCTAGACGAAGGGCGCAGAGTACATAACTTCCCCCGTCGCACCGGGTTCCTGGAAGCGTCCGTCACGACAATCCAGACAATAGCGCACCAACTTTCGTGGCCACCTCAGCGAGTCCGGCAAGTGAAGCTGCTCGACTAATACCCTCCCACAGCCGCGAAATCAGTTCATGATTGGGCGTCGTTCTGCCAAGCTGCGTCTGAAGTGTGTCCACATCCACGACAAGGTCAACTTTTTCAGGCTCGCTGAGTTTATTAGATTCCTTAATCGCTTTCCGGAGATCGGTCAGCGATTCGCCGAGAGCCTCGAATTTCGCATTGACCTGATTGCCATCGCCGAGCGTAATGATGTTCTGGCCAGTCGCCTCAATCTTGATTCCTTCGAACCTGTCTCTCGTAAACACGCTTGGTCCTCCGATTCTGTCAATACCGGCAGCGGTGATTATGAAATAGTTAGTTGTGGACGGGATCTCGCCTCCCGACCGCGTTATGACACTCTTAGTGACGGGCTGATCCTGCACCCATCCCTGATTTTCGAGATAGGTAAGATTGCTGTGTATCTGCTGTGCTGTCAAGCCGTCGCTGGCCTTCAAGTCCGCCCTCATGACGCTAATTGTGACTGCTGCGCCCGTGCTCTTCCCCCTTCGGCTTGTGGCATTCTGGTTTCGGCGGAACAGGTACCGAAGAATAATCTCCCTAATCTGATCGTTAGTGAGTACCGGCTGTTTGCTTTTTTGCGAGATCACAATGGTCCTCCTCCTTGTCGACGCGGGTCATCGGTCACGGTGGCGAATTGTCTTAAGCGGCTCTCGTTCCCCGTACGCGCGCTTGACGATATCCCCAAGCACTGGTAATGTATTCTTACCACAACGTAGGGGTTTTGTACATGAGTAAAACTGAAATAGCAAAGGTGCTGCGCAGCGTCATTGCCGATTGCCTCCATCGCAGTGGTCGGGAAGTACCGGAAATCGGCTCAGACATGAAAATCATCGACGGGTTCCCAGGCTTCGACAGTCTCTGTGGCCTCGAAGCAACTATTGACCTTGAGTTGCGGCTTGGTGTCAGCCTTGACGACAATATATTCATAAAGGAAGTCCAAGGCAGACCAAAAGCACGCACTTTTGCCGAAGTTGTGACCGCACTCCTAGCAATCGTAAACGGAGGTAGCAATGGTGGAAAGTAGGAAGGGCGCAGACCTGCCCGGTTTGGGCGAACGCCTACGACAAGCGCGGGATGCCGCCGGATTGTCTCAGGGCCAGGTAGCCCGACTCCTCAAGATGCATCGGCCCACGATTACCGACATGGAAAGTGGAAGTCGCAAAGTCACCGCAGGTGAATTAGCACGATTTTCGGAACTGTACAAGGTGTCTCTTGAATGGTTAACTGGAACAGAAACGCATAACAGCAAAGTCAAGATGGCAGCTAGGAAACTCAGTGCTCTCAAAGATCGAGACCTTGAAACTGCGATGCGGATAATCGACTCTCTGTGGCAAGGAAGTTCCAAATCATAGATGGATCGCTGGTACAAGCTCGGTCAGTCTGCCGCGAAGGCCGCCTTAAAATATCGCGTAGACCGAAGTCTGGGTTTCGACGAGCCATGCGATGTATTTCAGACAGTTGCGAACGAAAAAGTTGATCTGCAATTTGTCGATATCCCATCACTTGAGGGCATGTTCCTGCAGGAACCCGAGGTAAGCAGGATTTGTGTTTGTGCCCTTCGGCCCTGGGGCCGCCAGCGATACACAGCGGCTCATGAGTTGGGACACTGCATCCTAGGTCATGGAACACGAGTTGACACAGTGATTAACACCCGTGATCAGCAGCCGTCTCTACCGGACGAGGAGATACTTGCAGAGGCATTTTCCCGTTTTCTCCTTATGCCGCCGCGAGCAGTGACAAAGGCATTCGGCAAGCGACAACAATACGACGCACGCTCGATTTTTGAAGCCAGTTGCTGGCTAGGCGTGGGCTACGGAACCTTGATTAGGCAAATGTGCTCCAGCCTTCGGCTCATTTCTGAATCCGAACAAGCGACTCTCCTTCGTGTCCAGAGACGCGATTTGTGCAGAAAGTTGGTCGGTATTCCTGATCTTGAGAATGACTTCTGGCCCCTGGACGAAAAGTGGCGCGATCGGCGCGTGCACGTGCAACTAGGAGATGTCATTCAGGGTGTTTGCTCCAAGGGCAGTGGCCTACTCACACCTATCAATTCAACCGTAAATCGAGTCGAATGTGTAGGAAGTGAGAGTGTGGATCTTATCAGCGGCGGGAGCGTGGCAATCAGTTCGTCGAAGCGTTCTTTCGTCGGTTTCTATGACTATCGCTACATGTCGGAGTGACAATGAATGCCGTAACTTGCCTGAGTACCGAATGGCTACGACTGGGGATGCTCTGCCTGGGATTGCCTCATCATGAAATGTCACCAGCCGTCGCGGTAATTCCAGTCGAACCACCCGAGGCTTATGATAACGATCCCTGCCGTCGTGAATTAGACCGTACTCTCAACGAATCTGGGTACGGCTCCATCGACACAGTTGCCACGACGATCTTTCCTTACTATTTGTGGAATCCAAGGGCTCCACGCTCGGAACTGTTCGAACGTTATTTTCGATTGCTCCCACGTATCAGAAAGGTGAATAAAAGGGGTGTGTATTTCGAGCGTCTCACAAGCTATCCCGGCAGAAACGGAGAACGTGGGTTCAACCAGCTTGACCACGTCATTTCTACCTACGCCCACAATAATCACCGCCGCAGTGCACTCCAGGGAAGCATCCTCGATCCTGTGCAGGACTTGAATAACGATGCACCAGTCCTTGGGTTCCCGTGCATGAATCAGGTCGGATTCCTTCCAGACCCTGTAAAGAAAAAGCTGACCGTGACAGCTTATTATCCCATGCAGTATCTGTTCCGCCGCGCATATGGCAACTATCTCGGCCTCTTGCGACTCGGATGCTTTATGGCACATGAGATGGGCTTCCAGTGCGACAAGGTGATTTGCGTCGCCTCTGTCGGCAAGGTGGAAGGCCACGCAGACCAATTGCGGCAACTCCACAGTGCCTACGGTGGTGCTGGCACTTGATTGGGCGGAGGCGGAACCGGCAACGGTGACGTACAATGAGTCTCGACTGGTCGCCGGACGCCGAGACAATTGCCAAACAAGAGCCACTCACTGTCTTCTCAAGCGCAGCTGATCAGAGATGCACAGGCGTGCTCAATCTGCTCTCGAATGGGCTGTTCCCGCCGAGTGCTGACCGACCACAACGGTAACTGGAACGCCGACGTGATGTTCGTAGCCGAAGCCCCTGGCCGACTTGGAGCGGAGGTCACGGGCGTTCCGCTCTTTGGCGACCGCACAGGTGACCGATTTGAACAACTGCTCAAGGCAATGTGCTGGAGTCGATCTGCGATCTTCATCACGAATGCGATTCTCTGTAATCCGAGGGACGGCAAGGGCAACAATGATCGACCGACCACGAAGGAAATACGCAACTGCTCCGAATTACTCAAGCGTACGCTTGATGTGGTGAATCCGAGGCTCGTGGTCGCGCTCGGCAGGGTTGCGCTGGAGGCGCTCGGCAGGATCGCGAACCACAATTGCCAGATCAAATATTCGGCCGGACAAGTCATTCCCTGGAACCGTAGATATTTGGGCGTCTTATATCATCCCGGCCCAAGGACAGCGATACATCGACCGTGGCTCGAGCAAATCCACGATGCGACACAAATTGCCGTGTTTGCGCAAAAGCTGAAACTCGCCGTTTCCTTTTCAGGCCAAGTGCCCATCATTGAGGAATGTACTCTCCCCACGCAGATGGCCAACAATCTAGAGAGAGCGTACGAGTTGGATTGAAGCAGAAGTGAGCGGTGCAGACGCGGCCAAGGGTGCGATTTGAATCAGATTAGCTGGATACCTGTTCTCCGTATCGTCCCATCCGTTACGGAGTACCTTTTGCGCTAGGCACCCCGATCTGCAGCCATCGAACGTATTGCAACTTTGACATCCGTCGCCCGTGTGTCTGTCTAGAATGGATCTGACTCGATTTAGATAAACTGACTTCTCCCAGACCTCCTTCAACGGGCGTTTCAGCACTGAACCAAATTCCGGCTCCGCAACATGAACGTTCTTGAATGCATCGCACGGGAATATTTCGCCCCGATGATTAATGATTAGAACATCCTGGGCTGCATTGCACGGCGTAAAGCCAACTCCAAGAACATTAAAAGGCGATCCTGCACGAATCGTTAGCTGTGGATGCTGTGAGCGGCAGTATTCTATTGCCTCAGCCAACTCGACCAGGTCCGTTCGAGACAGTTCTTCCGAGTGCAAATTTCTACCACGACCTTGGGGTACAAAGCGAAGAACGCTCACCCGACAGACACCGACATGTCTAGCCATTCTCACTACATCAGACAGGTCGCGAAAATTCTGTTTCATCGCGACGAAGTGAATCTCCACTGGGATTCTTGTCTGTACCGCGGCCTCGATTGCACACGATGTCGCCGCAAACGTTCCGTAACGAGTGATCTTGTCATGCACCGACGGCTGGGCTGAGTAAACACTGAAGATGAAGCGCGCGATCCCTTTGCCAACCATTTCATCCGCTGCTTTGTTAGTGATTGGCGTCAACTGGTTATCGACAATGCCAGTTGTATAGAGCGTCGGCTGAATCCCGAGACGGGACGCCGTGCGGATCACCTCTCCAAGGTGCTCGTAGACGAGAGGCTCCCCACCTGTGAACACCACCTTTCGGGCACCCAACTCAGAAGCTTCATTGAGAACTCGGACAACTGTTTCAACCGGAAGGCAACTAGCCTGCTTTCGGTGCGAACTCGTGCTGCAGTGAATACACGCCAACGGGCATCGTTGCGTGAGTTCGATCTTGATCTCTGTGAGCTTAAGATCCATGCCGAAACCCTTCCGGACATACTACATATAGTGGTGACCTATCGAATAACCCCAATCCTTGTACCACCATTGCTATGGAAGAAGGGTATCGCAAAACCTGTGTGCCGTCAAAACGTATTTTCTCAAAATTCGCGCGGGAGGCTGACCGCTCCCTCAAGTTGCAGATCAAAGTTGTAGCCTGACGGTCAATGTGTGGGCCCTGGCGTTAAGGGGCTTGGCCAGAACAGCTTTATCAGAGCTCCCAAGATCGCAACAACAATTGGCGTGTAGATGAAAACGATAAATTTCAGCTGGTCGATTTCCTTCTGCAGCCTTGCGATTGTTATGCTCGACCCGCCGAGAAGCTGGACATCTTGTAATCGGATGCCGCTTAACCACGGCTTGAATCGAGTGTCCTGCTCGGATCTTGGTTTCCCGATCTTGTTCGATGTCAGTTTAGCAAAGAAAATCGTGAACGTAGGCTCCTCGAACTTAAGGCGAATATCGCTAGGCCCAACGTTTTGGACCGCAAACAGCAATGTGCCACGATGAGTAGGGTCGACGTGAAATCCCGAAATGTTGACAAGACCTTGAAACTTAAAACTGGTCCGCAACGAAATAAAACCCATATGATCGTCAGGCATCTGGATGTCCTCGTAGCACGTCAATATTGCGAATTGGCCTGGTGGAATGCTGATATATGGTGAATGCCTCGACAGGGTCTCCGGCGCATCCTTGCCGACGATATACACCTCCTTGCCAAGTCCCAAATCGTATGAAGATTGATGGAACTGTTCTGGCTTAGACTTGAGGATTACCCCTTTTTCCTCAACAAGCTTCTTAATCTCATCATGTGCCAAAAACATCAGTGCCCCCCAACGGTCCACACTACCCGTGCGAATACCGCGCCGATCGCAACTACCCCGAACAATATCAGGCCTGCTATGACGCAAAAGTATGCCGCTCGGGCAGAATAGAATTCCGTCTTCAGTTCGGGATTGGAACCAGCAGCCGGAATCAGAACGATTAGCGTAACAAGTCCACCCACGACCAAAACTCCAGCTGCGGCGGATAGTGCGACAAATGTTCGAGCAGGGGCGGGCAATCGCCAAATGACTATAGCCAGCACAATACCAGCCAGTACAGTCACGATGGTGGGCCAGATCCAGTGTTTCCGGCGGATGGCTGGTACGTCTATGGCAGGACTCGCGGCAGTGGGTTGCGTAGCGGTCGTGTTTTTAGCCGAACCTGTAGCGGCGGGTTCCGAGGCCGTTGAGGCTCCGTCTGGCTGTTTTGGGATCTCTTCCATAACACCTACCAGCAGTCGCGTCCGTTATGTTCGAAGTCGTATTATGGCAGATGGCAGCGACGAAACCGACAGTTTTCTGGTGAACCCAACTGAACGAAGCACAACACCACGCGCAAGAGCCTTTCCTCCAGGTTTCCTAACAGCCTCTGATTTCCGCGATCAAAACTACCGCCCACATGATCCTCCTCCACGCCAGGCCCTACCCGATGGGAAGTGTGGACATGCAGTCTTTTGTACCCGATACTAGGCGCAGTGATAGTCACTCTTCAAAACGATTCTGCAGCTCTCGCTGTTTGCCTTCCGGAATTCCTAAAGCTCGCCGGATATGACCGATGGAAGCGACGGGCGGTCCAGCTAGCTCAGGACGCTTGTCAGTCTCCTTCTCTGGGGCGCATCGTCCACCAGTATCACTAGCTTGAGATTTCGTTGAGCGAACAAATAATAATCGTAGAAACGTGCGGCAAACTGGAGAGTGGCACCTTATCGCTTGAGGCGTTTGCAGCTCTGCAGTTTGCACAAATGGTGGTGGAAGTTCATCAATGCTTGTCGTCAGCAGGCAAGCTGGTGCTTGCGGGCCGAATTCGTGATGCTTTGAAGGCCGAGAACGGGTTTGCATCTCTATATCTAGAACTTGACATGGCCCACCGGCTCATCGAAGCTGGGTTTGAGCTTGAGTTCAGTGATTTGGAAGGCATCGCGAGATACGATTTGAGATTTTGGAATCACCGCGTCGAAGGTGAGATCGAGTGTAAGAGTCTTTCCGGTGACGCAGGCCGAAAAATTCACCGAAAAGACTTTTACCGCTTCATGGATGCAGTATCCTCGCAAATGGTGACAAGAGTCGAGTCGAGCGCCAACGAGGTGTTGCTCGTCACTCTCAATAACAGACTTCCCGCCGACACCGAGAGCCAATTCCAATTGCGGTCTGCAACTCAACGCTTGCTAGAGGATGCCACCGTTACACATATCCAAGAAGCTTTTTTTGAGATTGAAAGGGAGCCGTTCTCAAAAAGGTTCGCCCATGCTTCATATCAGGACATCAAGGACTTTTACAAAGCCTGTCGCTCTGCTTATGGGGATAACTGCCATGTTTCCGGTGTATTGACGCCCAATGCACGTTGCCTCGTAGTCATGCGAAGCAAGCGAGAAGACGATCACTCCAAACCGATTCAAGATGCCTTGAAAAAAGCCGCTACGCAATTATCCAAAACGCGACCGGGATTTATTGCCGTCCAATTTGACGACATTGATCCAACTGATCTCCTATCTGTTCACCTTCGGCGCCGTACAGGCCTGATCTCATATTATTTATTCCATGCGTGTGCTGCCGACCACGTTGCCGCGACACAATTTTCCATCTACGGTGGGCTAAGCGCCTCCGCGCATGGCATCGCTGTACCGGCTATCGGCTGTCCAAACCCCAAGAGCAAATTTAATCTCAGCCCAACCGATTACCCGTCCTTTCTCGTATCCATGCCTGACGCGGAGTTTGCACGTCTATTGGGTGCCCCGCCCCCTACAGAAAACCTGTCTTATATTCCGATTGAACCCTAGTTCTCTGAGTTCAAAACCGATCTTTTGAGCCCGGAAACCCCCACAGTCATATCACGTGAAAACTCCAAATTGAGGTACGCGACCCGCAACGCAAACCGCTTGCGTTCGAGCCCAATCAACATCCAATATCAAAAACGGAAGGCTGCGCCATCTTTTTCCACTCCGCCCTCTTCCAGGTGGGCCGCCGCTTGGCCGCGGCTCGGACGGGCGTTTCGGACTGCGCCGGTTTCGCGCCAAACGAACCCCAACCGCGTTTGGCACTCGCCGCGCTTTTCCTCACACCCTGCCACCCTCCCTCCGGCCTTCGTTCTGTCCCTTCGCCCGTGTCGCCTTGTTTTTCCTCGCTGCCGCTCTGGTGAAAGAAAAAACAAGCCGACACCGGCAGAAGGGAAAAAACATGAAATTAGAAGAAGTCAACCTCAAAACCAAAGAAGCCGTCGATTATCTGGTGCAATCACTGGAGTCCGGGCAGAGTGCGGTCCTCACGCAGTATCTCGGAGCGATGGCGAAGTTCCGCAACTACAGCTTCGGCAACATCATGCTCATCGCGAGGCAGAAGCCTGATGCCACTCACGTTGCCGGATACCGCACTTGGACTACGCTTGGCCGCTTCGTCCGGCGTGGCGAAAAAGGCATTTTTATTCTCGCTCCGATGGTCGGTAACAAACGCAAGAACAATGAGAGCGAAAACACGGAACAGAATACGGATGCCAAGGAGACTCAGACTCAGCCCACGCTGTACGGTTTCCGGGGCGTGTACGTGTTCGACATCAGCCAGACCGAAGGCAAAGAACTTCCCGCTCTCACCGAAGTGCAGGGCGACGTAAGCGGCTACCGCGAACGCCTTGTAAAGTTCGTCGAAGGCCAGGGCGTCACGCTCAACTACTCCGAAAATATCGCACCCGCCAAGGGCTTGTCTTACGGCGGGAAAATCACGCTGCTTTCCGGGATGCAGGCCGCCGAAGAGTTTTCCACGCTAACGCACGAGATCGCCCACGAGATGTTGCATCGGGGTGAACGTCGCACATTGACCACTAAGAAAGTTCGTGAGACTGAGGCCGAGGCTGTGGCCTTCGTGGTCTGTCAGGCGCTTGGGCTTGAAACCGGAACCGCATCCGCCGATTACATCCAGCTTTGGCATGGAGACGCCAATCTCCTGCGCGAGAGCTTGGAAGCCGTTCAACAAACCGCCGCTGTGATTCTCGGGGGCATCGCTCCCGAGCCAGCGGCGGTTGCCGCTTAACCAACACAAAACCCTAATCCACAAAGAACGGTGCAGGTTGTCATGCGCGACGTGTCACCGCCATACACCCCAACCACTACGAAGGAAAAAGACAAATGAAAAGGAGAATTGTCATGCAAGACACGCAGAACACCACAAGCAGCAACGAATATCGAAGCGTACCCATCGGCATCTTGGTGGAGTCCGCTACCAACCCGCGCAAGCGATTCGATGAAAAAAATCTCGAAGAACTTGCAGCAAGCATGAAAGCGCAGGGCATTCTGGCCCCTCTCTTGGTGCGCGAACTGGACGAAAGCAGGTACGAAGTTGTCGCCGGAGCGCGTCGCCTCAGAGCGGCGAAGCTGGCGGAACTCGAAAACCTTCCCGTCCGCGTCGTCAAACTCACCGACGCGGAAGCCGTCGAAGCCCAGGTGACCGAGAATCTTCAAAGAGAGGACATCCATCCTCTTGAGGAAGCTCTGGGTTTCAAATCGCTTTTGGAACTCGGAGAGCCTGTCTATACGGTCGCAAGTGTCGCATCCCGCTGTGCCAAAAGCGAGGCGTACATCTACGGTCGTATCCGATTGGCTGACCTGATACCGCCTGTGGCCGAGGCATTCCTGAAAGATCAAATCACCATCGGCCATGCTTTGCTGATCGCCAAGCTCCCGGCTTCGCAACAGCAGGAGGCATTCTCCGCTGCTTTTCGGGGCCTGTGGACAAGCGAAGGCAACAGTCAAGTCCTGATTCCAGTCCGTGAACTCGCAGCGTGGATAGAATCAAACATCTTGCTGCAACTGGCGTCCGCGCCCTTTGACAAGCAGGATGAGACACTCGTTCCAGAGGCAGGTTCCTGTGTCAACTGTCCGAAGCGAACCGGATTCAACAAACTACTCTTTCCCGACGTGCGTAAGGATTCCTGCACTTCGCCCGACTGTTTCCGAGCCAAGATCGACGCTTCTGTGAAAAAGACTCTGGAAACCAAGCCGCAGCTAATCCAGATTTCGGCGGCGTGGAATTCCCGCGAGGGCGCTCCCTTGGGACGCAATCAGTATGTGGAGTTGGAGGTCAAAAAACAGAAGGCAAGCAGCGCAAGCGCCAAGTTGTCGGCGAACCAGAAGCCATGCGAGAAGATGGCGGAGGCCATCGTAATGGACGGCGGGAAGCGCGGACAGGTGGTCAAGGTCTGTGCTGATCCGACCTGCCGTGTCCACCATCCCAACACGCCTTCTCCGCAGCAAGTAGAGAAGGAACGGGCGGAGGAACGGAAGCGCATCGAAAAGGAGAAGCTGGCCATTACGATTCGCCATCGTGTCTTGGCCACGATCCTCCAACGCGTTTCGGCTCCGTTAAAGAAAGCTGACTTGCTGGCGGTCGCTCACTACCTGATCGGCCATCTCTCCTACAGCCAAGTCCCGGCTCTGGCGAAGCGGCACAAGATAGGGGCCAAGAGGGACTCTACGTCCGCGCAGGAACTTTTGGCCAAGCAAGTCGGCAGGTACGATGAGTCTGAACTCTGCAAGCTACTTCTGGAAATGAGCCTGCTGGATTCTGCTTATCAGCGATCCGCCACAAGACGCGACGACATTCTCATGGACACGGCCAAACGCTACCGCGTGGATGCTGAGAAACTTCAAAAGGCCGTCGCAGAGGAACTTGCTGCGAAACGACATAAGAAGACGAAGGTCAGAGCAAAACCGAAGGACGGCAAAACAGCGGCATAGGCTGATCGGCCGAATTGGGCCATTTGGCCTAACTTTGTGGCGGAGCGCGAATTTGCCCTCCGCCATTTCTCAAATTCGGGACCAGCGGGCGGTATCTTAGGCTACCGTCATCATGGGTAGAACGGTAGAACGGTAGAACCGTGACAGTGTTCGTGCAAACGCTGTCCACCACCGAGTGAACATCGCGGCCCTAGAATTCTAGAGTCCCACTGTCCCACTGAGGGCTCTCCCACAACACGAGGAACATAACATTTGGGTGGGTAGGAGTACGACAGTCTCGGCTTGTGTTCATTTTGTTCATTTGACAGATTGCAGCCCGGGCTGTAGCCAAGAGAACACAAAATCTGCGATCCCGGGAAAGATAGTTGTCAGCAATCCCAACAGCGGAGCAATGCCAAAGCTCACGATCTTGAACCAAAAGGCACTTCCTAATTCTCCTGGCGTGGTGTTGGTGACGTGGCTCAGAGTTGCATCCTTATGCATCTGCGCGTACACGTAGAAAATGATCGCGCCCAGCAACACAAACAAAACCAGCATCACTCCACTAAGACCCTGCCGTGGATCAAAGGGGTAGCTCGAAATCGCGACCGCGGTCGCAACAAACAGCCAAAGAATGCTCATTACCATCGAACGCATCCGTCCCAATATGTTTTGCACGAAGCCCATGTAGGGAAGGCACACAAACTCCTCAGCATCGCGAATGTGCCGTTCTTTCGAGAGCGGCGGCGGTGTATTTTGGTCATCGTGGTTATCGCGGCTCGTTTCCACTAAGACCAGGGAATCCGTTTCGGTTCTCCATTGCGGCAGCAGCAGACGCACCAGAAGAGTGGCGGCGGTTTTCGCCGTCGACTCTTGAAACGCTTCTAAGAGCTTTGGGTTTCCCGCATCGGGATTTTGGTAATTCGCTGCATACCATTTTGCGAATTCCATCCCAGCTTCGTGAGTATTCTTGAGCTCGTCGATACAGTCTTTAGCCGTTTCTGCCGGTTCACGGACTGCATCGGAACTCTTTCCGGCTTCCAGAGCATTGAGCGCTGACACAGTGTGCCCCAGGCTTTCCAACTGCCGGGAGAGCAGTTTGTAGCGGACGTCCAGAACGTTGCCGCTCATTCCCCATACGCTGCCCCACGAAAATCCACGCAGCGCCGCCAGCGTGCGCCGCAGCGGAGTGCGATCCAGGAACATCAGAAGCTCCCGCAATCTAGCCCAGGTTCTCAGCAGTTGCCACGCTTCCACGAGCATTAAGCTGAAACAAACAACGAGATACAAGAAAAAGATGAACACATAACTTTTCCCTCCGAGACTCCGCACGGGCAGGCTTCTGGAGAGAATTAAAACGACCCCGGACAAACCGACAAAGAGGATTCCCACCAGAATCACGGCATCGCGGACAAGCGGCTTGGCGCCATTCTCAGTCTCCACTGCAGCTTTTTCCTGGCTGAACATTCGTAAGACGCGCAATGGCTGATGGCTTTTTGGATCTTGCAGTTGGAGATCCGCTTCTGCCGGCAATTGGCAGCGATCCGCGCCGAACAGAGCGAGACCGTGCAGGGAGTGCCAGAACCATGCGTACATTCCCAGCGTTAACGCTAGTAGCGGCACCATAGGCGACACCCCGCTCAAGAGATGCATATTGCGGTAGTAAGTAAAAAACCGATTTGCTGACATCAAAGTCCGTTGAAGGGGTAGCGCAAACCCCACAAAGAACAGGACGAGCCCCAGCACCGAACCACAAAACACCCAAATGATCAGTCGTCGCGAAGGGATCTCGCCCTCCGCGCACTCCGGTGTTCCATTGTTCGTGCTTCCCAACTTTTTGACCCTCCGAATATTCGCGATGCTTGCCCCGAGCGCGATAGCGCATTCGAGCAACACGATCGCAAGGACTACCCACGAGTATGAGAATCCTACCGATGATGGATCAAAGTCGCCGCACCCCCAACCCGCAAACAGGGGCAGCAGCGCGACGAACAGTCCTCCGAGAAATATGAGCACGGTGTGGCGCTTTTCCCCCGGACCCGCAAAGTGAGTGCGAAACGACGGCTTCGCCGTGATTGATGCTTTCCAACAGCACCAAGCATGAAAGCAAACGAAGCCCCCGAGAAAAACCAGCCATAGCTTCAGGCCGAGCGGCACTTCGGGTCCAACTTTACCTTCGATCGGGCCTCTATCGGGCATTTTGCTGTCAGTCGTGTTCTCATTCAGTGCCGCGATCGCCCAGTATCCATCCCTTCCGAGCACAGTCAGCCAAGTGGGGGGGCGCTGGAATGCATCGCAGTTAGCACTTTTCGTAGCCGACGCACACTCCTCAGGTATCATCCATGACGGCATCCCATAATCGGGGATTGGCACAGACGGCCTGCAGCCTAGGGGCAAGGGAGGCAAGGACCCAGCGATCATGGCTGTTGGAGGGGCGAATTGTTTCTTATCGGGTCGCAGCGTGCATTTATCGGCAGGAGGGTCCAAGTTTGGAATTTCGCTTAGGGCCTGAGCGTGAAGCAGGAGGCGGAGTGCAATGTACGTGCCTTCCGAAGTATCCGAATTAAATAGCCGCTGGCCCGGCGATGTAGCACTGCCGATCCATTTCCGCTCCGGTTCCAAAAGTGGGTAGGTGCTCAGGCTCGTTGTTCCGGCCATTCCGGTCGCGCCGCGTTCCCGTTCGAACAAATGGTCTGAATTGTCGGTCACGATCCGTGCGTCCGGATAGGCGCGCCGCAAATAACTGGCCAGAAAAAGCTGGTCGAGCGCGTTGGTGCTGCGGAGGATCACGTGCTGGATGTGATGCACCCGCAACGTGTTCACCGCGCCCAGTAAGTACGCCTCCTGCGACAGAGCCGTCTGGTTCCCGGCGTAGGATCGAATCGTGTCATGGTCCTGGCCTTCGGGATCAGCGAGATCTGTTGGTAGACGCCCACGCTGGCTGGCCGTAGATTGCTGCGGCGCTGTCGTACTGAAAATGGAGTTTGTTTGATAGGCCGCTCGCAACGCGGAGATGTCGCGCGGATAATACAACCGCAGGGCTCCGTTGCATACCACCTCAGACGTCTCACTGTCGCTGTTCTCATGGTCACTCCGTCCGTAAGCAGTTTCATCCTCGGAAAGGATGGCAATCGTGCTGGGCTCATAGTGTTCTTTCTGAAGAAATTCGCAATATCGTTCAAGGCCCACCTCGTCGCGTTCCATGAACCCGTGAAAGTCGATATTTAAGCGCTTAACGTTCGGTTCCGACATCAGAGTGCTAAAAGTTCTAATTGCGTTGCTGCCGTTGGCCGTGCCGCTGTAAACTGCCAGCGGAGCGGTAGTAGAACCGCGAACTTCCTTCACATACTTTCCAGAATCGCTCTCGGACAACAACTTCGCAAGAGAAGGAAAAGATCCTGAGAATGTCGGTCCAAGAATCACGGTACGTGCGCGGTTGTTCCTATCTAAGCCTTTGAGTTTGTCAATCCATGCCAGAGCATTGGTGAACTGCTCGGCATGGATTCCTTTGGTCGGATCTTCTCCCACAACAAATACGATCAGACCGTCTCGATAAGGCGTCAAAGGATCATTAGAAGGCTTGCTCTCCCCAAGGCTAGGTTCCTCATTGGTTTTTTCCGATCCACCGTTTCGGAAAACCAGAATTCCCGGTTGGTGCTCCACCAGTTCCTTGCGGTAAGATGCTTGATCCTCGTCCGTCAGCCGGAGATACGCCTCCTCTTTGTTGTCCCATGGCAGCCAAGAAGCTTCATAGGAATAGTTTTCATCCTGCGCTGCCTGTTGAATAACCTCCGCCATGCGATCGAACATCAGCGGCAAATGAGTGTGAATGGGATCGGGCAATGTCGCAATGACAAACTCGGGGTCCACTGCCGGCCATAGCTTTACGGGGGCGTTGGGAGTCGTCTTTGCCGACTTATTCGAGGAAACGCCGGCAAGACAAGAGTCGGGTCTGGGCACTTCATCGATAGTTAAGAAAGCTTCCAGAACCTGAGCGAGGTCATCGCAAGCGCGTTTCCTCTCCTCAGTGTTCGTATCAGAGGCCTTCGGCTGGGGTTGTTTCGCGCTAATCCGGAATGTGCCAGTCCCATTGTCTCCACCAGACTTAGTTCCAGATTGCAAGGAGACGCTTACGACGCCCGCAAGCGCGAGAGCACCAACGAACCCCAATGTCCCTAAATTTTTCATTCTGCAACTCTGGATGGATAGGTGAGCCGTTCGTACCTCCAATATCCGAGGTTAACCCACCTTCCGCACAATTTTCGAGTAGATGTACGCAATGAAAATGCCGACATGAAAAAACCCCAGCATCAGGAAGAAAGGAGTAAACCAAAGGATCCAATCGACCCGAAGGTGACCCACTTGCTTTGGGTCTAATAACTCGTGCGCAGTGTCGGGAGGATGAGCGCTAATGAAATTTTCGACAGCATGGAAAAAGGCACTCCCGACATGACGCACGATCGTATCGGAACCTTGGATGGTGCAGAAGTAAAATACAGTTCCTACTAACAGCCATACGACGATTGCAAAAAGGAACCAACCAAAACTGTTTATCAAAGTTTCTGCGTACCATCGCGGCAGCCCGAAGAGCTTCGACCACTTCCCGCTCGCCAGCGAAAGGTGCCGTCGGAGTGATCGAAGCTTCGTCATATACTCCTGCTCCTCGTCGAAGCGATCGTTGGCGCGCAAAATCGCAATCAGCCGATTGACGATACCGATTTCAGCATCAAGCCTCGCGCGCTTCCGGCCAGCGTAGTGGAATCTGCGCGAAATCTCTTCGACATCCCCATCCAGTTCTTTCCAGCGGTTGGTCACGTCAAGGTCCGATCGTAAACCGTAAAACATGCACTCGGCGGAAAGTTCCAGCTCATGTTTCAGGGCAAGCGCCTCAATCGCAAGCGTGGGAGTCCGATTGCCCATGAGCGTCAGAGCATCCATCGCCAGGACGGAGCCGTGAATGCAGTCCTCCACGGACGTGCCCTGTCTCAACAACGTCTCCGCCCTTCGCGTCAACTGTTCAGCAATCAACAGGATCCGTCCGGGCACGCCGTGATGACCGGCTGGCGCTTTCTCTTCTGTTGCCGCGCAGCGGGAAGGAGCAATGTAAGGCGCCCATCCATAGTCCTCGCCCAGTTCCGATTGACGCCACAGATCGAAGAATCCGGACACAGGTTTGTAAATCAACTTCATATGTATTCTCTTGCCCTCACATCGTGAGTCTGCTACTAGCCATCGTACGTACTCCTCATTTGTTTGCTCCTTGCCCTTGTCTTCAGCTCCTGCCGTCACGATGATCCGGGCCTCTGTCTTTAGCAGCGCGGGCAAGTATTTGTCACGATCCTTTAGTTTGAAGAAGTGTTTCTCTGGCGGCTTGTCGGCAAACA
>Ga0302319_10012281_pt1 | contig 16164 bp, 10 predicted proteins | sample Bog_T0_2_FD_203319 | JGI IMG/M metagenome (GOLD analysis project Ga0302319, IMG submission 203319) | Peat permafrost microbial communities from Stordalen Mire near Abisko, Sweden - Bog_T0_2 | ecosystem: Environmental > Terrestrial > Soil > Wetlands > Peat | place: Sweden: Abisko, Stordalen Mire...
CGCCGGCGACGATATCGGCTTGCGGCGGCTCCAGGATGCCGAGCGAAACAGCCTCGCTGAAGCCCATGACCAGCAGCGCGCCGCGCTTGTGCGCGAGTTCGGCCGCGCGCTTTACGTTTTCGACGATGCCGAAGAAATTGGGCGATTGCACGATCACGGCCGCGGTCAGATCGTTGAGCTTGCGCTCCAGATCGTCGAGGTCGGCCTGGCCGGTTTCCGGATCGTAATCGAATTCCGTAATCGGCATGCTCTGATTTTTCGCGTAGGTCTGCAGGACTTCTTGATACTCCGGGTGAACGGTGCGCGCCACCAGCAAGCCGCCTTTGCAGGTTAGGCGGGCAGCCATGAGGGCAGCCTCAGCCAGCGCGGTCGAGCCATCGTACATGGAAGCATTGGCCACATCCATGCCGGTGAGCTGGCAGATCATGGTCTGGAATTCAAAGATGGTGGTGAGGGTGCCTTGCGAGATTTCCGCCTGGTAGGGCGTGTACGAGGTGAGGAACTCGCCGCGCGAAACTACGGTATCCACCAGCACCGGACGATAGTGCCGGTACACGCCCGCGCCCAGGAAACTGGCGTAGCCGTTGGCGGTCCGGTCGCCGCGCTGGCGGAAATAATCGACGATCTCGTATTCGGAAATGCCCGGCGGGAGCTGCAGCGGCTGTTTCAGCCGCACGGTCTCCGGAAGATGGGCGAACAGATCCTCAGGGCTCTCGACGCCGCAGGCTTGCAGCATTTCGCGGCGTTCGGAATCAGACTTCGGAAGATAGCGCAATCGTTATTTTTCCGCTCCTATATATGTTTGATACTCGGCAGCGGAAAGTAGATTCGCCAACTCGCCGGGATTGCTCAACCGGATCTTCACCAGCCAGGCGTCGCCGTGCGGATCCTCATTCAGCTTTTCGGGAGCGTCGGCCAGCGCGCCGTTGAGATCGACGACATCGCCCGAGACCGGCGAATAGATATCCGAGACGGCTTTCACCGATTCTACGGAGCCGATGGTTTTCCCTTGCTCGACACGCTGGCCCGGCTTCAGGGTCTCCCGGCCGTATTTGAAGTCAACATAGACGATATCGCCGAGTTCGTGTTGGGCGTGGTCGGTGATGCCGATGGTGCCCGTATCGCCTTCCATGTGCACCCACTCGTGTTCCTTGGTGTAGCGGTAGTCTTCGGGATACATTATTTGGCTCGCTTATAGAATGGCGTTTCCACGGTGACCGCGGCCACCGGCTCACTGCGAACGACGATCTCGATGGCGCGGCCGATGCGGGCTTCCGCCACGGGCAGATAACAAAGACCGATATTCTTGTTTAGGGCGGGGGCGGGCGAACCGCTGGTGACCCAGCCAGACGGAGCGCCGTCCACCAGCACTTCGTAACCGTCGCGTCCGATGCCGCGGCCGCACATTTCAAATCCGATGAGTTGGCGCTGGATGCCTTGTTCCTTTTGCCTGGCCAGCGCGGCGCGGCCGACGAAGTCACCCTTGTCGAGCTTTACGATCCAGCCCAGGTCAGCTTCCCAGGGGGTGATGGAGGCGTGGATTTCATGGCCGTAGAGCGCCATTTTGGCTTCCAGGCGGAGGGTGTTGCGGGCGCCGAGGCCGCAGGGTTTGATGCCGAACTCTTTGCCGGCGTCCAGGATTTCATGCCACAGGCGCGGGGCTTCCGCGGGAGCGATATAGATTTCGTAGCCTTGCTCGCCTGTGTAGCCGGTGTGCGCGATGCGGGCGGGCGTGCCGGAAACCGTGGCATCCGTGAACCAGTAATAGCGGATGGCGGGCAGATCGGCGGATGTCAGTTTTTGCAGCGTGGCGCGGGCGTTGGGACCCTGAACGGCAATCTGCGCATAGTCGTCGCTCGAGAGGCGGACTTGGGCGTTGAAGCGGTTATGTGCGCGGACATGCTCGAAGTCCTTTTCCTGGTTGGAGGCATTGACGCACAGGAAATAGTGGTCGCCGGCGACCTTGTGGACCAGCACATCGTCCACGAATCCGCCATGTTCGTAGAGCAGGCCGGAATAGTGGATTTGGCCGGTTTTGAGGCGACCGGCGGCGTTGGTAGTGACGTAATCGGTGAGTTGCAGGGCCTCGGGGCCGGTGATATCGATCTCACCCATATGGCTGACATCGAAGACGCCTACGCTGTTGCGGACGGCGAGATGCTCCTCCACCAGGGAGGAATATTGGACGGGCATGTCCCATCCGCCGAAATCGACCATTTTGGCGCGCAGGGAGCGGTGCGCGGCATTCAGGCAGGTGGATTTGAGCGCGGCGGTGGCGGGCATCAAACTGGTAATGTAGCACGGGTTATCATACCCACATCTCGGGCCAGGTTGTCGATCTCAACCATACGCTGGCCGACGCGCCCGAAAGACTGAATGAGGACCTTGGCTTACCAAATGAACTCCTTCGCCGCCTTGCGCTTGTCATACCCATCCAGCACATGCACCACGCGAATCTTTTTCAGCGCCACGGGTGAAAGCTGGCCGATCGGTATGTAAATAATCGTCCTCCCAAAGCGCGCTGCGATGCCGCGGAACACAGTGCGGGGCGGCTTGGCGGCGACATACACCACGAAACGCTCCAGCGAATAGTCGAGGCCCGCGAGCAGAAGCCGCTCAGCCTTGGTTTCCGCGAAATCGTAGTCCGGGTCCTTCCACACATCGAACATGCGGCGCGCAGGTAGACTCATCAGGAAACCGCCATATTCGCCCCGTCCAATGCCCGGCCCCACCAAATTGTCGAAAGGAAAGGTCGAGTAGAAGGCCATGTCGGATTCGTTCTGGTGCTCGCCCAGCCAGGTGGTCCGGTAGTAATAGCGATCGTCGCGGTCCTCATCGAAGATCACCACCACCGACCCCACGTCTCCCGAGATCTTTTGAAACTGCCGCACGTAGATCTTGCGTTCGTGCCAGTTGCGAATGGTCTCGCGCAGATCGATGCCATCCAGTATCGAAGTGGTGAATGGCTCCGTGCGCGCGCGTTCTTCCGAAAGCATGCCCTTGCCTTTTTTCTTCAGGAAGCGCCCGTAATCCTCGATCACCAGGTCTTCCGGCGGGTACGAGCAGATGCTGTTGCCATCCAGCTTGGTGGCCCATTCGCCCGGAAACTTCTCCTTTTTGCGCGGCTTTAACCCCACGGGCCGCAGCCGCCGCTTGACGCTCGGAAGCCTGCGCCGCAGGTGGATGCGCTTGGTGTCGAGCCAAACCTCTTCGCCGGAAATATGCACGGTCTCCAGATCGCTCTCGGTCTTCTGCGGCGGATAGCGGCCCGCCGTTTCCCAAACGTCCCAGCCGTAGTTATCGTCCACGATGCTGCGCGCGGCCACCGCCAGGTCGAATATGCCGGGCATCAGCGCGTGGTCGACCAGCGCCAGATTGCGCGCATAACGCGCCAGCAGCCGCCGATGCCAATGCGCCAGATGCTCGCCCGTGCTCACTTCGTAGCTCTTCTCCGCGTCGCGATAGAGCGCGAGTTGCGCGTGCCGGCGGTCGATCATGTCGACATCCGTCAGCAGGCCGCGGAACTGCTCGTAGCGATGCTGTAGATACGGATATTCGATGGTGATCTCGCCCAGCGAATCCGGATGCGGATTCAGCATCTGCACGCCTTCGCGCCGCACCCGCGACATGGGCTGCGCCTGCGGTTCATCCATCGCATCGAGCACCGGGTCCAGCAGGTTCAGCGAGAGCACCACCAGGACGCGGGCATCCGGGTCGCAGCCCTGCAGCTTCCAGGCGATACCGCCGGCATGCCGCGCGATCTCGCCGGAGCGCTCCTGCGGGTAGACGCGATACGCCTCCACGTACTTTTCGTAGCCGATATGGCGGATGGAATAGGAGTCCGGGTATGCGTCCTTCAAGTGCGGTCTCTCGCCGGAATCGGGGTCGGCGAAAACAACTTCCGCGCCGATTTCCAGCGCGCTGCGTATCGCTTCCACGAATGGATCGGCCGGCTCCACCGGCACGTAAATCGCGCGCGCTTCCTCCTGCGCCGCAGCCTCTGGCGAGAGGTCGGGATAAACGATCAGGGAAATCTCCGGCAGCCGCGCCACCGCTCGCAAATAATGTTGCTGCAGCGTGACGGGCAATTCGAGCGCGACCACTTGCGGCTGGTGGCGCAGGATCGCACGCCGCAATTCGATGGCAAACTCCAGCCTTCCCGGCACTACCGGGATGTAGATGAAGCGTCCGCGTTGCAAGCTGCCCGGATCGGGCAGATCAGGAAGGTCGATTTCCCCGGGCATAGCGCAGCGCTTCCTCTCCCAGCGTTTGCAGGACTGCCGTTTCCAGCGCCTCGGTCTCGTGCGTTCGTTGCGTGGCCAGGCTTTTCAGCTTGATGGCGAAGCGCGCGATGTTGATGCCGTCGCGCACCGTATAGCGCTCGTCGGCCGCATGCGCATGCTGCAGAAACTCGGTGACGTACATCAGGATGCGGTCCTCGGCAAAGGGCAGATTCTCCTTCAGAATCTGATACTCCTCGTCCCGTTCCGGGAAATCGATCAGGATCTGCGGCTGGAGGCGCGAATGAATATATTCGGGCAGCTCGAAAGTGGAAGCGTCGTCGTTCATGGTGGTCACGATGCGGAACTGAGCATGCGCCTTGATCTTGATGCCCGCCACGATGGACTCCACATAACGGCGGTTGTCCAACAGCGGCGCCAGGCTGGCCCAGCTCTTCTCGCTCATGCGATTGCCTTCGTCGAGAATGGCGATGCCGCCGCGAATCATGGCCGTCACCAGCGGCGAAGCCACGTAGCGCAAGCGGCCTTCTCCTTCGATCACCGGCGTCACCAGCAGATCTTCCGGGCGCGTGTCCATGGTTGCTTGCAGGATGTAAACCTCGCGGCCCATGCACTTGGCCGCCGCGTAGGCGAGCGTGGTTTTGCCCACGCCGGGCTTGCCCAGCAGCCGCGGATGCATCGGCATATCCTGCTCGCTCACCACCAGCCACGCCGCCAGCAATTGGCGCATCAATTCTTCCTGGCCCACCCAGCGCACCGGCAATTCGTCGGGGTGGGCAAGGTGGAGGGTGACGCCTTCGATTTCGACGGTCATATGCGCCTATGGTAACGTGCAACGAATGGGGAAAAGGGGGAACGCTCCGCGCGCCGGTCGTCACCGGAATGCGGATGTTGTCTGCTTTCAGGATTCCAAGACGAGCCCAGACACGAGACACCATGCGATCAACTGCTACAAGCGCCGTCGTCATTTGAGATTATAGCGATGTCTTGCCACGGATGCGCTGGAAGACAGGCCGCGGTGGCCTTGCTCTCGTCCCAAGGTTATACCAAAGGTAACCAAAGGTATGAAGACTGCGGATTCGATTCCGAACAGTCTCTTGTAAGGAGCGGAGCTTCTCGCGAAGCGGACCAGGAAATCCCGCAGCCAGCTATATAGCGATGCGGTCAGGGAGTATCTGGCGCGGCATGCACGCGACGCGGTGACCGAGGCCGTGAATCGGGCTTGCGCCGAGGCCGGCGGGGGGACCGATCCGTTCATTTCAGCGGCATCCTCGCGCATCCTCGGGCGCATCGAATGGTGACCTCGCAAGGCGAAATCTGGTGGGCGGACCTGCCTGCGCCAACTGTATCCGCATCGCAACGGCCGTCTGTATTCCACTAACCAGCTATGTTCGCTGGGCCAGTGCTCCTGGGAATGTTGTCATTTCATCGAGACTCAGTGGTTTGCCAAAGGATTCGGTGGCGAATGTCTCTCAGATCGTGGTTCTCGACCGGAGTTTATTGACCGAGCGCGTAGGCAAGCTCCCGCGCAGCAAAGTCGTTCTGATTTTGGCCGGGATCGACACGGTTTTGGGCAGGTAAGCGCACATGCGGCGTCAGTGAGATACGGGCTCAGTCGCTTTAGGAGTGTCCAACGGCTCGCCGTAATACCGCTTCACCCGCCGCGCAGCCGCTCTGCCCACCACCGCCGCAAGCTCCGCCTCGTTGGCCGCCCGCACCAACTCCGAACTCCCGAAGTGCTTCAGTAATCTATGCACTGTCTTCTCCCCAACCCCGTCGATCCGATCCAGCTCCGAAGTCAGGCTCTTTGCGTTGCGGCGCGTGCGGTGAAACGTGACCGCGAAGCGATGCGCCTCGTCGCGGATGGACTGCACCAGATGCAGGATGGGCGAGAACCGGTCGAGTACGATGGGTTCGTCCTCCTGGCCGAGCACGTAGATGATCTCCTCGCGCTTGGCGATGGATGCCAGCGGCTGATTGATGATGCCGATCGCCTCCAGCGCGTCCGCCGCGGCGTGCAGTTGGCCGATGCCGCCGTCGATCAGCACCAGTCCCGGCATCGCCTGTCCTTCTTGTTGCAGGCGCGTGTAACGGCGCATCACCACCTCGCGCATGCTGGCGAAATCGTCGTTGCCGACGACCGTGCGGATGATGAATTTGCGGTAGTCGGACTTCTTCATGCGCCCTTCTTCCCACACCACCATGCTGGCCACTTTATCGGTGCCCTGGATGTGGGAGATGTCGAAACATTCGATGCGTTTGGGCGACTCCGGCAGGTTCAGCGCGTCCTGCACCGCTTCCTGAATGGCGCGCGACGACGGCTTCAGGATGCGGAAGCGCGCGTCGAAGCTGTGCTTGGCGTTGGTTTCCACCAGGTCGAGCATGGCTTTCTTCTGCCCTCGCTGCGGCGTGTGGATTTCCACCTTGCGGTTGCGCTTTTCCGAAAGCAGTTCTTCCAGCGCCTCGCGATCTTCAAAATCCACGGGCACATGGATGATCCCCGGCACATAGCGCTCGTCAAGATAGATCTGCTTCAACAGAGCGGAAAAGAATTGAGGCTCGTCGTATTCAAGCTGATCCTCCCAGAAGTATTCGCGGCGGTCCACGATCTGGCCGTTGCGGAGGTGGAAGACGTTCAGCGCGACCAGCGGCGGCTCGGCATAGACGGCAAAGATATCGATGTCGTCGCCCTTAGCGGCAGCCATTTTCTGGCGCTCATCCATTTCTTCTACCGTGGCCAGGAGGTCGCGCCACGATCCGGCCTCTTCGAATCGCATAGCCTGCGATGCGGACTGCATGCGCGCGCGCAGTTCGGCGGCCAGATCGCCGTGCCGGCCTTCCAAAAACAGGCGCACATCGCGCACCGCGCGCGCGTACGTATCGTCCGTGGTTAGTCCTTCGACGCAGGGTCCCAGGCAGCGATGGATGTGGAATTGCAAACACGGCTTCGGATGGTGGCGCGTCAGATCCACCTTGCAGGATGGCACCAAAAAATGGCGGTGAATGAAGTGCACCAGGCGGTGCGCCAAGTTGCCGGGAAAATACGGGCCAAAGTAAGTGGCACCGTCCTTGCGCAGCCTCCGCGTCACGTAAACTCTCGGATACTTTTCGGCGGTTAATTTGATGTACGGATAGGTTTTGTCGTCGCGCAGCAGAATGTTGAAGCGCGGCTTCCACTGCTTGATGAGATTGTTTTCAAGCGCCAGCGCTTCCTTTTCGTTGTCGACCAGGATGTAATCGACATCGACGGCTTCGGCGATGAGCGTGCCGGTCTTCGTATCGGCCAAGCGGTCGTCGTTAAAGTAGCTGCGCACGCGAAGGCGCAGGCTCTTGGCCTTGCCGACATAGATCACCCGTCCGCCGGCGTCTTTGTAAAGATACACGCCGGGCGCGAGAGGCAACGTGGCCGCTTTGTCACGCAGATCCATCGGGGTGGGGAACTATGACTCAATTATCCCATGCGCCATGGCTGGGACGGGGCCAGCGCTTGAGGAGCTTTCCAAAGCTCTCGTTCGTTCCGTTCTTCGCCTCCGCGCCCTCAATCCCCGATTCCCCGCAACGGGTCTGGCTGCCGGCGGGATGGCGGGGCAGCGTTGGGAAGTTCAGATCGCGATTAACTATCGGCAGGCGCTGCGAATTAACTGAAGCGCAATTGTGCGCTGGCCATCCAGCCTACTAGAGTTGTTACAGAAATGAGAGTTCCAAGCGATCCTTCCAGCCGTGAACGGGGTCATGCCATGCTGGAGGCGGCTTTGCTGCTTCCGTGGGTGTTGTTTCTGTTCGTGGGCGCCTTTGACCTGGGTTTTTACAACTATGCGCTGATCAGTACACAAAATGCGGCCCGCGTGGCGGCTTGGTATACGTCGCAGACTCCGACTACCTCGACCGACTCCGCAACCGCCTGCACTTATGCGCTGGCAGAACTTTCCGCGATGCCCAATGTGGGCACGTCCGTGACCACTTGCGGCGCATCGCCGGTAGTGGTCACCGCGACTCAAGTGACCGGCGTGGATGGCGGTATAGCCACGCAGGTGAGTGTCGCTTATACCAGCCCCCAACTGATACCGCTGCCCGGCGCTTTGCCCGGACAATATACTTTTAACCGAACGGTCCAAATGAGGCTGGTGACACAATGAAACGACGGCGCAGGTCCCGAGGAAGCACGGTTTTGGAATTCGCCCTGGTGGGTGTCCCAATGATGATGGCCTTCATCTCAATCGTCGAGATGGGACGTACTATGTGGACCTACCAGACTCTGGCTTATGCCAGCAAGGAAGTCAATCGCTATGTCGCAGTACACGGCACCCACTGCGGAACCGGCACCAACAACTGCAAGCTCACGGTCGCCAATGTAGCCACGGCTGCGGAGACCTATGCCATCGGCCTAGATCCGGGCACGCTGGATGTGACGCTGACGTCGCCCAGTACGACATATACCTGTAGCCCCGTGTCATCTTGCACCTCCAACAGCAACGCGTGGCCGCCGTCAGCCGATAGCACCGTGGGAACCGTTATCCAGGTCAGGCTGCAATACCAGTTTGCCTCGGCGCTGGCGATGATGTGGCCAGGAGCCAAAGCCGCCAATTATGGAAGTTACAGTCTGGGCGCATACTCCAAACAACGAGTTTTATTCTGAAGGTAATATGCCATTAATACATAGAGCCGAGCGCGGGCAGGTGCTGCCGCTAGCAACCCTATTGATCATTCTGATGTTGTCCATGACGGGATTCGCCATGGAGACCGGTTTGGCGTACTATTTGCGTCAATCTGCGCACGCCGCCGCGGAATCGGCCGCCATGGCTACCGTGCTGGCGGCCATGTCCAGCGTAAGCGGCAGTTCGGTCTCATGCAGTGGCTCCGGCAGCAGCGGAACGCAATGCGCCACGACGGCCACTACCTGCGCCGCGTCGCCCAATAGCCCGCCTCAAACCAATCTCGACAACGGGTGTCTTTTTGCCAAGCAGAACGGTTTCACAACGGGTGGCGCGACATCCATCAAAATCATCGCCAACAACACCAGCGCGGCCCCCAATAATCCGAATGTCGCGACCATGTACTGGGCGCAAGTGTCCGTAACTACGCGCCAGCCACAACTGTTCTCCGCTCTCTTTAGCAGTTCGGGAATGTTCACCGGCGCCCGCGCCACCGCGGCACTAGTCTCGAACGGGACGCCCTCCGGCTGCATCTATGTGCTGGACAAAACTGCTTCGAGGGCCATGCAGGTCGCCGGGTCGACGGTCACCACAACTTGCGGCATTTTCATTAACTCCAGTGCCTCGGACGCTTTGGAAACAGAAGGCAACCCTTCACAGGGAAGCTACTATATCACGTCAAGCTCCACTTCGATCGTAGGCCATTACCAGAACAACGGCCAGGGTTCTTTTTCCCCTATGCCGGTCACGGGGCAGACGGCGGCGACGGACCCACTGGCGAGCCTTCAGCCGCCCACGGTGGGTTCGTGCAGCCATACCAACTACAATTGGAGCCAAGGATCGACGACCCTGTCTCCAGGCGTCTATTGCGGCGGCATCAGCATTAGCGGCGGCAATGTCACCTTTTCGCCCGGTGAGTACATTCTGGACGGAACCGGCCTACAAATCAATAGCGCGAGCACCACGGTTACCGGCTCGGGAGTGTCGTTTTACAATACGGCCACCAGCGGGTACAGCTACGGAACATTCAACGTCAGCGGCCAGCCGAATGTCACTTTCAGCGCTCCGACATCCGGTTCAATGCAAGGGATCTTTTGGTTCTCGGACCGAAACGATACGAATACAAACCAGAACCAATGGAATGGCGCGACTAACTCCTCGCTGCAAGGCACGATCTACATTCCAACGGCTCCGCTGCTCTACACGGGCCAAAGCACTTCCGGTACTTACACTGGCATTGTTGTGGATAAACTAGTGATCAACGGCTCCACTAACTTCAAGGCGGATCCAACCGGCCAATATACCGGTCTCGGCAGCGGCGGCGGCGCGTCGGCATACCTGATCGAGTAACTTCCTGGCGCGTCATTTGTTGCTTCAATCTAAACGACCAAAGATAGCAGACAGACGTTAGCCGTTGACATACCTACGAGATATCCATACTATAATGTCATGATCCATCGCCACGCTTTACTGACCTTCATCCTTGCTCCACTTGTGTTACAGTCTGCGACGCCCCTCATTACGGAAAATCTTCACAAATTGCCGCTGGCATTTGAGAAGAACCTGGGCCAAGCTCCCGCGCAGACGGAATTCTTGGCTCGCGGTCCCGGCTACGGCGTCGCGCTTTCCCACGGCGATGCTCGTATTTCGCTAAGAAGCGGGAAAGCCGCTAACCCGGCGGCCATCGACTTGCACTTAGCCGGCGCGCGGCAAGGCCGCAACGCTACGGGACGCCAAGCTCTTGCCGGCAAGGTAAATTATTTCATCGGCAACGATCCTTCACGCTGGCGGACTCACATCGCCACGTTTGGACGTATCGAATACTCTGGCGTATATCCTGGCGTGGATCTGGCTTACTACGGCCGCCAGGGAGTTTTGGAATACGATTTCATCGTGGCGCCCGGCGCCGAACCTTCCGCGATCCGCATCGCGCTCAAAGGTGCGCACGGTGTGCGGATCGACTCTCGAGGCAGCCTCGTGCTCGAAACCGGCGGTGCGCCAATAAGCTTCCGCAAGCCGGTTGCCTATCAGGAGATCGCGGGAACGCGCCGGACTGTGGAGAGCCGCTACAAACTCGCGGGATCGAATCAAGTTGCATTCGGGTTAGGCGCCTACGACCGGCGCTATCCGCTGATCATCGATCCATCTCTAGATTATTCCACTTATCTGGGAGGCTCCGGTTTCGATTACGGTACTGCGATCGCGGTCAGTGCAAACGGAAATGCTTTTGTCACGGGATACACTTCTTCGATGGACTTTCCCACATATAACGCGGAACAGACCTTCTTTACCGGTTCCTCTGCGATGTTCGTGGCCAAAGTGGCCGCAAACGGCGCCAGCCTGGTCTATGCCACTTATCTGGGGGGCTCCTTTTACAATTACCCCTATTCGATCGCGGTGGACTCGACTGGAGCCGCATATGTGACCGGTTTGACTGAATCCCCGGATTTTCCGGTGGTGAACGCGTTGTACCCCACGCTGAACGGAAGCGAGGATGCCTTTGTGACTAAGTTCGACCCTGCGGGCGACACGCTGGCTTACTCGACCTATCTTGGCGGATCCGGTGCGGACTATGCTCTGGGCATCGCTGTGGATTCCTCCAACAACGCGTACGTGACCGGGACCACGCAGTCGAGCGATTTTCCCGTCACAAATGGGGCTTATCAGACGGCGCAAGGGGGCTCCTGCGCTTTTGTGACCAAACTGGGCGCAGCGGGCGCCGCGCTAAGCTGGTCCACATACTTCGGCCAAGGTTGCAGCGCTCAGACTACCGCGCTAGCAGTGGATTCCCAGCAAGCCGTGTACCTTACCGGAGCGGCATTCCCAGGTCTGCCCGTGACCGCCGGTGCGCCGCAGTCCAACTTCGGCGGTGGAGAACACGACGCTTTCATGGCCAAGCTCGACAATGGCGGCGCATCCCTGGTGTATTGCACCTATCTTGGCGGGAGCCAGATCGATTCGGGCACGAGTATCGCGGTTGATTCCAGCGGCGACGCTTACGCCACGGGCTTGACGCAATCGACCGATCTTCCCGTAACCGGGTCGGCTCTGCAATCGGCTTCCGGCGGGGGGTACGATGCTTTCGTGGCGGAATTGAATTCCACGGGCACCGCATGGCAATACGTGACTTACTTAGGTGGACAGCGGGACGATTATGGATACGGAATTGCCCTCGATTCGAACGGGGACGCTTTTATAGCCGGCTACACCATTTCAAACGACCTGCCGACCCACTCCGCGGTGCAGGGCGGTCTGGGGGGAAATCAGCACGTTCTGTACGAAACCACCGGGAGCGGGAAATCGTGGACGGCCGCCGATACGGGTTTGCCCGCCACGCCCATAGTCATCGCCGTGGACCCGTCCGCGAATAGTCACTGGATTGCGGCCACCTCCGAAGGTCTGTATCAAAGTTCGGATGGCGGAGAGCAGTGGCAGGCGACCAGTAATTTTGTGGGCGCAAATATGTACGGCGTGGCTTTCAGCCCGGCCGGGGGTACTGTCTACGCCAGCAGCTTTACCAGTATTTATTCCAGCGCCGACGGCGGGACCACCTGGGCGTTCGCGGGCGTAGCGCCTTGCGCAGCCTCGAATCTGGCAGTGAGTCCTAGCGCTCCGGCTACTTTGTTCTTAGGATCTTCGTGCGGCGCGGAGAGTATCGATGGGGGGCAGACCTGGGCGACCTTGAACGGCGCGCTGGATGGCGCATTCTTTAACACTTTTGTCATTGGTCCGCCATCGCAGCCCACGATTTATGCGGGAACATACTCAGGCCTGTTCAGCAGTTCGGATGGTGGCCAGAGCTGGACGACGGCGAATCTGGCGGGGTTGCAGTATCCGAACGTCAGCTCGGTGGCGATCAATCCCACCACTCCGGCGGACGTGTATGCCGTGGCAAACGGCAGCGTCTATGCCAGCGCGGATTCGGGAAGCACCTGGACATTGCAATCGACAGGGCTGAGCGCCACGGTGAATTCTCTGGCGATCGCGCCTTCCAAGCCTTCAGTGCTATATGCGGCCACATCGGCTGGCGTTTACCTGAGTTCCAACAGCGCGGCTTCCTGGAAAGCGGCAGGTGAAACGGCCAACTCCATATCGCTTGTGGCGGTCGACTTACTGAACTCCAATACGGCTTTCGCCGCTACATCGGTGAATTCCGACGCCTTCGTGGCGAAAATCAACCCGAGCGGCACGAAGTTGCTTTACTCAACCTATTTGGGTGGGAGCGGAACAGACTACGCTCTGGGCATCGCGCTCAATTCGAGCGGCAGCGCCTTCGTAACAGGGTCGGCGCAATCGCCGGACTTCCCATCCACCCCCGGAGCGTTGCAGACCGCGACGGGGATGCCTCGCAGCACAGCGTTCGTCACGAGCATCGAAACCAAGACGCCTTCGTGCGCCGAAAATGCGTCTCCGGGTTCGGCATTCTTCTACGCAGCCGGCGGCGCGGCAAACTTTAGCGTGGTGGCGCCGAGCGGTTGCAAATGGACTCCGAATGCAAGCGCTTCGTGGATTTCGCTGACCAGCTATGGCGGGCCCGGGGCGGGCGCCTTGGCGATCAACGTTGCCCCAAACACGGGCAAGGCGCGGACAGGGTCGGTTACCATCGGCGGCGAGCATATCAACGTCAGTCAGGCGAAGTCCGGCTGCACCTACGCTCTCTCGACCAACGGTTTGTCCTTCCCTCAAACGGGCGGGACTCAGAATGTCAGTGTGACCGCCGGCTCAGGTTGCGGATGGGCAGTTACCGGCCTGCCACTCTGGCTCACAGTGACTTCCGGCGCGAACGGCACGGGTAAGGGCACCGTGGTTCTGGATGCCGCGCCGAACCCGTTCCCCGGATCGCGGCAAGGCTTCCCCACTATTGCGAATACTCCTCTGGGAGCCAGCGAAAACGGCACGTCGCAATAAGATCAAACGCGCCAGAACCAGCCTCGGCGGTACATGCCATAGGCGATGAGCCACATCAGCATGGTGTACGTCATCGCATAAAGCAGAGAGGCATTGGCCGGCGAGGCCAAGGGCGTGAAGATGGCATGAAACAGAGGTTCGCGCCAATGGAGCGCCGAAAGCGCTTCATCGAGCAGTTCCGAAATCATGTAGACCGTGATGGCGTTCAATCCCATGATCACGAACGGCTTCACGACGCGTTTGAAGCCACAGCCATCCACCAGCCAAAGGCAAGTGGCGAAGGTCACGAAGTCCAGGCCGGCCATGAATATTGAAAACGAACTAGTCCACAACTTTTTGTTGATGGGCATCCAGACATCGGCGACCAAGCCGAGCGCGATCAGAATGCTGCCCGCCAGGAATAGCCATGTAGTGCGCTCGGAAAGCTGGCGTCGCATGCGCAGGATGTGGCCGGCCATAATGCCGAACAAAGCAGTGGCGATCGAAGGGATGGTGCTGACGATGCCTTCCGGGTCCCAGGCCTTGGTGCCGGCATAGTTATGGGATCCCAGCAGGATGTTATCGATGTAATTCGATATGTTGTGTCCAACAGCGAGGTCGCCCGAGCCATAGCCTGGGACTGGAACCAGTTTCATGATGAGCCAATAACCGGTTAATAGAGATACGATGCAGGCGATTTGCCCGCGCACGCCCGTGGTTAGATAGATTGCCGATGCGATCAAGTAGCAGATGGCGATACGCTGCAGGACGCCGAGCAACCGTTGGGTGGAGAGATTGAACGGATAGGCGTACACGATGAGTCCTAGCGCGTAGAGGATTGCGGACCTGCGGAGCACCTGAGCGAACAACTTGCCGCGCGCTACTCCGGCCTCCAGTCGCTTGCCGAGAGAGAGGGTGATGGCAACGCCCACAATCCATAGGAACGATGGAAATACTGTGTCGGTCAGGGTCCAGCCGTTCCAATCGGAGTGTTGCAGAGGTGCGTAAGTGTGAGCGCCATCGCCCGAGTTATTCACGAGCACCATAAGCGCCATAGTTGCGCCGCGGAAGACGTCGAGTGAGACGAGGCGTGGGGCGGCGGGTTGAGCGGTCAAATCCATTTATGCACCATAGCAGGATTGCCATGCCGCCATTCTAGTCAACCAAACGGGCCGCTGGTGGCCGAATAGCTCGTGCTACCGTTGCGCTATCGCACGAACACGGAGGATTTGCCGGCGAAATCCAGCAGCCAGGAAGGGAAGATCCCCAGGAAAAGAGTGCCTAGCGCCGGAATGATCAACGCCGCGCGGAGGCTGGGCGAAAGCGGCTCGACTTCGAGGGCAGCTTCGCTCGGCTCGCGCATATACATGGCCACCAGGATGCGCAGATAATAATACGCCGCCACAGCGCTATTCAGCAGGCCAAGTACGGTCAGCCACACCAGGTGCGAACTGAGCGCGGCTTTGAAGATATAAAATTTGCCGAAGAAGCCGCCGGTCAACGGCACGCCGATCAGGGATAGCAGAAAGATCGAAAGCAGCGCGGCCGTGCCCGGTTGCGTCACTCCCAGGCCCGAGAAATCGTCCACGCTGAGGAAGCGCTCGCCTTTGCCGGAAAGATGCGCGATCACGGCGAAGGCGCCGATGTTCATCAGCGCATACGCCGCGAGGTAGAACATGGCCGAAGCTGTGCCCACGTTCGAGCGCGCCGCGAGCGCCACCAGGACATATCCGGCGTGCGCGATCGAGCTATAGCCCAATAGCCGTTTGACGTTCGATTGGGTCAGCGCGGCGAAATTGCCGATGGTCATCGAGAGCAGAGCCGAGGCCCACACCAGCGGATACCAGTCGCGCGCGATGGGCTCGAAGGCGGTCATGAAGATGCGCAGAAAAATGGCGAAGGCAGCGGCCTTCGGGCCGGTCGAAAGAAACGCGGAGATGGGACTGGGTGCGCCCTGGTAAACGTCGGGCGCCCAGATCTGAAACGGCGCGCCGGAAACCTTAAAGCCTAAGCCGACGAACATCAGCGCGACGGCCACTCCGATGAAGACGGGAGGCGCCGCGGGTCCTTGAGTGAGGGCGGCGCGAATGGCGGGCAGGGATGTCGTTCCAGTCAAGCCGTACACCACGGCCACGCCGTAGAGAAAAAATGCCGTGGCGAACGAGCCCAAGAGAAAATACTTTAGCGCCGCTTCATTGGCGCGCTTGTCGTCGCGCAAGTAGCCGGTCAACACATAAGTTGCGATGGACGAGATTTCCAGGCCGATGAAGACCATGATTAACTCATTGGCCGAAACCATCACGCACTGGCCCGCGATCGAGAAGAGCAGGAGTGCGTGGTATTCGCCAGAGTCTACGCCTTCGCGCTGCAGGAAGCGGTACGAC
>Ga0302319_10012283_pt1 | contig 16163 bp, 22 predicted proteins | sample Bog_T0_2_FD_203319 | JGI IMG/M metagenome (GOLD analysis project Ga0302319, IMG submission 203319) | Peat permafrost microbial communities from Stordalen Mire near Abisko, Sweden - Bog_T0_2 | ecosystem: Environmental > Terrestrial > Soil > Wetlands > Peat | place: Sweden: Abisko, Stordalen Mire...
GAATCGTGATCAACTGCGTGCGGATCGTATTAAGCGAAAGATCGGCCAACTGCTGCTCGGACATGCCGGAAAGTCCGATCTGTAACACCGGAACCGTTGATGCGCTGAAATTGATAATCTCGGGAGGCTGAATGCCCGGAGGCAATTGGCGGATCGAGAGGTCCGATGCCGCCACGACCTGCGCGTTTGCGGTATCGAGACTTGCGCCTGGCTGGAGGAAAATTTTGACTACATTAATGCCGTTGTAGGATGTGGATTCGATGTGTTGAATATTGTCCACTAGGGTGGTCAGGACCTTCTCGAAGGGTGTAGTGACGCGATCCTCCATCTCTTCCGGCCCGAGCCCGGTGTAATTCCAAGCCACCGCGACGACCGGAATGTTGATGTTCGGAAAGATGTCCGTCGGTGTCCTTAGAATGACAATGGGGCTGATGATGAGAATCAGCAGGGCCGCGACGATGAATGTGTAGGGCCGGTCAAGCGCGAGTTTAACGATCCACATGGCGATTCCTTATTGGATTTCCGGCGTGATCTATCCGGAGAGACTGTCGATTGGAGATTGGATTGATCATCGGGGTTTCCATTGCGTTGCTGAACACAGAGGATAACTTCGGCCCGGCGGGGCAACCATCATACCTTGGTTTTATAGGACTGACGCCGGACGCCAGGTTAGTCAGCGCACGACTGCTTCCGACTTTTTAGGATTCCATCAGAAATCATGAGGAACCATACCTAAGTATGATTATTGCTAGGCGAGTTTCATGTCAGATTGAGACATGAGCAAGAAACTCAATGTTCACTATGAGACCACGGCTCGCATTTCCTCGTATAAGAGAATCGGCGCAATCCAGAATCTGATGTACTTCGGACTGCGGTGTCTTTTACTTGCGGTTGCCTTGTGTGCCATTCCCACGGGCTGTGCGAGCTTTTCGATCCAAATGAGCAGCCAGCCGGACCGATTCGGTCCGCCTCCGTATGCCGATGATCCTGAGGCCAACGGCGATCCAGAAAAGGCGTGGTGGAACTGATCTCTACTACCCGTGACTTGGCTCGTCGACGGGAAGTGCTTTCATCGCGCGGAATGAGAATGGAGGCTTCCTATTTGGAAAGACTCTCGATGTGCTTGATCACAGCGGAAACATTTTCTTCGCCGAGCCCCAGGTTTTCTGCGGCCTGGAAGACTTGGTTCGCCGTTCCTCCGGAGTACACCGGAACATTCACCTCGCGTGCGAAGTCACCGACCAGTCGTGTATCTTTGAGCATGTGCTTCAGGTAGAAAAACGGAGTATAATCGTTCTTGATCGAGGACGTCGCGTTGCCGACGAGCAGCCCTGACCCGTAGTCGACGTCCTTCAGCACGCCTGGAACCGCCTCGAGCTTCACGCCGGACCGCCGAGCCAGTGCGAGACCTTCCGCCAGCGCGATGAATTCTGCCGCAACGATATTGTTGCCGATCAGCTTCATTGCTGCCCCGGCACCCGCGTTTCCCATGTGGTGAACGCTCTTTGCGATGGCTTGAAAGACCGCTTGGGCTCGTTTTCCTACTTGGTCCGTTCCGCCCCACACGATGTCCAGTTTGCCGTTCCACGCTTCGTCCCTGCTGCCAAAGACGGGGCAATCGGCATATTCCAAACGCCGCGTCTTCGCTTCTTCCGCGAGTGTTCTCGCGAGGGCCGGATTCGTGGTGGTGAGATCAAGAACCAACGTTGCGGGTGTCACGTGGGCAAAAAGCCCCTCGTCATTATAATAGATGTCCTTCTGGGCATCCGGCCCGGTGACGCAGATCATGACGATTTCCTGATCGACGACCGCCTCCCTGATCGTTGAGACCAACTTCACTTTCGGCAGCTTCTCCTCAAGATCAGCTTTTGTCGTGCGGTTCCATGCCGTCACGTCGTGACCTTTCAAGGCCAGGTTGCGGGCCATCCCCTGGCCCATGATGCCCAGTCCTAAGAATCCAATTTTCATTTTTGTTTCCTTTCTTTCCTGTTGTTATGAGTCTGATGCTAAACGTTCGTAGACCTAGGAACGTGATCAGGCCGATCCAATCAGGATGCCGACAATAAAAACGAGCACGCCTCCGACGACTACTTGAAATGTCGCCGATAAAAGTGGCGTGTCCATGTAGCGATGACGGACCCAGGCGATGACCGCGAGTTCGATGGCGACGATCGTCACCGCGATCCACATCGCCAGATAGAAATTGGATATTAAAAACGGCAACGTGTGCCCGATTCCGCCGGCGGTGGTCATCAGACCGCATATCGGACCTCGCAGCCAGGGTTTGCCGCGTCCGCTGAGCACGCCGTCATCGGAAAGCCCCTCGGCGAATCCCATGCTGATTCCTGCGCCGAGCGAGGCGGCCATGCCGACCAGAAAGGCGTACCAACTAGTGTGGGTGGCGAAGGCGGCGGCGAAGACCGGCGCGAGCCGTCCATCAAACCGGCGAGACCGGGCTGGATGATTTGCAGGACGAATTTGCGCCGGGCCGTGTCGGCTTCCTTGTCGAGCGCACCGGAGGCCTTTTGTTTCTCGTCCATTTCCTCAGCCAGCTCGTAGTGCTTGCTCTCCTCGGCGGCCAGGTCGCCGAGAAGTTGCCGGACCGAGGCGTCGTCCGTTTGGTCGACAGCCAGCCGGTAAAAGTTGCGCGCCTCCTCCTCCATCGTTTCAATTTCGTTGCGAATCATCGGCACGGTAAGGTGGTTGGTAAGCCACAGCGGCTTGCGCGTGATGAAGCCCTTTACATCGTGGCGCCGAATAAGCGGAATGTGCTCACCGAACTTCTGCCGGTACAGGTCGATCAGGCGATGACGGTGGCCGTCCTCCTCGTCATGCATCGCCTTAAGGGAACTGGCCGTTTCGGGATAGTCCTTGCCGATGTTTTCGGCCAGGTCGGCGTAGATGCGGCCATCTTCTTCCTCGGTCTGAATGGCAAGGGCGAGGAGTTCCTGGGCTGTTAGATCTTTGAGTGTTTTTGCCATAATAGTGAGGTTTGGTTTTGTTAAGCGTTGCTTGATTCCTTTTCGAGATAACGGACAAGCCCGATGTAATCCTCTTCTTTCCAACCGGCCTCCATTCCGCGGTCGTAAGTTTGTTTGAGATTTGCGGTTTGCCCGAGCGTGAGCGAATGCGAGGCGGCCGTTTCCAGGGCAAGACGCAGATCCTTGCCCATGTGTTTAAGGGCAAACTGCGGACTGTAATCCCGCTGGCGCAACTTGGGTTCCTTTTGATCAGCTACGCGAGAGTGGCCCGAGTTGCGCGATAGCGCCTCGAAGTAAGTGTCGTCCGAAATGCCCGACGCACGACAGAGCGTCAGGCTTTCGCACAGCGTCTGGGCGATGCCCGCGAGATTCAAGTTCATGGCCAGCTTCAAGGTGGACGCCGTTCCCAAGGCGCCGATATATTGGATGGCGCCCGCGATCGGCTTCAAGAAGGGACGCGCCCGTTCCACCACGGCGGCGTCACCGCCGAGATAATAGACGGTCTGCCTCTTCTCCGCCGCCAGCGCGCCGCCTGTGAAGGGCGCCTCCACGAATGTCGCGCCGGTCTCGCGCACCATTTGAGCAAACTTGAGCGTCCACTCGGCGGAGATCGTGCTGGACTGGATGACGAGTTGATCAGGCCGAATCACCGGCAGGATTTGCTCCAGCACCGATTGCACGGCGGCCGGGTCGGACACCAGGACGAAGATGGCTTCGGCTCCTGTCACTGCCTTTTGAATCGAGGGGGTAAAGTTTGGAAAATCCTTGGACGTGCGATTCCAACAACGCACCTCTTGACCATCTGCAATCAGGTTCTTGGCCCAAGCACTTCCGATAAGTCCCAATCCTAATACTGCTATTTTCATGATGATTCCTTTTGTGAATGGTTATGCGTGTGTGTGAAGATCGAACAACGGCAGTCCCGTTTCGGCATCGCGTTCCTTGATCAACGGTTCTGGCCAGCCGGTGAGAAAAAGCTCCAGTGTCGGGAAGACATAAGCTTCGAGCAGGTGGCCACCCCGGGTTTCTCCCGCGGGCAGAGCCACCACACCGTGAACGTGTACGGCAGGCTTGCCGCCGAAGGAACCGATATCGCCGAGCACGGAGCAGGCTTCGACCTGACGGTCAATCGGGACGTTGCGAAACCCCTTCCGCTCGTCGTCGAACCAGGCAAAGACGGCATGTTGGAATGCCCCGATGGCGCTAATTTGGGCGGCTTGGATATTTTCATGTTCGGCGAATTCCGTCAGGCCCGACATGACTTCATCTCCCTTGCCGAAAATGACAGCATACGTCTTTTCTCCGTTCGGCCCGGTGTTGACCACGCGATATTGCAGACGAGGAGCAAGACCGCGGCGGGTGATCGGACCAGGTTTGGTGTAGCCGACCGCTGACGTATCATCGGCGAGGAGGTGGCTCTGAGCTGCGGCGAGGTAGCCGCAGGTGGCGAGGCCGGCGCCGATCAAATGGCGTCGAGTTATAGGGGATGCATTCATGTGGACCTCCGGTTGTTATTTAATCGTGAGTTCTTAATTCGTATCCGAGAGAGGAGAGATAAACGTCCCGGGTGTGCCCGAAGCGGGATCGACGAAGACAATGTCCTTGGGATCGCGCCGTGGTGCATCGACTGATAGAAAAACAACCGGCTCCTGAAGAATATCGGGTTGCGCATGGACGGTTCCGCGTTTGAAGAACAAAAGCTGGCCGGGAGCGAATTCAGCTATGTTCGAGGCATCTTCCATCCAGAAAGTACCTCGCCCTGAGACAACATAAAGGTACTCGTCGGAATTTACGTGGAAGTGTGGCGGCGTAGGACGGTAAACCCGAAATACTCGGGCGCTGGCAGCCTCCTCATTGGTGAGATACCTATCCAACAACAGGGTTTCCGCCGTTTGGGGAAACGACTGGGCAATCTCGGTGACATTAAAACGACGGGATGTTTGATCGGTGGACATAGGGCAACTCCGTGGAGGTGACGTGGCTTATTTTGCAGCGAGCTCGACGAATCAATCGGAACCTGGTGGCTTTAGGGACTGAGTTTCGGACGACCTTCGGTGAGCGAAAACTTGCTGGTCATCACGCTTATCTCCTTCCTTGTTCATCAGGCTGAAAAGGAGCGCCAGGCTCACCTTGCGTCCGAGTTTTCTATCTAGTTTCATACGTTTGGGGTCTATAGAGGTGCGTATGTAGTGAAGCGTCTTCGCATCCTCAGGCGTGGACGGCTTGCTTCTCTTCGATTTCAGCGATCTCCACCTCGGAAAGACGGAAATCGGGCGCGCCCATCATTTCCTCCACCTGTTTGGCATTGCGGGCGCCCACAATGGCTCCAGTCATAACGGGATTGCGAAGCGTCCAGGCGATGGCCACCTGACCGGGCGTCAGTCCGCGGCGCGCGCCTACTTTCCGCAGGCGTTCGACGAGTTGGAGGTTCTGCGTGAGCTTGGGTTCCTGGAACTCGTCGTTACGCTTGCGCCAGTCATCGGCGGGGAGCTTCGCCGCTCGCTCCCGTGTCATCGCGCCAGTCAGCAAACCTGAAGCCATGGGCGAGTATGCGATCACGCCAACGTTTTCAGCCTCACAGAACGGGAGAACTTCCTTCTCAATGTCGCGCCTGATGAGAGAGTAGGGCGGTTGAAGCGACGTGATGGGCGCAATGGCCTGGGCACGGCGCAATTCCTTCGCGCTGAAATTGCTCACTCCGATCCAGCGGACTTTGCCTTCCTTCTGAAGCTTGGCCAACTCCGTCCAGCCTTCCATTGTGTCCTTGAGTTCTTCGACCGGCCAATGGATCTGGTAGAGGTCGACCGTCTCGACCTTGAGGCGGCGCAAGCTGGCTTCGATTTCGCGCCGGATCGAGGCGGCCTTCAAGACGTAATCGACTTTGCCGTCCTCTCCCCACACCATGCCGCACTTGGTAAAGACGTAGGGGCGCTTGCCCTTCCATTGTGCCAGGGCCTTCGCCACAACTTCCTCCGAGTGGCCAAGACCATAAGTCGCCGCCGTATCGATCCAGTTGATCCCGAGTTCGAGGGCTCGATGAATGGCGGCGATCGAATCGCCATCGTCTTGTGTGCTCCAGCCGTGAGCCCAAGGGCCGCCGACCGCCCAGGAGCCGAAACCAATGGAAGTAATAAAGAGATCGGAATTCCCGAGCTGCTTTGTTCTGAGTTCTTTTTTCGTAGTATTCATAATTTGATGTTTTTTGATTTAAGTTTTTTGACTGAAACTATTCGTGAGGAGGACGGCGCGTCATATCGTGCCGGAAAGTTTTGAGGTAATGCCGGTCATGGATCGCCACGATATCCAGCACCAAGAATATCATCTGCTCCTCAGTAAGAAATATGCGGGCGGGATAGATGGCTTCGCGCGGTATCGTACTGAACGGATTGCAGGTAACTGCCTCGGCAAGGTTGAGCACAGCTTTCTCCCGCAGGGTGAAGACGGATTCCTTCCGCCAACTTTCCAGAAGGCGCAGGCGTTGATGCGTCTCACCCCTTTCCTCCAATTTGGCCGAATGCTCGCGCATGCAGCGCTTGCAGCCGAGAATCTGCACCACCCGGAGCCTGACGAGGTCCATCAGGCCGCTACCCAAGAGAATGTCTGCCCTAGTAGGATCAGGCTTGGTTCCGGTTTTTCTCCTCTTCGAGATCGTGGGTTGGGCTGAAGTTGCGAATTTTTCCAAGGTAAGAATCATTTGTTTTTCCCTTTCTCTGTGACGAAGAATAACTCCAGCGGCCGAGGGCTTCTATCATACCTTGGTTTGATGGGGTGTAGGGCGAGGCGCCTCGGCTTTAGTGTGCTGTGAGGGATCGACTTAGTTCAGGGAGTCGAGGGGCTCGCCATCGATGAGGTTGAACCGAGTGCCATCTGAAGCGCGCCCGTGAGCCCGGATGTCCGACACGTGGTGAATATTCTTCTTGGAAACGGCGTAGCCTCGATTCACGGTGCCCAAGTCGAGGTTAGCGGCCGCGACGGGAAGAGGGTTTGATCCTGAGAAGAAGATCGTCAGGAGTGCGACTTGGCCGGCTTTAATGAGTGTGTTCGTTTTCATGTTGATTTGCGTTTGTTGGGTATATTTAGTTTTGTGTTTTTGATCGCTTTGACTGTGGAATGGGAGGTGGCGGAATCAGTGGCGTATAGATATTCCGAATCTATTCGCTCCAGGCCGAATTAAGAATGATGCTGCAAAAATTGCCGCGCTTGAACTTCGGGTCGCGTAGAGCGAGCACGTCGTCGTTGACGGTGCCAAATGTGGTTTCCGGCTTGTGGCAGAAACCATCGTGAAAGGCGTGAATAATCTGCTCCTTGAAGTGATCCCCGCGAGGATGGGCCTTGACCACCGCTTCGCGCTGGACGTCAGGCACCTTGAGATACCCGATGCCGAGAACGTCCATCTCAACGCCCGCGGTCACGAGTGCCACTTCCGGCTTTTTGTGCTGGGGAATGCCTGGGGTGGTGTGCAGTGCGATGGCATCCCAGACCACCTCGATGGCGGCCTCGTCGATGCGGTGTTGCCGCAGAAACTCCCGCGCGGCATTGGCGCTATCTACCTCGAACCGCTCCGTGGCGCTGCTGTATTCCTTGGTCAGGCCGATGTCGTGGAACATGGCTCCGATGTAGAGCAGCTCGGGATCAAACTTCAGTTTCTTCCTCAGTCCTGCCAGGGCCCCGAAATAATAGACCCGGGTCGAGTGGTGGAACAGTAGATCGGACTCGGTGTCCCGCACGAGTTCGGTGGCGGCTTGCGCCAGTTTGCTGTCCGGGATGCGGACGCCGGCAATTGATATGCTTTTCATGAAGGACAACGTAATCGTGTCCCTGCCGAACCCCTACGCCATCGTGGCGACGATTTACGCCAGGCTCATTTCCCAATGCCCGACGAGCGGAAACGGCCTCGATATTCACCCGGCGTCAATCGAAGAACGCGGGTGAAGGCGCGAGTCAGGACATCGGAGCTGCCAAAACCGCAGCGGTCTGCGATTTCATCCATGCTTTGCGTCGTGCGTTCCAGGAGACGCCGCGCCGTTTCAATACGCAGCTCCTCCACGTAGCGGGCGGGTGGCTTGCCCGCTTCGCTGGTGAAGACTCGCTGAAAATTGCGCGAACTCATCGCCACCCGTTGGGCCAGCGCCGGTACGGAGAGGTCGGCCGTCAAATGTTCCGCCATCCAAACGCGGAGTTCGTGCAGCGGTTTGCGCTCCGCGGATTGGGTTTCAAGTGAGACGCTGAATTGGGCTTGGTTGCCCGGTCGGCGCAGGAAGACGACAAGAACGCGCGCGACCTCCAAGGCTAGGGCCGCGCCGTGATCCTCTTCCAATAGGGCGAGCGACAGGTCAATGCCGGACGTGACGCCCGCTGACGTATAGAAATTACCGTCCTGGATCCAGATTGGTTCGGGGTCGACTTTAACCTTGGGATAGCGTCTGGCCAGTTCGGTGGCAAAGGCCCAGTGGGTGGCGGCTCTACGGCCATCAAGCAGGCCGGAATGGGCCAACAAAAACGCACCCGTGCATATTGACCCTACGCGGCGACTGCGACTCGCCGCCTGGCGCAACCATTTTAGGGCAGACGCTTCCGCCTTTCTTTCTTCAACACCAATCCCACCGGGAATCAAAAGTGTATCGATCTCGCCCCGGAAGGTGCGGAAGTCTGCGTGGCAATGGAAAGACAGGCCGCACATGCCGGCGATCTTCCCGTCCGCGCGCGCTTTCTCCGCGTTGACGATTTTTATGTCATAGAGTGGTTTCCCGCCGGCGGCTCGATTCGCCGAAGTAAAGACATCGACCGCTCCAACCAAATCGATCTCGCGTACGGGCGGAAGAGTAAAGAGGACGATGCGCTTGGTCTCGGCCATACCAAAGTATGATAGCTCTTCCGTCGAAAAAGCTGACCTTAATAGTAACCAACAAAGGCATAAAAATGAAAAAAGTTATTCTCGTACTAGCTTGCTTGGGTGCATTGGGTCTTTCCGACCAAGCCCAAGCCCATGGCGGCGGCGGTGGCGGTGGGGGCTTTCACGGCGGGGGCGGCGGCTTCCATGGCGGAGGCTTTCACAGCATCGGCTTTCATGGCGCCGGCCATTATCGCGGAGGCTACTACGCTGGCGGCTTCTATCCCGGCTATTACGGAGACTCTTACGCTTACGATGGCTACCCCTATTACGGAACCAATGAGTTCCCCAACGCCTATCCACCCTATCCGGGATATGGTGGCTACTACGGGGGTTATTACGGCCACGGAGGCCATTACGGTCACGGCGGGTTCGGCGGCGGTCATGGTGGCCATCGCTAATCGACCCAAGGCTTGTCCGGCTTTGCTCCCAGCAAAGTGATCGCGCTCAAAGGGAGCCAACGCTATTGAACGTTGCGAGCTTTGAGCCCAGCAAAATGTCGATTAGGCTGATTGACCACAACATTAGCATGTTATGGCCGCCGGCGACCGCGACCTCGATCGCGCGCTTCACGTGCTCCTGGCCCTTCACGTCTGAGAAGTCGTGTTCGATGGCGTCGAACTCGCCAAGGATCGTGTTCGGGTCAGCCGTCACGGGGCGGATGAGCGCGTTACCGGCGAGGAATTCCGAGGCCTCGCGCAGATGCTTCACCGGATAGACGTTGAGGCCCACGACGACGGCGGCCTCCGCCGCGTTAGCTCCGGGTAGAAGCAGGCCCTTGATCTTGTGCTTGCGCGCCGAGAGCACGACGACCGCCGGGTGACCGGGCCGCGCGTTGATTTCAACTTCCACCGGGTAGGCGTCCACGCCCCAGACAGCGGCGGAGTGGACTTTGGCGAGAACGCCGCCAGCCAACCAATTTCATCCTCGGCTGACGAGGAGAAATGCAACTGGCTTCGGCTCGCCTTGGCCAACGGCCTACTTGGACGAGGCTTTGAACTTTTCCCACTGGTCCTTGTAGAGGTTCACAATGGCTACATCGGTCGTGCTTGTTTTAGCGCCGTGCGCGAGGGCGTCCTTTACCACGTTCACATCATTCGCAAACACACCCTGAAAGAGATCAACATCAGGATCTTTCACTCCCTGATTCTTCAGATATTTGATGAAAGCTTTGAAGTCGTCCTTGGAGATTTGGTCATCGTCGCTGGTAATTGCGGCAATGAGGGGATCATAGGACCGGTCCTGCAGGACTCGCTTGATGGAGCCCGGCAAATCCTCAAGGTTCGACGAAATTTCAGTAAGATCCCGGTCGGAAACCGCATCAAACATCTTCTCAAGTTCTCCGGCTTTTTTGGCAGCGCTGTAAGGATTATCGGTCCGCAGCACATCCGTCAGGGATAAAAAGAAGGTGCGCCAGGCTTCAGGTTTGTCGCCTTGTTCCCGGGCTTCTTTGCTTCTATCGGCAGCGTATGCATAGTAGGCGAGGGCTGTGGGGGAATCGATAAAGCCTTGGATCACCGTTTTCTCAGGGGCAATATCGACGTAGCCGGAACTTTTGGAGTCATCTCGCGTGGTCTTGTCGAGCTGGCTGTAAAGCGCGCCCTTCACCATTATTCCACGCAGGGGCTGCCATCAGACTGGCCGTGTCACTCTTGACCTTTTCAGCCGATTGAAACCCGCTGGTAGCCACTCGTTCCGTTACCAGCGCAGTATAGATACTAACAAACAGAGCCAGCAGGGCAAAGACTGCGGACACAAGCGCAATCACATCTGAGATTTCAATTTTTCGTTTTTTAATACTCATGACGTTGGACACAAAGGTTTGACTTAGACTTGTTAAGTCAAACTAAGTGAAGCTGCCTTTGGCAGTCAACCCTCAGCAGCTGCGTCCTATCCGCTAGATTGCCTACGGTGTACCAACGCCACCGGCAGCGTTCGTGTTGGCCGGCATGGCGGGCGGATTGGTTGTCGCCGTTTCCTCCGGCCCGGTGTTGAGCGGGTTGCGCCCGAAGTGCGCCTTGAAGAGCAGGAGATTGTCCTCGAATTTTTGCCTTTGGTCGGGCGTGAGCACGGCGTTGATCGCGTCCATCGTTTGGCGGTTGTAGGTCCAGACCTGCGGTTGAACCTGCTTCTGCAACTCCTTGCGCTCTCTCACGTTTTCCAGCAGCAAATCGTGCAGCTTGACCCTTTGGCCATCGTCGAGTCTAAGGCCGCGCGTCGTTTGCCGTTCCAGCAGGGTGGTCAGGGCTTGGGAGTTGCCCTGGGCAAGTGCGATGATTTTATGGTGCGCAATGATCAGCGTGGTCAGCGCGCCGCCGAACCAGCCGAGGATGAAGATGACAATGACGCCGAGTGCGGCTTTCCAGGTTGGACTCATATCAGTTACCCCAAATTTCTCCGGCGACTGGATTGTTTAGTCCAGCGGCTGTGGCGGCGTCCTCCGAATCGGAGGACACATTGGCCTGCCAGAGCGCCAGCGCGACCACGCACACGGCGAAGAACGGCGCCAGCCGCCACGAAACAACGGACCAGATCGAAATCGCATCGGGCTGGCGGCGCTCGCGCAGGCGTGCCATCAGCCGCGTCTCGAAGCCGTACTCGGCGCGTGAGGTATCGGGCTTCTGCTCGCGGGCGGTGGCAAAGAGCGCGTCGAGCGGATCAGGCTGGCGATCGGAAGGGACTTCATTCATGAGAGTTTCTCCAAAAGTTTGCGCAGGGCGGCGCGGGCTCGGAAAGCCCGGACTTTAACATTGGTGGCGCTCCACCCGGTGAGCTCGGCGACTTCCTGCACGCTGCGGTCTTCCAGCTCGAGCAGGGTGATGACGAGCCGTTCCTTGGCGGACAATTGGCCAATGGCGGCGTGCAGGTGCTCGAGTCGTGGGTGCGCGGTGGGTGGCGGCGGGGCATGCGGCTCGTGACCGGATTCGAGCATGGCCTCGACGGAAATCTGAGGCGCGGCGCGGCGGCGTTTGCGCAGGTAGTCATAGCACTTGTGCGTGGTGATGCGGAGCAGCCAGTGCTCGAACGGCGAGTCGCGGCGGTATTGGCGCAACTTGAAATAGGCTTGGGTGAAAACTTCCTGGCAGATGTCCTCGAGCTCGGCGGTATCGCGGGCGAAACGCGCGGCGACGCCGAAGACGCGGCCCTTGTGGCGGCGGGCCAATTCTTCATACGCATCGTCGCGGCCCGCGAGCGCGGCGAGCACGAGCTCGTCATCCGGGGGCGAGCTCTGCGCGGCGGCCATAGGTTACAAATATCCCAGCACAAGAGGATTGGCGCGATCATCTTATCGGCAAAGTGAGAGGGGGGCATGCGGGGTGGCCGGTCGTGCGGGACATCGTCATTGAGCTCACAATCATGCAGACGCGAGGCCGGTAAAAAGGTTACAGGCAAAAGTTTCCGGGCGAAGCGCCGGCCCCGAGGCGCCCGTTATACCCGTGTTTGCAGAGGAAGGCGTTTTCCTCTAGGCTCTTCGGATGGACGATCCCATGGAGAGACTGGTCGATGAGTTGCTGGAATCCTACGCCAACTGCGGCGGGATCAAGCACCTCAGCGGCTCGACATTGCCCTCGAAGAACGCCGTCGCGACGCTGACGCAGGACCTGCTCCAGATCATTTTCCCCGGCTTCATCGCGGAGCATCAGGTGAGCTCGCGCGACTTGCTCTACGAGACCGCGCTGCACTTGAGCCAGCTCGAGCGGCGCCTTAAAAAGGAGATCGCGAAGAGCCTCGAGATGCATCCCGTCGCCGGGCGCGATGCCGAAGCGGTCACGCTCGACTTCCTGCGCAAGCTGCCCGACGTCCGTTGCCTGATCCAGACCGACGTCGAGGCTGCCTACCAGGGCGATCCTGCTGCGGCGAGCAAGGAAGAGGTTGTGCTGGCTTATCCGGGCGTCGAGGCCGTGGCGGTTTTCCGGCTGGCCCACGCGCTGCACACGCTCGGGGTCGCGTTCCTGCCGCGCATGATGACCGAATGGGCGCATAGCCGCACTGGCATCGACTTGCATCCGGGCGCGGAGATCGGCTCGCACTTTTTCATCGACCACGGCACGGGCGTCGTTATCGGAGGCACGGCGAAGATCGGCAACCGCGTGCGCCTGTACCAAGGCGTCGGCCTCGTGGCGCGCAGCCTCGCTAAGAACGTCGAGCGTGACGAGCAGGGTCAGGCGCTCGGTGGCAAGCGGCACCCGACGGTTGGCGACGACGTGACCATCTACGCGAACTCGACCATCGTCGGCGGCGACACGGTCATCGGTGACCGCACGATCATCGGCGGCAACGTCTGGCTGACGCGCTCGATCCCGCCGGATTCGGTCGCGGTCTTCGAGGCGCAGCAAATCAGCATCCATCCGCGGAATCGCGGCGCGGGCGACTGGGTCATCTGAACGGCGGGGAGAACGCCATGTCGCGCTTCTACCTCGACGCCAACGCCACGACGAAGCTCGACCCGCGCGTGCGCGCCGCGATGGAGCCGCTGCTCGCGGCGCATCTCGGCAATCCCTCGAGCCTGCACGCGGAGGGCCGGCGGGCGCGCGGCGAGATCGACGCGGCGCGCGATGTCCTCGCCGCGTGGCTCAAGGCGAAGCCGTCGGAGATTATTTTCACCAGCGGCGGGACGGAGAGCTGCAACCTCGCGGTGAGGGGACTCGCGCTCGCGCACACAGACAAAGGACGCCATCTCATCACTGCGAAGACGGAGCATCACGCCGTGCTGCATGCGTTTCAAGGGTTGGGCAAAAGCGCAGACTTTGACGTCACGTTGCTGGAGGTCGACGAGAACGGCCTGATCGACCCGGACGACTTGGCCGAGGCCATTCGCGCCGACACGACGCTGGTCTCGATCATGAGCGCGAACAACGAGACCGGCGTGTGCCAGCCGATGCGCGAGATCGGCGAGATCTGCGCGAAGCGCGGCGTGCTTTTTCACACGGACGCGATCCAGAGCGCGGGCAAGGAAGCGCTCGATCTTCACGCATGGCAGGTGAGCGCGCTGAGCCTCGCCGCGCACAAGCTGCACGGGCCGCTCGGAGCGGGCGCGTTGTGGCTCAAGGTCGGGGTGCCGTTGATGCGATTGATGGAGGGCGGCTCGCACGAGAACGAGCGCCGCCCGGGCACGGAGAACGCGCCGGCCATCGCGGGATTCGCGGAGGCGGTGCGGCTGCACGGCGAGATCAGCGCGGACGAGGCGCATCGCCAGTTCCGCTGGATCGAAACATTGTGGCGCGAGCTGGAAAAGCTCGGCGGCGTGCGCCGCAACGGTGATCCCTCGCGACGACTGCCCAACACGCTCAACGTCAGTTTTCAAGGCCTGCACGGCGAGGACCTGCTCATTGGCCTCGACCTCGCCGGACTCGCGGTGTCGAGCGGCTCGGCCTGCCTCGTCGGCTCGGTGCAGCCCTCGCACGTGCTCGCGGCGATGGGCGTGCCGGCGGATTGGGCCGCGGCGACGGTGCGCTTTTCCATCGACGCGGAGATTCGCGACGAGGACCTCGGTGAAATCGCGCGGCGCGTGGGCGAAGTGGTCCAGCGACAGCGCGAATTGCGCGGCTGGACGCCGGGAATTTCTGCGCGCAAGATGACGCACGAAGTCATCGCATGAGCACGAAAAACAACTCCAAGAAATTGCGCGTCGGCATCGTCGGCGCGGGCGGCATCGTCAAACAAAAGCATCTGCCCGGACTTCAGGCGCTGCCCAACGTCGAGGTCGTCGCGGTCTGCAACTCGCGGCTCGAATCGGCGCAGGCCGTCGCGAAGGAATTCAACATCCCCGACGTCTTCAGCGACTGGGCGGAGATGCTCGACCACCGCGAGATCGACATCATCTGGATCGGCACGCCGCCGGTGCTGCACGCGCCCATCACCATCTCCGCGCTCGAGGCCGGCAAACATGTTTTCTGCCAGGCGCGCATGGCCATGAATTTAAGCGAGGGCCGCGAGATGCTCGCCGCCGCGCAGGCCCGTCCGAATCTCGTCACCATGCTGTGCCCGCCGCCGCACGGCATGAAGGGCGGGAAGTTTTTCCAGAAGCTGCTGCGCGACGGCTACGTCGGCGAAATCTGGCATTTCCGGCTCATGGCCTGCCGCGACACGTTCTCTGATCCGCTCGCGCCGCCGCACTGGCGCCAGCGCACGGAGCTCAACGGCATCAATTGCCTCACGCTCGGCATTTACGCCGAGGTGCTGCAGCGCTGGCTCGGCTCGCCGCGCCGCCTGCACGCGCAAATGAAAGTCTCCGTGCCGAAGCGCGAGGGCTACATCGTCCACGTGCCCGACATCGTGCACGTCATCGCGCAATGGCCGAACGGCATCGCCGCGAACCTCGAGTGGAGCGGCGTCGCGCAATTCCCGCCCGATGAAACGCTCACGATCTACGGCCGCGACGGCACGCTCGTCTACAATTTCACCACCGACGAAATCCTCGGCGCGCGCCGCGGCGACAAGGAGCTGCGCTCGCTCTCCATCCCGCCCGAGCTCGAGACCGCGTGGACCGTGGAAAAGGACTTCATCGACGCCGTCACCGTAGGCGGCCACCCCGAGCCCAGCTTCGAAACCGGCGTCCAGTACCTCGAGTTCACCGAGGCAGTGAACCAGAGCGCGCGAGGCGGACATGCTGTTGAGTTGCCGTTGCCGTAATTACTGGATTTCACACGGAGAACTGCAGAGGGACGGAGAACACGGAAATTTTGGAAAATTGGAGGGACGGGCTCCTGCCCGTCCGCCGGCGGTTGAGAATAATCTTATGCGCTACAGAATCTTTCTCCTCAGCGTCCTTGCCTTCCTTCTGATTCTGCCCGGAACAGCTTGGGCGAAGAAGCACAAGCATGCGGAGAAGGGAGTCATCATGACCGAGGTCAACGAGGCGGCGAAAACGGTCGTCCTGACCATCCCCGGCGGCAAGGGATCGCTCAGCTACAGCTTACCGTCCAGCGCGACAATCACCGTCGATGAAGCGCCCGCCAAATTCGACGACCTGCACAAAGGCATGCACGTGACGACCTACACCGAGGCAGACGAGCACGTCCTCTCGCAGATCGACGTGCAGTCGACGAAGTAAGGGGCCGATGAACCACCAATTATTTGCGGTTCTCTACTTCATTATACTGGCATTTGCTGGATTCTTTATCGTTTGGCAAAAGCGCCAGTCTTGGACTTCGAATCAGCACCTAATCGCAATCCTTGCCGGATGGGCGAGTTTGCTTGGATGTTTCCTCCATATTGTTATCGACACAGTTTCAATTCCCGGGGGCATCTATGCGGAATTTCGATGGATATCGACGGGTTTGCTAGCCCTC
>Ga0302319_10012284_pt1 | contig 16162 bp, 10 predicted proteins | sample Bog_T0_2_FD_203319 | JGI IMG/M metagenome (GOLD analysis project Ga0302319, IMG submission 203319) | Peat permafrost microbial communities from Stordalen Mire near Abisko, Sweden - Bog_T0_2 | ecosystem: Environmental > Terrestrial > Soil > Wetlands > Peat | place: Sweden: Abisko, Stordalen Mire...
TAAACGCTCCTCGCGCAAGAGGGCGGCCGGGAATCCGGCCGCGGGTTTGAGGGCGCACGCTCCCACGTGTGAACCGAAGCCTGAAACTCACGCCAGAGCGCCTGACGCTTGGCGGGAGTAGTTCATGTCGTCGACGCCAAACCGATCGCCCGCGGTCCGCTTCGGCTGACCGTCGAATGCTTCGCCGCGCGGCTTCTCAAGAACGGGATGGCCGGGCTTCCGCGTCCATACAATCCGGCACAGGTGGCCGTGCCAGCGGATTGGCTGCGCCCGTCCGACCGCCATATCCTGCGGCGGTTGGCGCGGCTGCAAGCCGGCGTGTGGGACCTGGAGGAGGATGATGAGCCAGTCGAACTGCTGCGGCGGCTGATCGCCACCGGACGCGCGCGATGGGCGGATGTGAAAGGCCAGCCGCTGAGTGAAGGACCCGCCCTTCCCGGACAAATCGAGTGGCAGGTGGAGCATGACGGCACCCAGCGCCCGGCCCTCCGCATCGCCGACGGCATGATTGGAGTCCATCTGGCGGGGGCTTGGTACGCCGCCCCTGACAGCGGCACCGTCGGGCCACTCGACATCGCATTGCCCAGGAGCGTCGCCGACCAGTTGCTGGCGGCACCGCCCGTGCCGGCGGCTGCGGCAGCGAAGGTCGCGGCGTCCCTGGGGGCAGGCGTGGCCGGACGGAGGCTGCCGGCGCCGGCCGACCTTGGCGAACCAACCGCGCTGCGTGGGCCGGCAGTGCCGGAGCTGACGCTGACCGCCGACCGGACTCCGGTGCCCCAATGGCTGGCCTCGGGAAACCGGAAGGAAATGGAATCTCTGAGCCGGTTGATTCCGCTGGCGCGGCTGTCCTTCCGCTACGGTCCGCTGGTGCTGGCATCCCCACGGGATGCGGCATCGGATCTGCACGCGCACAAAGGCCGCCTCTACAGGGTCGAGCGTGACATGGCCGGCGAGGACGCGGCCGTGGGGAAACTTCTGGCAATTGGTCTCGGTCGGGTCGGGGATATCCTGCGAACGGATGTCGGGTGGCGCGCCGACGACTTCATGCTCGATGAAGGCCGAAATGCAAACGCATTGCCGGACGGCGACATTTCCGACTGGCCCACTATCGTCGTGGAGAAGATCCAGGACCTGCGCGATGCAGGCTGGACAGTGTCATTCGCTGACGACTTCCCGTTCCACGTTGTGGAGGCGGACGGGGATATCGATGCCGAGCTTCATGAAGGGTCCGGCATCGACTGGCTTGAGCTGCACCTCGGCGTGATGATCGACGGCATCCGTGTGGATCTCGTGCCGTCCCTGGTGGCGCTGCTTGCAAATGGCCTAGGGCAGGATCTGCCAATCGGCACGCAGGACGACGAAGAGCCATTCTGGGTGCCGCTCCCAGGGGGCCGGCTGCTGTCGTTGCCGCTGGGCCGCGTGCGCCCCATGCTGCAGGCTCTGATGGAGCTTTTCGCCGGCGGCGGCATCGATCCGGATGCGCGCCGGATAAGGTTCAGTCGCCTTGACGCTGCGGATCTCGCTTTTCTGGAGGAGCGCTCCGGCATCGTCTGGCGTGGCGGCGAATCGGTGCGGGCGCTGGGGCGCCAGTTGCGGTCAGCCGGGGGCGCCATCCCGGCGGTCGCCGTGCCCGCGGCTTTCCGTGGTTCTCTGCGGCCCTATCAGGCCGAAGGTGTGGCTTGGCTGCAGTTCCTGCGCGCGGCCGATCTCGGCGGTGTGCTGGCCGACGACATGGGCCTGGGCAAGACAGTGCAGACGCTCGCGCACCTGGCCATCGAGCAGGCGGAGGGAAGGCTCGACCGTCCGGCCCTGATTGTCTGCCCAACCAGCCTGGTGCCGAACTGGACGCTGGAGGCGGAGCGGTTTGCTCCCACGCTCAGGCTGCTGCTCTTGCACGGACCTGCCCGCAAACAGCGGTTTCACGAGATCGGCGACCACGACCTGGTGCTGACCACCTATCCGCTGCTGGCCCGCGACCATGAGGTGCTGACCGCACAGGAATGGCATGCGGTGATCCTCGACGAAGCGCAGACGATCAAAAATCCGAACGCGGAGACGACGCGCCGCGCCCTGATGCTCAAGGCGCGGCAACGGCTGTGCCTGTCGGGAACGCCGCTGCAGAACCATCTCGGCGAGTTGTGGTCGCTGTTCGATTTTCTTTCGCCTGGTTTTCTCGGCAATGCCAGGCAGTTCCGGACCCGCTACCGGACGCCAATCGAAAAGCACGGCGACGGGGCCCGGCAGGCATCGCTGGCGCGGCGGGTGCGGCCGTTCCTCCTGCGCCGCACCAAGGATGAGGTCGTCCTGGAATTGCCACCGAAGACGGAGATCCTGGAGTCCGTGGAAATGGGAGCGGTCCAGCGTGCGATCTATGACAGCGTGCGGCTGGCCATGCACGAGAAGGTCAGGAACGCCATCAGCGAACGCGGATTGGCAAGGTCTGGCATTGTCATCCTTGAGGCGCTGCTGAAGATGCGCCAGGCGTGCTGCGACCCGCGCCTGCTGAAGCTGAAATCCGGACAGCGGGAGAATGCCGGGTCAGCCAAGCTGGAACGGCTGATGGAAATGCTGGAGACGATGTTGTCGGAGGGGCGGCGCGTGCTGCTGTTCTCGCAGTTCACCTCAATGCTGGCGCTCGTTGAGGCGCGGCTGGCCGGGGCCGACATCCCGTATGTGATGCTGACCGGTGACACCACCGACCGCAGCATACCTGTGCGCCGTTTCCAGGCGGGAGAAGTGCCCGTGTTCCTGATCAGCCTGAAGGCAGGCGGTGTCGGTCTGAACCTGACCGCGGCAGACACGGTAATCCATTACGACCCATGGTGGAATCCGGCGGCGGAGGACCAGGCAACCGACCGGGCACACCGCATCGGCCAGGACAAGCCAGTGTTCGTGCACAGGCTGATAGCGATTGGCACCATAGAGGAGAAGATGGGCGCCCTGAAGGACAGGAAGCGCGCGCTGGCGGCCTCAGTGCTGGATGCGGAGCATGGCGGCGCGCTCAAACTCTCGGAGGCCGATATCGAGGACCTGTTCGCGGCTGCATAGGCAACGCGCAACGGTCACAGGCCGCCCGTCCTCTTTGCCCACCGGAAGCAATGGATGAGGGAAACCGCGCGCTTTGCGGGCGGCTTGCCCGGCGGCGCGTTCAGGATCTGGTTGTCCGCCTGGGAGCGGGATGCCCTGGCCGCCGGAGCGGCAGGGGGGACGCAGCCGCGCGGGAAAGCCGCCTCCTGGCCGGCGGTTCCCGGGCCGCCGGCGCCGGCCATCCCCGCCAGCCGTTGCCATCTCCGCCTCGTGTCCGCTACTGAGCCGGAGGATAGCCGCCTGATGGCCAGCTTGTAGCGGTCCTGGCTTGCAGCCATGGGCCGCCAGACGGCCTTGACGGGACCGCCGGACAGGGGTCAAGGCCGGCGAATGCCGCAGGTCCGTTTGCCTGACGCCGGTGGTTCACGGAGGGGAGCCGCCCCTGCCCGTCATCCGGCCCGCCTCTCACTCAGGCTGAGCGTGTGCGCGTCGTCCCGTCCGAAGCTCCTGACGGGGAACTCCGACAGCAGGCTGTAGCCGTCAGCCGGACGGCTGTCGCCCCAGTCCTCCTGATGCCAGACGCGCCGTCCAGGCTCCAGCGCCCGCAGCAGGCGCCAGGCCCATCCGTCATCGGCGGGATCCGGCATGACCATCAGCAGGTCCCGTCCGGGGAAGGCGGCGGCCGCTTCGATGGCGCCCATGCGGCGGATCGGCGCAAACCCGGGCTCAGGGCGGAGCACGCGTGCATGGCGCCATACCTTCCCGAACCGCATCCTGGCCGGTCCGGCGGAGGCGAGGCTGAAGCGTGTCGGATGGTTGTCCAGAGCGCCCTTGTATTCCTTGCGGAGGCAGTCGGTGAGGCGCGCCGACCGCCCGCGTTTGCGGCGGTGCCGCCCGCTGAAGGGGGCGTCGTCAGGCGTGCCGCGGAAATCGTAGGCGCGGCCCATGGCCCACGGACGCGGATCGGTCGCCACGATGTCACCGCCAGCGGCAGCCACCAGAAGCGCCCAGACGCCTGACCCGGCGCCGACCTCGACCAGTGGCCTGGCGGCGAGGGCGCGGAGCAGGTCCGGTGATGGCAGCATGAAGCATGGCGAGGAGCGCTGCGGGGAAAACAGCGGCGCACGATATCTGGCCTGGCTTGCCATGTCCTTTTTCCCGTGCCTGCACCAGGGCGGCATGGGCCATTCCGGGCCGTCGGCGCGCGAGGCGAAGCTGCCGCGCCGCTGCTGTGTGAACAGCCCGGCGACGGCTTTCTCCAGGGCGTCGTACCATCGGGAACCGTTTTCGTTCCAGGGGAGATGGAACCTGGATGGATCGGGCATTGTCTGGAGCGGAAGCATGGCCCCCCGGGCGTGCGGCCTGCGGTTCCTACTGCATGGACAGCCTGGCCGCAAGGTTCCGTTGCATCTTTCCTTGCGGCCAGCGGTCGCCCACGGTTCATGCGTGCGGTCCGGCGGAGGAATTCAGCATGCGTTGGTGGTGCCCCAGGCGCAAGTGCGCGGTTTCCGTCGTGTCAGGTGCGGATGGCATGCGGATGGCTTGTGGCGGAATTCGCCAGGCCCGATGGAATCCCCGGCAGATGGCAGGGGGCGGCGGCCCCGGATGTTTCCCGTCCGCAAGATGGTCCCGGCCAGGGAAGCCGCTCTTCCCGTGGCTCGGGCATCCACGCCGATCCGTCGGTCAGCGCCTCGATACCGAGGCTCTCCTGTGGCACCGCATGCCCCGATGACAGAAGTTCCGTGACCTCCATGCGGATGTCTTCGGGAAACAGGCCATCAAGCACTCCGATGGCTGTTGCTAGCGTGGCTGGCGCGGCCGCCCGCAACACCCTGCGGCCGCGGAATGCCAGATAGCGATAGAATTCAGCGTGTGGAATCAGCCGGAATGACCCGTCGCCGGCCGCCATGGCGGCGGTCCGTCCGAGGATGGCAAGACCTGGCGCGTCCAGGTCACCAAGATACAGGACAGTTCCGGTGCCGACCGCGGCGGTCATGTCCCGGAGGTGCGCCCAGGACTGGCCGATCATCCCGCCGGCACCCCAGGCCACCGCGCCGAATGGCATGGCTGCTGCGGCGTTCCACCGGACGAAGGTGTCATAGGACGCGAGGTTCTCGAGCACGAGGACGGGAGAGCCGTCACGTCCCAGGACATGGCTTAATGGCGGCTCGACCCGGCGGGCGCGCAGCGCGGATACCTTGAGGCGGCCCCCGAACATGGTAGGCTCGCCGCCGGGTGTTTCCTGACAGAGTTCCGCCAAGCGCTTTTCGTCTCCGAAGATTTCGAGTGAGCGTTCGGCCGCCGGGACAATCGGGCGATGGCGGTTCCGGACGACGGCGAGCCAGATGTTGATCGGCTCAAGAACGGCGCGGGTTGCCGGCTGGCAATCCGCGCCGAACGCAAGCTCCGGCACCCAGGCGATCGCGGGGCGCGTGGCCGGCGCGGCGCGCTGGCGCACAATCCCGACCGACTTCGGCAGGGCCGGCGTCACCGCCCTGTCCCAGGCGGCTTTGCCTTGTGGCAGGGACACGAATCCACCCGCCTCCAGGCGCCGCAGGGACTCCAGGACGCGGGTGTTGAAATCGCCAAGGTCAGCGAATTCCGGGTGGGCGGCGCGGAATGCCGCCTTCATGCTGCCCAGCGCGGCGCGGGCGGCACCCGTCGCGGAGAGCAGCGCGAGGAAGGCACCGTCGCGCATCAGGCGGCGTCCCCGAACAGGTCGGACTGGTCGGGTGCCGGGTAGTCGTCGCGCGGCTCTCCGATGTGCTCGGCCGCGACCCTGACGATCATCCGGCCGCCGCGTTCCCCGGCCTTGCCGAACTTCAGGACGTGCGGGAACTCGGCGATGGCGTTGAGGTCCTCGACCCCGGTCGTGAAGATCAGCTGCACCTGCATGGCAGCTGCGATGGCGCGCTGCGTGCGCAGGAACAGCTGGTGGTTGGCTGTGCCGATCGGGTTGTCCAGGATGAGCGCGCCGCCGGCGGCGAGCTTGCTGTCGGCCACCGTCTCGGCCCGCAGCTTGGTCAGGCACACCCAAAGCAGCAGTGCCGCGGTCAGGGTTTCGCCGCCCGAGGCGGCCATCGCCGCGACCGCTGTGTATTCGACCTCGCCCGCATCCGTCGGCTTCAGGATGCGCAGGCCAATCGTTTCCTTTCCCTGGCTGGCCGTCATGGCCCGCAGGAGCTCGGCCGCGATCTGGTGACCCTTCTCGGGGACCCGCCGGATCGCGACCTGGGCGTCGAGCCAGGACCGCGCGACCTCCCTTCTGGTTTCGACCGGAACCTTTCCCAGATCCACCCCGGGCTTGAGCACGGCCAGGCCGCCAAGCCTCGGCACACCCGGCGGCACGGCGGCCTTGCAGGCGCGCCGCAGCGACGCGATCGCCGAGTTCGCCAGGGCTTCGAGCTGGTCGATGATCATTTCCCCATGCGCGCGCTGCTGCGCCAGCGCGTTCCTGCGGATTTCGATCTGCGCCCAAAGCGACCGGACGATTGCCGCCGGGTTGGCGGCGGCCGCCTCGAATGTCTGCTCCGCCATGGTCCTGGACAGCTGTGGGTGGGCGTCCGCGATGCCAGGCGACAGCGCGAGCCGGTTCATCGACCGGTAAGCGGCCTCAGCCTTCACCAGGGTCGCGTGCCCGGCACTCTCGGCCGCCTTCAGGTCGGCATTCGCCTGGCTGGCCTGGTCCTCGATCCGCTCGATCACGGCTTCGAGCTCGACGTCCTTCGCTTCGGCGCTGCCAGGCAGCACGCTTTTCGCCACACCGGCGATCCGGGAGCGGCGGATTTCGTGCTGCCTGTATTCCTCCGCGGCTCCGTTCCGGCGCTGCACCGCCTCCTCCTGGCCGCGGGCGGCCTGGTCATGGCGTTCCGCACCGTCCGTGGCCATGGCTTCCAGCACGCCGCGATCCGACCCGATCAGGCTGTCGTACAGGTCCCTGCCGCCGGGCGGCAGGGCGCTCTGCTTCTCCCTCGCCGTCCGTCCCGCCGATCCGCTGCGGCCGTTGGCCTCCCCTACCCGCTTCGCCGCCGCGTCCGAATCCAGTGCCGCCCGCTCCCGGCGGACCGTGAGATCGGCGTGGCATGACGCCTGCACCATCCCCTCGGTGATCGCGCCGAACCGGCTGACCAGCCTGCCGACCATGTCCTGCCGATGCCGCCTCATGTCCTTCAGCCTGGCGGCAACGGACTTCGCCTCGCCATCCCGCAGCTTCTCCAGCGTTGCGAGCGCCTCCCCGCAGGCGGCCCTGGCCTGCTCAAGCGGCACCTCCCGGGGGGTTGTGCCGCCGTCCCGCATGGCGATGCCAAGGAGTTCGGCGGACAGCGCGCCGGCCGTCCGCCGTGCCTCCGCTATTTTGGCCTGTTCGGCCCGCATCCTGCCAAGCGCTTCGGCGTTCTCCTCCCGGGCGGCATCGCGGCTGGCTGCGCTGGCCCCGAGATCGCGGTTGGCCTGCGCGAGGTCCTGGCGGATTGCGGGCAGTTTTGTTTCGTGCTCCGCCACATAGGTGGCGATCCTGTTTTCCAGCACCGTTGCGTCGACGTTCCGCCGCGCCGCTTCGGCTGCCCGCGCCGTTGCGGACTTTGCGCGGTCGGAGGCCGTGGCCGCCTCGGCGGCGTGCCCGGCGGCCCCGGCGTCCGCCTGGTCGGCCGCGGCCGCAGCCAGGACAAGTGTCGCGCTGGCGGCGTCCAGGACCCCGCCGCCCCAATCCGCGGTCCAAGCCTCCACAAGCCTGGCGGCATGGCCGCATGCCTGTTCCCGGGAGTCCGCCGCGGCGGACTCATTCCGGAGACGGGCAATGGCTTCGTGCACGTTTGCCATCTGGGCCGCCGCGGCCGCCAGGCCGTACGCCCCGGGACGGGCGACCGCGAACACGACGCGGTTCGCCTGCGGCACGGCAGGGCCAGCCACGGCGGAACCGCAGGCGACCGGGTGTGCCAGCCCGAGGTCTGTTTCCGCGATCGCGCGGGCCTTTTCCAGCGCGTCGGGGCCGGGCACCCAGACGCCGCTCACCATGGCTGGGTCTGCCCCGGACATCGCCCGGATTTCGTCCGGCGGCACGCCCTGGCGGGCGAGCCAGACGGCATAGGGCATGGCGTCGGCGATGCCCGCCGCGCGCAGGCGGTCCACGACGGCATCCACGCTGGTGCCGACTGCCGCCAGGCCGTGGCGTTCTATCGAGGCGGCGTCGGTCCCGAGTGTCCGGATCCGGAGACTGGCGTCCAGGGATGCATCCCGGCAGCGGCGTTCTTCCGCGCGCAGCGCGCGCGGCACGGCAGGAGACTCCGGATCGAAACTGTCATCCCCCGTCACCGATGCGATGACATCAAGCCTCAGCACGGCGTTTCTCTGGCGGGCAGCGTCGTCCAGCCGTTTCTGTGCGGCTTTTGCCTGCGCCCTGGACTCGGTGCCCTTCCCGCGCTGCCCGGCCGCGATCTCGCGCTGCCGCTCCGCGGTTTCCGTGTCCTCCCGAGCCTGCCGCTGCGCCTGCGAGCCCTCCGCGGATGCGGTCTCCCTTGCCGCCTGATGCCTGGCGCGGGCAGCCATCACGGTCTCGCCGGGCGTCACCGCCCCGCTGGCCAGGAGCCGCTGAAGAGCGCGTTCCGCGGCTTGGAGCGACGAATCCAGCGCCCCGGCTTGCCTCCCGGCTTCCTGGAGGCGATCCTCCGCCTGGCGGGCGCGCGTGCCGGCGCTGGCGGCCTGTTCCGCAGCCAGGCGGTGAGCCGCTTCGGCTTCGGCAGCCGACTGTTCCGCTGCCGCCGCCGCTGCCGCGAGTGCCGCGGCGAATTCATCGCCGGCCTGCCGTGCGATCCGCTCCGGACCCGCCAGCCCGTCGTTGGCAGCGGCCATCTGCTCCTGGAGTGCGGCAATTCCCGCGTCCAGCGAGCCGATGGGGCGGTAACCGTCCGCCGCTTCGAGCAGGGCGTGCAGGGCCTTGGCATCCCGGTCCAACCGTTCGGCCTCCGCCGCCGCGGCTTCGGCGTCATCCGCGTCGGCCTGGGCCAGCGCCGCCTGTGCGGCGCCGGCATCCATCCCCGCCTGGGCACGGGCGGCACCGAAGCCGTCAGCCTCCCGGGCGGCGGTGTCGCGGCGCTCCGCAGCATCGGTGGCCAGCCCGTTCAGCCTGGTGGTTTCCCGCAGCAGCGCCGCGCGCAGGCCCGCATGGCGTGCGCCTGCCTTCGCAGTTTCCTGGCGCGCCGATACCAGCGCATCCGCGCTTCCGGCAAAAGCCGAGGCGCCGGCATGCAGCGCCTCGGTGGCGCCGAGCGCGGCCTTTTCGCGGGCGGCCGATGCAAGGCTGTCCATTTTTGCCCGCAGGTTATCCCGCATGTCATCGGCCGCCCGCTGCGGCAGGGTCATCTCGAGGAATTTCGCGAGAAACGCGGCTTCGGACGGGAAGTCGAGGAGCTTGGCGATGCCGCCTTCGGTCTTGTTCAGATCGACCATCCAGGCAAGCAGCTGCGGGTCGATGCCGTAGCCAGGCAGCCTCTCCTTCCAGGCCGCCTGCCTGTCGGTGCGCCAGAACTCGTGGCTGTCCTGGTATTTGTCGGCGGCCCCGCGGATCCAGGCCAGCGCCTCGTCGCGCGTGCGCATCCGGCCAGCGTAATCGCGTCCCAGCCCGGTGAACGGCAGGTCGCCGATGCCGAACTTGCGGTCACCCCAGAACGCGAAGAAGATCCGGTCGAGGCCGTCCTCCGGCTTGGGCAGGACCATCTGGCCGATGACCGCCCGCCGCTTGCCGTCTGTCCACTCGGAGGCGATGAGCGCCGGCTCACGTGCCGGGAAGTAGTCCTTGAAGCGGTAGTTCCGGTTCACCATCGTCCGCATGAAACGGTCGAGATCGGTGTCGAAACATGAGAAGAACAGGGCGAGCGCCGATGTCTTGCCGTTGCCGTTGGCGGCGTGCATCACGGTGTCCGTGGCAATTCCGCCGGCGTCGGTGAACCGCAGGGTGTCACCTTCAAAGAAGGCGTTCTTCCAGCCGCAGTTGGACAGTGTGAAGCTGCGCAGCTTAAGCATGGGCGTTCTCCCCGGTTCCCTTTTGCATCCCGAGCAGCCCGATGCAGCTCCGGTAGAGCTGGCTGGCGAGGACTTCCCCCATCTGCACGCGCAGCCGTTCGGTTGGCAGGTAGCTGGCCACCGCGCCGGCCCGGTCCTCACGCAGCATGTTGTGGTCGAGCAGGGCGTTGACGGCCTGGCGCACAATCGCCGTGCGGTTGGAAAATCCCGCCCTGCCCTCACCCTCGCCGGTGCGCGCCATCGCGCGGATGACCCGCCAGGTCTCGGCGGCATCCTCCCCCGCGTCGGGCGGGTCACCGGCGCCGTCTCCGGCGGCGATGCGCTCGCACAGATCGGTGAGGATCTCCTCTATCTGCTCGACGGTCATCTGCAGGCCGGCTCCCGTGCCTGCCAGGTCCGTGCCGGAGCGGTAGAACGCTGCCCCCACGGCGACCAGCGCCAGGGCGAACAGGCCGCTGTTGCGGACGGCATGCGAGCCGCGGGTCTGCGCCAGCGTGATGCGGAACAGGCTTTCCGCGCAGGACGGGCGCAGCATGATCTGCATCGGCGTGGCGTCGACGACCGCAAGGTCAAGCATCGCGGCGTGCAGGCTGACCTGGGTCCGGAACGCGGGGTCGGCGTCGTATCTGGCAATGAGACCGGCGTAGTCCGGGTCCCGGGCCGCCGACTGTGACGGTCTCATACCCTTGTAGACAAGCCGTACCGCCTGCTGGCTGTCACTGAGGCTGCGGAGATCCATTGGAAACCCTTTCCCGTGCGCGTTGCCCGTTATTTTGTGCGTGGCCAGCCGCCGCCGGGGGCGGGAAGCGGCCCGTCACCAATCTGTTTTCCTTGCGGAGATGACGCCGCCGGAGGACTTCACAAACGGGAAGACAGCGGCGATTTCCGCGATGTAGCCGCGGCACGGCAGGTTGTTTTGCCACCCCCGTGGCGTGGCGCGCCCGATGCCGCTCCGGTCGCCCTCGTACGCGGAAAAGAAGGCTGTCCCATCCCGCGCGAGCAGCCCGTGAACGGCGCCGATCAGCGCCGACCGCGCGGCCGGCTCCGCAATCACGCAGAGCACGTTGCAGACCGTCACCGTCTCCGCGGGCCGCACGGAGAACTCCGCCAGCACCCGGCGGTTGTGCTCCCCGGTCCGATTGTACGGATCGTAGACAAAGTTGGCGGTGCCGATTGCCCGCAGCCACTGGCTGGCGGTGCTGAAGCGCCCGCCGCCGAAGTCCAGGTTGCGGCCGGTCCTGGCCGCCATGAAGGCGCGCGATTTGAACAGCGCCGGCACGGTGTTCACCGACGTCTGCCGTGATGAGATCTTCTGCTCCGGGATGGCATCCGCCAGCAGGGCGGCTTCCCGGCGATCGAACGCGGCATCCGGCTCCTCCATGCCATACCGGGGGCCTGCCATGCCGTTGGTTCGGGTCATGTCATGCTTCCTTGCAGCCGGAACCCGGCTTCCTGGCGCCCGCACGCTCATGCGGCCCTGGAAAAGATGATGTCGTCGCCGCCGAGGCCGCCGCGGGCCCATCCGCCCCCGACATTGAAGCTGGCATGGTCCGCATCCATTCCGCCGCCGGCTCCGGGAGATGCGGCGAGCGGCCTGAGCGTGAGCAGCACCAGCAGCCGCAGCGACGCTTCGCCGAAGCCGGCGTCCGCGGCTTCCCCTATGATCCCGGAAAGGCTGTAGCTGCCGCGGCCGGCGGTGGCCGCCGTGATCCAGGACAGTGCCGCCCCGATGCGCTCCGGCGTGAACAGCGGCTCGGGTTCCACGAGCGGCACGAAATCGCCGTCTCCCCCCTTGCCGGATTCATCGTCCCGGAGCGCGTGCGCGGCGATGGCATCGCCGAACAGCCCCGCGAGGTCGAGCATGCCGGGCACCGCGACCGAGGAAAACGCGGCCAGCAGCAACCCGGAGCAGCCGGCAACCCTGCCAATCGGCGCGGCGAGCAGCGGCATCAGGATGTCAGCCTCCGGGTCGCAGCAGTCCGCAATCACGGCTGACCGCAGGCCCCTGAGCATCGACGCCTCCAGATCCACGTGCGCGCTGGCCAGGCGGCGGAACAGTTCGCTGTCGATTGCGGCGCAGTCCTGGAGCGCTGACCTGAGGGTGGCCGCCGTGGCGCGCTGCGCCTGATCCGTGAGCTCCGCCACCTTGTCGTCGAGGCGCGCGATGAGCCTCTCGTCGTCAGCCATCCGTTCCCTGAGATGGGTGAGGGCGGCGTCAAGGGTGGGCAGCACGTCGCCCGCCAGGTCGACCGTGCTCCAGGAGCGCTTGGCGCGCGTGACGGTGGCGTCGATCCGCTGGCGGAATCCGGCGGACCGGGCCCGCGCCCGGTTGGCCGCGGCGAGCGCGTCCCGGTAACGTTCGCGCTCCATGGCCTTCGCCATGATCGCGCGTTCGGCGTGCTCAAGCAGGTCGTCCGCGACATCAAGCATTCCAAGCAACAGCTTTTTGCCACCCTCGGCAAGGCACATCCAGCTCAGCGAGCTGTCCTCGGGGTCCGGCAGGCTTTCGACATACCTGAAGGAGTGCGTCCGCCATTGGCCGTCGGCCGGATCGTGATAGCGCGTCTGAAACTCCCGGAAGCGCCCGGCGGCGTTGCGGAGGTGGTCGAACACCCGCCGCGACACCGCGGTGGCAACCGTCTCGCCCAGCGCCGGATCCATCCGCATGACGGCGTCGCGGCCGACGGCGACGACATCCTCGGCCATGGCGCCGGGACGGAAAGCGGTCTCCTCCATGATGTGGTCCAGCATGCAGAGCGCGATGAGGCGGAGGTCCAGCCTGGCATCCGCGGCACCCGCCGCCTGCAGCACCACGGCCCGGACGTTGCTGTCGGATTCCAGGCGCGCCAGCGGCTCGACGATGACAACATTCTTCTGCTGTCCGCTGATGTCCGAAGCCCGCCGCGCCACGCCGCTGTCCATGTCCGCCCGTCCGCCGTCTGCACCGGTCCCAGGGTGTCCGCCAGGCGACCCCTTGTCAAAGGATTTGTATTATTTTTATTTGCCGTCAGGGCGCCATGAACGGCGCCCGGGGTGCGGCGGCCACAAGGAAAACAATTTGCGCCGCCGCCGCGTCGCGGCATAGGCTGGCGCCCCGAATGGAAGGGATGTCCAGTGCCGCACAGTTCACGAGCGTCCAATGCCAGCCGCACCGAAACGGTTGCGGTGTTCGTCCTGCTCGGGGCGCGCGGGGAACGCGTGCTGGTGGCCGCCGCGCATGACGGGGTCGCGCTGGAGATGCCGCTGCCCCCGGACATCGGCCAGCCTGATCCGGGCGGGACAGCCGCGGCCGCCGCGCTCCACAGGGATGCACTGCTCGCGCTCATCGGCAGTGACGCGGACTGCTTGCCATGGTCTGACGGCGGCTGGCAGATCCGGATGGCGCTTTGCGCAGGCGGGAGCCCGGCGGATCCGGGGCTGCGCAGTCTTGGTTTTGGCTGGCAGTCCGCCGGTGTCGGCGCGGCCGTGGTCGGAAGCGCTCCCCTGGAGCTGATCCGCCGGACGCGTCCGCCGGAACCGCGGCTTGCGATGGCATGCATTGTTGCGGACGGCGACCCGGCTGCGCAGCGGCTGTGGCTGTCTGTCGCGTTCTATGGCGCAATCGGGAGCTGCGCGGCGCCGTCCGTCCGCGCCCTGCAGGGCAAGGAGGTGCGCGGCCCGCTGCCACCCCGCATCGCGGCGATGATCGCCGGCAGTGACGGCGGTGTTCCGCTCAGGGAGGTGCTGGCGCCGGTCACGGCGGAAATCCTCCACATGGCCAGGTCAGCCGCCGTTGACCCGGCGAACTGGACTGCGTCTGCCGCCAGCCGTGCAAAAGCGGGGCGGCCAGCGCCACGCGTTCTCCTGATGTTCAGCCGCGGCCACGAGCTGATTTCCCTGCCGGCCTGACGGCTTGCTCCCGCGGGGCGGCGCACGGCGGACCGAAGCTGTCCTGCGCTGGTATGCTGGCGGTGTCGTTGGCGCCGATGTCAACATACCGGCGCAACCAATCGGAGCGGCGCGACCTCACAAGATCTTGAGTCCGACATGGAAGCGGGCCGCGCCGGCTTGTTGGCGTGCCTGAAGCTCCGTAAGCGGTCCGCTGTTTGGGGAGGCAGCAGATGGGGCAGGCGGGGTTTCGGCAGGGGCTGCGGCGGGATCCGCCGACGGTCCACCAGGTCATACATGCCATCCGCCGCCTCGACAGGCGTGGCTGGGCCGCAGTCGAGCCGTTTGCCGTGGAGTGCGGGACGGTCGCCAACGCGGTGGTCTCGCTGTTCGGCGGGCCGGAGGGCATCGCCCACCTGGCCGGCGCCAGGCGCGGGACGCTGGGCAGGGCGCGGGCCGCCTGGAGGCTTCTCGCCGCGCTGCTTGACCGTGACGCTGGCGAGGATGAGTTCATGGAGGCGGCTGCCTGCAACGCTCAGTTCCGGGCGCTCCTGGACTGCGCGGCAAGGCGTGAGTGTTACCACGGGGCCGCCATTTTCCCCCTTCTCGAGGGGGATTACGCGAAACTTGCAGCCGTCCGGGGGCGGCTGGCGGGCAGCAGGAGTGCGCCCGCGGAGGGCCTGCCAATGGCGGCTGGCGATCCGGAAAGCATGCGGAGGGAAACCGGCCAGTGCGGACAGCCGGGGACGGCCGCCGAGGCAGCCCTGGGGCGCCAGCAGACGGCAGCGGCGGCCAGGATCGCCGCCAGCGTGACTGCCCTCACCGGGGACGGCCAGATGCGGCGGGTTTGCGAGATGCTGGTCTCCAGCATGCCGGTTGAGCGGGAGGCCGTCGGCATGCTGGATCCCGCGCTCGCGGTCCGTGCCAGGGTCTGGAATGGTACCCGGGCGGTTATGGCGGCTGCTGGCATCGCCGCGGCACGTCCCGCCTGCGTGGCCGTCCCGGATTGGAAAGTGGCAGCCGGTGTTTCCGGCGGCATTCTGGCAAGCCGACAGGGGACGCGCCTTGCACCGGATGCGCATCCTTCCGGTGCATCTGGCGTAGCGTCAGCGGATGCCGTCCGGCTGGCGCCCCGGCAGAATACAAGCACCCCAGCCCTGGCGGACTCCCGTCTCGATGCGTTCGTGCGGCAGGCGGCGGCCGAGGCCAGATCCCCGCTGGCGGTTCCGGTGCTGAGGCTCGCCGTGATGGCGGTGATGTGTTCCGCGCTGGCGCGGCGGCACCTGGAGCGGGGCAGGACCGCCAGCCTGGAGCGGATTCTCGTTCTCAGGGAGGCGGCGCTGCGGGTTCTGGCCCGACAGCCATGGACGACCGTCCGCTATGCGCCTGCCGCCCGCCACGGGATCGCCGTCAGCCTCTGCGGGAAGCATGCCGCCGAATTTGCCGGGGCGTGGCGCTCCGAGGGGTGGGCGGAACGCGAATGGATCTGGGACAACCGCGGTCGGCTGCGCGGCTGCGGCTCATGCGGTTACAGCGAGGATCCCGATGCCGACTCGCTGTATGAGGTGGCGCTGGAAATCGGCGGAGCGCGGTTCCGGTGGCATGTTCCCCATTCGCTTGGCCGCGGCTGGCTGCCGCCACGGGAGAACCTTGGCCGGGTGGTTCTCGCCGCGGATGCCGGGGAGGAATTCGTGCTGCGCCAGGGGAATGCGGACGGCATCGCGGACCCCGCATGGACCGAGGCGCGCCTCCGGCGTGAGATAGGCATCCTGACCGGACTGTTCTCCAAACGGGCGTAATCCGTCACGCCACCAGCGCTTCGGATCAGAGCCGTCCGTCGTCCGGACGCGGAAGCCGGCGATGGAACTGGTGCGCCCGCCACACCCTGGCATTGCCGACTGCGCGGCTGCCGGGACGTGTTTCCGTGTCGCCCACCTGACATGGCGAACGGCACCCGGCGGTGCCTGCGCTGGCCTCCGGAACACTCCGCGGTCCTGCCGCCCGCCGCTGCTGCGCGGGCCGCCGTTATCTGGCCGGACACGGGGTCATCGGGATACATTGACGCGGCGCTGTCCACGGCGGTATTTTGCTTGCACGGAGCGTGCCACGCGCAGGAAAAGTAAGGAAACACCATGCCGCCGCTTCTGTTTGGAGCCTTCGCTGCGCTGGCCGTCGGCCTTCTCACCCTTGGCAGCCTGCTCGCGGCGGGCGCGGCCTTCGTTTTCGTGTCGGCTGTCTGCTGGCTCTTCCA